>JACCDG011855672.1_pt1 | contig 44321 bp, 36 predicted proteins | sample 7442471 | NCBI WGS metagenome assembly JACCDG01 (sample SAMN15323444, study PRJNA562643) | freshwater metagenome | isolation source: river surface water | place: USA:Blue River Watershed | collected 2017-08-17
TACTAAGAAAGATTTGTATGCTATACACTCCTTTCTTAACAACAGACCACGTAAGATTATTGGATTTAAGATTCCTTCTGTGTATCATAGAGGGATACGTGTACTACTTCGGGGGTAGGGAGGCTAAGGACAACGAGTCCTCGTACTACAATAAAGATTAAAGAGAGTAAAGGCCCTCTTTTCCTTTTTCGCCAGAGAAAGAGTACGGTACACTTACTAGTAATCTTCTGCACCAAACATGATTCATCGCCATATCCATAAAGCATTCAAACATACATTCATTCCACACAAGGACAATGACTACCGTCCACACTTCTTACGAGAGCACGTCGTACTAACTATTGTTATCGCAAGTATTCTAGCGCTCATACTGTCTGTAACCAGCTACCTTGTAATCAGAAAGACAACATTTGGGACACTTGTCGCATCTTCAGTCTTAATCGACTTCACCAACGAAACAAGGCGCGATCTCGGACTTCCTCCTCTTATAAAGAATGATCTCTTGGAACGTTCTTCTTTTGAAAAAGCTAACGAAATGGCAAGACTGGGCTATTTTGCGCATGCATCCCCTGACGGTAGTGCTCCGTGGAAATTCTTTAAAGCTGTTAACTATCCTTATACATACGCAGGCGAAAATCTTGCACTTAATTTCGCCACATCAAAGCAAGTCCATGAGGGCTGGCTCAATTCTCCTAAACATAGAGATAACATAATAGACCCTAAGTTTAAAGAGATTGGTATCTCAGTAATACCTTCTGAGTACAAAGAAAAGCCGGTACTATTCGTAGTTCAACATTTTGGTTTACCGCAGAATGCTCTGCCAGAAAGCATAGAAAATATAAAGTACTCATCCATTCTTGAGAGACTCATTTTTAGTAGCTCTTACTATCTTGAGATGCTTTACTTCTTACTTATCGGAATTATCCTCATGGCAATAATGCTCATGATAGTAATCGAAACCGAGGTCCGCCATAAAAAACACATAATCTACGGTGTTCTAATGCTGATTATAGTCATACTCTGTGCGCTCATTAATGCAGAACTTTTATCCTAAAATACGCAGCCTCCTGTTAGTAACTCCCCAAGAAGAGAAAATAAAAAGGTATACTTATAAATGTAAACGAAATATTTATTAAGCCAAAACACATTATGAACAACAAAGGACTCATCACTGCGCTTATTATCATCATTATTTTGGGTGGAGTTATTTATTTTACCCTCCCTCAAAAAGCTCAAGTAACTGAAGCAACAGGAACAACAACCATAAAAGAAACTGTAGGTGCTACTGCTTCGCCCACTGGTCAATCTTCTAGCGATGAAATAATTGACTTTATAGTTAACGACATAACGTCAGACGAGACTAAGGCTGCGGAAGCCACCATCGACTCGACACTGCCTTCTAGTCAGTCTGAAGTAGCTGCATCTCTACAAACTAATTTTTAAAGTCGTTGCATTAATTTTACTTACTATCAGTCACTAATATGAAAAAAATATATACATCTCTATTGCTTGGGTCTCTTATCTTTCCTTCCATGCTCTTAGCCCAAGAAGAAGTAATGATTACCACTACGAGTGCGCCAGTAGCTCAACCAACTCAGGGCGAGAGACTCCCTCCTAAGGATCTTCTAAGAGAGAAGCGTGATGAGCTTCGTACTACTGCCACTGAAAAGAAAGAATCTCTTACGAGAGAATTAGGGAATCGAGCGTCATCTACTCCGTTACGTAAAGAGGAAGCAAGAGGACAGTTGGCAGGAAGAGCGTCCTCTACAGCTGCTCTTGGTTTTTGTCAGTCTATCGATAAAGTGCTTACTTCTATAGATACCAAAGGTATTAAATTGGAAGATAAAAGAGAGCAAGCTTTAACATCTCACGACAACAAACGTGAAGCAGTGCGTACAAAAGTAGATGAAAAGAGGGACGAAAATGAAGCTAAAAGAGTGGCGCAGCTAAGTGAGTTATCAAAAAGAGCAACTACAGATGAGCAGAAACTAGCCATTGCAGCATTCACTCAAGCTATGAACCAAGCTCTCGCAACTAAAAAGGCTGCTACAGACACCGTTCTTAGCTCTCACAGAAAAGAGGTTGATACTGTGGTGGCTAGTCGCAGAGCTGAGACGGAGAAAGCTATCGCTACCCTTACTTCATCAATAGAAGCCGCTAAGTTAAAAGCTAAAACTGATTGTGCATCAGGCGCTTCTGGAGACCAGGTCAGACAGACTCTTAGAGCATCTATGGAGAAAGCACAGACAGAATTTCGTGCAACAGTAAAAAATATCGAAAAAGTAAAAGACGTGAATAAATCAAGCAAAGAAGCTAAGAAGGCTGAGCTAAAAGAAATCGAAGAAACCTTTAAAGCTAGCTTAGAAAAAGCAAAGACTGATCTTAAGAACTCACTCAAAGCTTCGCGCGCAGCCACTTCTTCAACCCCTCAGTAAAAGAGCTGGACACTAAAGTAAAACTACCCCCAACCTAGGGGTAGTTTTACTTTAGTGCACAGTCCTAATCGAACTCCTAATACTATGTAAGGTATACTATACAGTAAGTTTATGGCCCCTCAAGACAATAAAATACTCTATATACTTATCGGTGGCATCATGCTGCTTATCTTAGCTGGTTTTGTGGTTTACAAAAACCAGTCCAAAGAAACCTCCACAGAAAAAGGTTCCTACTCATTCATAACTTCAAAAGGAAAAAAGATAGAAGTAACTCTCAGAGAGTCTTCTGCTTCTAGTAGTGCCATTATTAGCACCGAGGGGTTTGAAGTAGATGAGCTTCTCACTATAGAAAAAGAGAAGCTAAGTGATGTTTTTTTTACTGACCTTAATGGAGACTCTTCTGAGGAATTGATCCTTATATTTACGCCACTTGCTGCTGGAAGTAATGGTACGATTACTATATTTACAACCTACTATGATAGTGAACTAACCCCGGTTGAACTTCTAGAAATTTCTGAAAATGATAAATCCCCTGGCGGACTATTTGAAGGCTATATTGGTGGAGACTCTTTTTTTGTTGAGGAAAATACCCTGTTTAGAGATTTTCTAGCAGAAGAGACAGAACCTTCGATTTCTATAGCAGAAGAAACAGAAGAAGGACTTGAGACAGAATCTAGCGAGAACAATATTTCAGTTCCTACACAGGAAGCGGCAACAACCACCTCTCTTAGCACAAGACAAAAGCGAATATGGTATACACTCACCTCTTCTGAGGGTTTGTTCTTCTTAGAACCTAAAGAGCTTGGTCAGGCTCGTGTACTTACCGCTTCCAGTACCGCAACTTTGGAAAATACCACCTGGAAATGGTTATCGCTCAATCGTAAAGGTGTCGTCATAACTTCTAATAACAAGGAGCCTCTTGTCTTCTCTTTTGCTAACAACACTTTCATTGCCTCAAGTTCATGTGACTACTTTTCAGGAGACTACACTCTTACAGGATATCTCATGCGGCTAGGTCCTATTATTACTGATAGCACTGACCTAGACAATCCTTGTGTTGGAGAAAATGCATTACTAAAAGAAACACTTCCCTTAAGTAAGTCTTTTGTAATCAGAGATGACCAACTTATGATTACTCTCACTGAAAATAAAGGTGTCATTTTGTTTATCAAGCAATAAAAAGCCTCTGTTTTATAAGTTTTCTTACGTGTTACACTTTAAGAAGTATGATGAGCAGCTTCTCTAAAATAGTTACTTTTATAGGTATTTCCTCTTTTGCGATATATATCACCTTTCTTCAGCATCAATTTTCAATTTGGGAACTTTTAGAAAAAAAGGAAGGGGTAGCAGATTTCTCTCAGACAGAAGTCCTTCTAAAAAAAGAAGACCTGCCTAAATTAACCAAGGAGCATGAAGAGCAGCCCTCTCCTCTTTCGTCTCAGGTAATACAAGAAAGTTCCACCACTCCCATTAAAGAACAAGAGGTCATCATACCTAAAGTACCCGAAGGGAAGATGGGTGTCTACGAGACACTAGAAGTACATCACACTGACATAGAAGATGAATCTTATAGACCGGCCATATCACCCTGCATAACCCCTATGGGCTACAAAGTGGGGAGATTCGACCCTCAGTTTAATCTTTCAAGAGAAAAATTTTTCCAGATAACAAGAGAGGCAATCGCTGTATGGGAGGAAGCAGCCGGAACTTCGCTATTTACTCATGACCCCACTTCGGGCACACTCACACTTAACTTAATATACGATGAACGCCAGGCTACAACTATAAGTCTTGGTTACCTGGCATTAGAAATTGAGAATACCAAACTTGCGGCAGAGAATACACGCACCGCTTATGAACAGGAGAAAACAAGTTATCTAAATGACAGCGAAACTTTTAACAAGGAGGCGCTGGGGTTCCAACAAAAATATTCTAACTACAACGAGAGAGTTACGACATATAATGACAGAGGAGGCGCCACTAAAGAAGAGTATGATGCTATGATGTTAGAACTAGACTCTCTAAAAAAAGAAGCTGATCAATTTGAGACTCGAAGAGTAGAACTCACTAAAAGGATGGAGGCCATTAACGCGAAAGTTAAAAGATATAACGAGCTTGTCAATTATGTAAACGGTCTCATAAGGAAGAGCAACTCGATCGGTTCTCGAACATTTACCGAAGGGAGATTCGTCCCCTCTACTAACACAATAGACATCTATCAGTACTCAGATGAAACAAAGCTCAAACGTGTTCTCATTCATGAATTCGGACATGCTCTAGGTATTGGACACGTAAAAAATGTCCAATCTATTATGTACTCATTTAATAGCGGAACAACCACCTCACTGAGTGTCGAGGATAAAGCTGCACTCGAAGCCTCTTGTAAAAAAAGATAATATAAAATGTATGGAACATTTACATCAAGATGAATTATATTTGTTAAAGAAACTGAGTACCCCTACACTTATCCAAAACTACTTAGAGTCAATTCCCTTTAACCATGAAGACAACGGTGAGACATGTATGTCTCCGAGACGAGTATTAAAAGAGAAAAAAGCTCACTGCCTAGAAGGGGCAATGTTCGCCTGTGCAGCTCTAATACTCCAAGACAGAAAGCCTCTCATTATGAGTATTAAAGTTACGAAAGATGACTATGACCACGTCGTTGCTCTCTATAAAGAGAATGGTTACTGGGGGGCCATCTCAAAGACTAATCATGCGGTGCTCGGGTTTAGAGATCCAGTCTACAGAAATATAAGAGAACTTGCGATGTCATACTTCCATGAATACTTTCTTATAAAAAATGGTAAGAAGACCATGCGTGGATATTCCCGTCCAATATCAATGTTTAGATTTGGCAAAAATTGGCTAACAGAAGAAAAAGAGCTTTTTAGCATTGCTGAGTGGATAAGTGATTATAAACACTTTCTAGTTGTGCCAGAGCATGTACAAACTCAGCTCAGAAAGGCCACTGAACTTGAAAGAGAAAGTGCAGATATTTCAAGAGACGGAAGAGAATAAGTAGTTTATATGGACTTCTCTACAATCAGCTTCGGCTCTCCTTTCTTAATAGTAAACTTAACGCGACCAACTATACGCTTCTCATCAACCTTAACCGTCACTCTCCAAAGACCTTCGAAAATATTCTCTTTGTGGGAGTATGCTCTATAGCCATCCTCTCTACCTCCTGACAAAGTAAAAGGAATAATGGTTGAAGTAACCCATTTGTTCTTACTTTCGTCATAATACTCCCAGACATGAGTAATAGGAGCAGTCATGTTCTGCGGTGCACGAATCGCACTCAAAAAGAAAACATCACTCTGTGTAGTTGATATGGTATGAACCTTGGGTTGTAAAACCGAAAGAAACTTCTTCTCTTGCTCCTCTTCTACGAGATACGTTCCATTTTCTAGTTTTTTAACGCTGTGATAGACCCCACCTTCTGTAAGAGAAAGTGGTACCCCTGGTATCATGTTTAAAAAATAAAGCATGCCAATGAACATAGGAATACCTACACCAAGAGCATACATTCTAGGCGTTTCTTCTTCGCTAGTTTCGGAAATGGAAGATACTAAAAATACATACAGAAGAGAAATAACAATAGAGATAACAATACTCACGTAAAATACTGTATTATTCTGTGTGTTTACAATAAAAGGTGCATTAAAAAGGATGTAGAAGACAGTTGCAATAAAGAGCACCATAATATCGATAGTGAATCTATATGTATGTGTGGCAAACATTTCGTTAGCTATCATACATAACAACAAGATTAAAAAAAGTGGCCACGAAACTGAAAGTGCTGCAGATCTAAGGGCATACACAAACACAAATGACAGAGCCGCTCCCGATAAATACGCTATCCCGAAACTAGAAAAAGCAAAAAGTTTTCTCTCTCTTTCGTCTGCCGCATTCCTTGCTACCACCCATTCACGAAAGGCTATAAGAGCTGCTATTCCTAAAATATAACCAAGACCTATGTATTTAGTAAGATCGTTATTAACATCAGGAAGAAGAATCATGTCGGTTAAAAAACCGAAAATAAAAAGTATAGTTGTGGCGTGCTTTAAGAGATATTTATACCTAGAGAAAAATTGCATGGAGAAACACCCTCTTACGGAGCTTTAGGTAATTCACTTATAAGGATTGATTCTAAAGCTAGCCACCCATGAGACTCAGACACTGTTATCAAGTGGCGCTTTTCTAGAAGCGACAGAATCAGCGCTGAATTAAGAACTGTAGCATATGTCTTCCCGAGTGATGCCACATCATCATCACTTTTTACCTCTCCAATTCTTGCTAAAAGTGCATGACGCACGAGCTCGAGTAATTCATCATACACCCTTATCGGCACACTTTTCTTACTCAAAATCTCAACTAATTCTACAACCCTCTTTTCTTCTCCTTTACTAAAACTAATTAACAGCTGAGTGAGTAGTGTATGCTCAGGTTGCCCAACAACAGCGATAATACGATCAAGATCAACCTCCTTTCCTTCAGTCATACTAATCGCTTGCTCTAAATATCCAAGCGCGTCCCGATAAGATCCTTTGCCATGCTTTGCGAGAAGTAAAGCTGCTTCATCGCTTAGTTTCTTGCCTTCACCTTTGGCAACATATACCAATCTATCAGCTAGTACAGCGAGGCTGGGAACTTGGAATATTATCTTTTGGCAACGTGACACTATTGTAGTTGGCAGCTTCTCAGGGTCAGTGGTAGCCAAAATGAAAATAACATGCACAGGAGGCTCTTCTAGTGTCTTGAGAAGGGCGTTAGATGCTTCCTTGGTGAGCATATGAGCTTCATCTACTATGTAGACTTTATAAGGACTAGAGAAAGGTGCGGTACGTACTGCGTCACGAAGTTCTCGTATTTCATCTATCCCGCGATTACTCGCTGCGTCTATCTCAATAATATCTTCATCATTACACCCAATATCGCGTGCAAATATTCTAGCAACCGTCGTCTTCCCTGTTCCGCGTCCACCACAAAAAAGATACGCATGACTCGGCTTATGGTCTTTAATAGCTTTTTCTAATAGAGAAACCAACTGCTCCTGCCCGACAACATCACTAAATGTCTGTGGGCGATATTTTCGATAAAGTGCTAAATGGTTTCCTGACATACCTCTAGTTTAACACAAAATAAAACTCTTAATATCACCACCTTAGATTCTACTTTTTGAGGAAATTATTTATCTTTTCTTCTATCTCTTTCGAGTTGACACACTCCATAAGTTCGGTACGCAACTCTTTGGCTCCATCGAACCCATTAACGTATGCCTTATAATGCTTCTTCATAACTGCGAAGCTTTTTATGTCTCCAAGCTTTTCTTCATAAAGTTTTGTGTGTTCAATACATATATGAAGCCTCTCTTCTATGCTTTTACCTTTATTGTGTTCTTCTTCGTCAAAAAACCACGGGGTTCCAAAGATTCCTCTTCCCACCATGACGCCATTTGCTCCGCTTTGCATCGCCTTTTCCTTCCCTTCTCTAACTGATTTTATATCACCGTTACCAAGGATAATAGTTCCGCCTTCTTCAAGAGGTCCCGTTATATCTCGTACCAGCTTCACCACATCTCCCATAAGTTCCCAGTGGGCATCTACCTTGGACATTTCTTTTCGTGTACGAAGATGTACAGTAAGTGTTGGGATATTACATTCCAAGATCTTCGGCAGCCATTCTTTAAACTCTATCTTATTCCAACCAAGTCTCGTCTTAACAGAAACAGGGAGGCCGCCTGCCCCCTCTTGAGCAGCACGTATTACTTTTTGTGCAAGCCTCCAATCTTTTATATGCGCTGCACCTGCACCTTGCTTCTCTATCGCTTTATCTGGACAACCCATATTAATATCAATTCCATCAAAACCAAGTTCCTTACACAGTCTTGCTGCCTCTCTCATATTTTCTGGATCAGACGTAAAAAGCTGAGCAACAATCGGTCTCTCAATGTCTGTAAACTCTAAGTCACGTTTCAGCACCTCGCGCCCTGAACTACACAGACCATTGGCTGAAACGAACTCTGTCCACATTACATCTGGCCCAGAAGGTTTTGAGTACCGAGCAATCATTGTGCGGAAAGCAATATCTGTAACATCGGCCATTGGGGCGACAACGGTTATTGTTTCGCCTTTTAAAAGCTTTTCGTCTACGATGCGCTGCCAAAAACCTCGAATAGGAGACTGATATCTTCGGGAGGTTTTCTTATCGGGTAACAGGTATTGTAGAAGTACTTTTAACATGATCGTCTATTATAACAGTCGAGGAGCTGTTTTGAAATTCTGTCTGGGGCCCGAATTTATAAAACACTTTATTACCAAAGCGTAAGTCAATGTACGCCAAATTATGTTTCTCTTTCTCTAGTGATGTTTTCAATGGGTCTGTATCTATCGCACTAACAAGTGTTGACCAGCCTTTATCTAAATCCGTCTTGGTTGTCACTAAAACTTTCGATACTTCGCCTTGCCCAAAAAGTGACACATCACCTCGTTCATCAATTGTGATCTTTGAGATTGGAAAAAGTATGGACGAAACCTTTTCTATAAACGCGCTAAGCTCTTCTATATACTCTTCATCAAACGTAGAGAGTCTGTTAAATGTGAACCCTCCTTCTTTGAAGGTTTTGGTTGTAGAAACTGAATCAAAGTATGGGAATCCTTCGAGTGACTTTTTTGTAGGGAATATAATACCTTCTTTTGTAACACCTAGACCATCTGACAACTTCATTACTGGGACAAAATCAATTACTTCTATCTGAAGGCTCTGTAAACTAGAAGGCCCCACAACAATATCTCTTCTACTTGGAACCACGTCAGTAATAGCGCTTACAATCTCCTTATGCGAGTAACTTAGTATCTTGTCCTGAGGAAGAATAAAAAGCGAAACCCCCGCTGAAGCCTTTTGAAGACGTCTGATAATTTCTTCTCTCTCTTTTTCACTCACGCCAATAATCACATACTCTTTTATGCTAAACCAATCTTTTTCGACATAAACCTTGTAGGATAACCCTAATAAAACAACAACCATAACGAATAAGGACCAATTCCTTACTTTATGGATAACGCGTCGCTTTATTTTCATAAAAGAACATTTTATTTTTATTGACGAAAAGGGGTGCCTAAAACTGTCTTTCCTCCCATATAAGGCACAAGAACTTCCGGAACACGAACAGTACCGTCTGCCTGCTGATAGTTTTCTATAATAGCAATGAGTAGCCTTGGAGTTGCAGCAGCTGTGTTATTAAGTGAGTGAGTGTATAAGAGCTTTCCGTCGGTGTTCTTATAACGGATATTCAGTCTTCGTGTTTGGAAATCATGAAAGTAACTAGCAGAGTGTGTCTCACGATATTTTTGCTGTGAGGGAAGCCATGCCTCGATATCATACTTCTTTACTTGCCCCTGCCCTAGATCGCCCCCACAATTAACGACGGTATGATAAGGAATACCAAGCTCTTCCATCATTTTCTCTGCATGAGTTCGTATCTCTTCGTGATGAGTAACAGATGTCTCGTGACTAGCTTCACAAAGAACCACCTGCTCACACTTATAGAATTCATGTACTCGAACCAGGCCTTTTACGTCCTTTCCATGACTACCTGCTTCCTTGCGAAAACACGGACTCCATACAATATATTTCTTAGGAAGATCTTTAACATCAAGAACTTCGTCGCTATGGTAGAACATAGTCGCGACTTCACCAGTACCTGCAAGGTAATCATTACCATCTTTATAGAGATCGTCTTCTCCTTGAGGTAGATAACCGGTACCAAGAAGAGTCTCACGCTTCACGAGCGAAGGAACAAGCATCGGCTCAAAGCCCAAGTTACTCCATCTCTCCATAACATAGTGCCATATAGCAACCTCCAGTAACGCAGCATCATTTTTTAGGAAGTACCCCCTAAATCCTGACGTCTTCGTCCCTCTTTCAAAATCAACCATATTCTGCTTTTCCATAAGCGCGATATGATCTAACGGCTCGAAAGGAAACATTGGAATATCGCCCCATCTCTTTACTTCGACGTTATCAGCATCACTCTCTCCCTCTGGGACTGACATGTCTGGAACATTCGGAACCTGAAGCATAAGAAGTCTCCAGTCTTTCATAACTGTTTCAAGCTCCTCTTCTTTGGTCTTAAGCTCTTCCTTTACTACACGCATGGTCTCTATCATCTCCTGTCTCTCAAAAGCTTGAGCTTTGGCTATGGCGTCGCTTGAAATATTTTGTTTAGCTCGAAGCTCCTCCACACTTTTAAGTAGAGCTAGTCTTTTATCGTCCAAAGCGATGAGATCTTCTACCTTAAACGGAGACCTCTTCTTGGCGGCAGCCAAACGGATAATATCACTATTTTCTTTGATAAATTTGATATCTAGCATGTCTTCAATTCTAGCATGTTTACAACAGAGATTAAAATAACAAAAACTTGATATACTATGTACATATGATTCAAGAATATAGCGAAGAAATGGTTAAGGATCTAGATGAGGTCTCACCTCATGTCGCCTTAAAAGAAGAGAGGCATAGATATACCCCACGAAGTTTCAGAGATAAAGTCGCAAGATGTATTGTCCACTTCTCAGCTGAATGTGCAGATTTCTTATTCAAGGAGCGCTACGGACATCGAGCTATAGTGCTTGAAACAATAGCGTCAGTTCCTGGAATGATTGGAGGATTCTTCCAGCATTTAAAGTCTCTTCGTTTTATCCGTGACGACAAAGGTTGGATAAGAGCACTTTTGGACGAAGCAGAGAACGAACGAGTACACCTTTTGGTCTATAGTGAACTTGCTCAACCAACGAAGTTTGAAAGATTCCTTATAATGTTTGTACAATTTTTCTTTTGTATTATTTATTTCCTTTTATACCTCTTTTCTCCTAAGACAGCCCACAGAGTTGTTGGGTATTTCGAAGAAGAAGCAATTCACTCTTATGAAACTTTCCTTAGACTAGTCCACGAAGGGGTACACGAGAATGTTCCAGCAACAGAACTCGCCATCTCATACTGGGGACTAAAAGGTGACGCCCGTCTTACAGATATAATAGAAGCAACGATTAAAGATGAGATGATTCATCGCGATGTAAATCATAGGTTTGCGGATGATAAGGAAGGCACAAGAATGTGGAGCTAGATCATTAAATTACTTCGCACAACGATTTTTCAACTTACACTCAAGGTGTGACAGTTCTTGTTGCATATCATTAACTGCTACAAGTATTTTCTCAAGATCAGATTTTTCCGTTTCAACGTCTTCTATAGTCTTTTCGATAATTTTCTTGTCATGGCGAATACCAGACATGATAATTGAGTCTCCAATAAATGCAGAAACGAAAAGCCCTGTAGATAATAGCACTACCACCCCAAGAACAAGAGATCCTAGCGGAGAGAAAAGATGTGCACCTAACTGAGAAGTTTTTTCAAAGACATCCGCTATATGCCAAACACCCCTCCAAAAAAGAACGATTCCTGCGCCTCCAATAAATGTATAAATGAAGGGGTGACGCGCTAATCGTGCCCGGATATGGTCTTCCATCTTATCAAAAAGATAAACAATACTGTGGATAGGTTTCATGTTCATTAGTATAACTAGAATAGTCTTCTTCTAAAAGTGGAGAGGTCTCTACTTCTCTGCTAACAGCTTCTTAAGTGACGTGTTGCTCACCCTAAAAGACAGAGCATAGGAAACAACTGCTACAACTATCATATTCCCAACGATAATATAAACAGGAAGTAAGACAAAACCAAATAACGTGAACGAAAAGAGGAAGACATTAATTCCCCACGCAATTAAATGCGCGATAACGTAGCTGAGCAAACCTGCCAAAAGCACCAAAAAAGTTCCTTCAAGAAGAAATAGTAACGTCACCCTCTTTCGTGTTAAACCGAAAGCTCTAAGCACCAAAACGTCACCACTTCTTTCATACATGTTTTGAGATAACATGACAACAATCAGTAAAAGTCCGAGAATAATACTAGGAATACTCACGAGCGCCACCACAGTCACAATCCCCTCGACAAGCTCGGTCACCGCCGAGAGAATAGATGCTGTAACAATCGGCACAATATTGGGAAACTGTTTTGCTATCGCAAGTTCAATCTCTTTTCGTTTTTGCTCATTAACCTGTACAGTCCCAAAAAACGTTGCAGGAAAAGACGAGAGTACGTCTGTCGGAAATACTAGATAAAAGAATGGGGTACCTGATGTTGAGTCTACTTTTCTAATACTGGTAACTGTTGCGTTAAGCTCTATACCCTGAATAAAAATTGTGATCGTGTCTCCAATGTCTACTCCACCTAACTCTTCTCCAAAAGAGGCGTCGATGGATACGGGAATAGAGACAGTACCTCCGAGTGTGTCTCCGAGAACACCGTCTGTAACTTCCTCACCATCAATCAATGTGTCTCTATATGTTAAGTTAAACTCTCTTCGTAATTCCCTATTATCTTCCTGTAATAGGTCGTGGTCTTTAAAAGAAAGCAGTCTACCTCTTACTATGGGGTACTCTCTAAACGACTCCCCAGAAATCATCTTCACTTCAGAAAGCTGTGACTTAGTAATATCTACTAAATACATGGATGGAGCAGATTCGCTTATATTAGTTCTTAAGTTAAGCTCTACATTGGATCTTACTGCCATAACCAAAAATACCAGAGAAAATGCAGTCATAATAGCCGCAACAGAAATCAGTGTCTCGGCTTTCCTGAGATATAAAAAAGAAATAATACTTCTTAATATGAAGGAAAACCTCTCCCTGATCGTATAAGCAAACCTTAGAATAAAATAAACAATTCCCACAAACAAAGAGAAGACAAGGATACAAACAAGAACCCCTCCCACAGACACTAAAACATTCCGAGAAATAAAATAAAGAGTTGCCCCAACAAACAAAGGAATAGGAGTGTAGAGGAGTGTCTGACGAAATGAAAAAGACTTCTTCATAGCCACTTGATTTAAGAGAAGCTCTTTAGGCTCCACTCTCTTAACAAGATACAAAAATGGAAGTGCGGCGAACATAATAAACAAACTTCCAAATACTCCTCCCAAAAGAGTGACGAGAGTAAAGTTATCTGATGAAAGACTTATCTTGTAGGTTTCGTTCACCAAAGTAAAAACATAACGTGATGCATGTATTCCAATCACTGCCCCTAATACTCCAGCAATAAAGCCCATTATGCCGAAAATAGAAAGAAAGACTCTTTCTATAGTAACCGCCAAAGCTCCATATATCTTAAGAAGAGCAATGGTCTTTCTAAAACGTGAAAGAAGATAAACAAGATTAGCGCCAATATTGATCACAACAAGAAAAAGCGCAACTGCAAGAACCACTCCAACAAAGTCGTCAATCGAAGAGAAACCTTCTAGGAGATTATTAGGGCCGTCTTGTGCATCATCGAACCTGAGACGATTATCTGTCGCATACTTCTTAAGCTCATTTCTTTGAGTAGCCCCTAGAGGGTTGCTTATATTTTCTTTAATGTATACACGATATCGTGTCCTACTTTCACTAAGCGGAACAGTTATCTGATCTATATCATTTAAGAAAACGATAACCTTTGGCGCAAACGAAACCCCAACGCTTATTGTGTCAGGCTCTTTAATCAAGACACCCTTAACCACGAATGTCCTATCTGCGAACACCACAGAATCACCAACATCAAGTGACAATCTATTAAGGAAAGACTCTTCTGCGTAAAGTGCTCCTGGCTCATAGACAAAAGGAAGACCATCTCTCAGTTCAACTTTTCCGTATAATGGAAAGATTTCTGAAACCGCTCGGATTGATGCCGGAGAAGACCCATCATCGGTGGCGAATACCCCCTGGAACGACCTAGCTTCTGCAACCGTATGGCCCTGCTTTTTCAATTGCAGATATTGCTCTTGGTTAGTATCTATTGGGTAAGGAGAACTAATAATAATATCGCCACCAATCAAGGTCTTACCTTCACTTATAAGAAAGGTGGTGGCACTTGTGGTAAAAGTGACCACTGCGCCAAACAGAAAACCTCCTATACATAGACTGAAAAAGGAAAGTAAAAGTAATGAAGAAGTCCTTTTAGCGATTAGTGAGATGAGGCGGAGAATCATAGGTTGTGACCAGTTCTATCGTGTAAGGTAGCATTTTGTATTTCGTAGACCTTATCCATTCTCTTTGCGATAGACATGTCGTGCGTAATAATTATAAGAGTTTTTTTATGTTCCTTCACAGCTTTCAAGAAAAGATCGAGCACCGCATTACCATTCTTGCTATCAAGATTGCCCGTTGGTTCATCTGCAAATATAATTTCACTACCGGAAGCAAGAGCTCTTCCGATTGCAACACGCTGTTGCTCGCCTCCTGAGAGTTCGCTAGGGAGATTCTTACTTCTACCCTTTAAATTCATACTCTCTAATAGCTCTTTTCCCTTCTTGGCTATATCTTTATCTCCGCGTATTGTGAGTGGTAGTGTGATATTTTCAAGCGCATTAAAAAAACCTACAAGCTCAAACGATTGAAAAATAATACTTATCTTTTTGTTACGAAGAATAGAGAGCTCTTCTTCTGACATTTTTGCTATATTCTCTCCCTCGATGAAAACATCACCATTATCTGGAACATCTAATCCGGCCATAATTGAAAGAATGGTTGATTTACCAGAACCAGAAGGGCCGACAATCGCAACAGTCTCCCCTTTGCTAACAGATAAAGAGACATCTTTGAGAATAACTATCTTCTCATCTCCTTGTTTGTAGCTTTTTGAAATGTTTTTTACTTCTAGTATCATATTTTTAAGTAGTTAATCTATGGTACCATATTTAGACTAGTTACATATTTTATGACAACAAAACAATTCTTGATCTTCATTTTTGTATCCATAATTGCAGTTGTTATGGTTTTTTTGGGTGTTATATATTTCAAAAAAGAAACATCTAACGAAACACCTTTAGCGGTACCTACTGAAAAGAAAAAGTTTACGATAATAGCTTTTGGAGACTCGCTAACAGCAGGATATGGTGTTGACCTTTCAGAGAGCTATCCTTATATACTAGAAAAAAGGCTAAAAGATGAGAAGCTTAGCGTAGAAGTGATTAATATGGGAGTCTCTGGAGAAACAACACAAGGAGGAGTTGACCGAGTCTCTTTTGTTTTAGGGCAGAACCCCGATGTTGTTCTCTTAGGGCTTGGGGCTAATGATATGCTTAGATCTCTCCCACCTTCTCTAGTAAAAACAAACTTAGACTCAATAATAAATACCTTGCTTGAGGCAGATAAAAAAGTTGTCCTCCTTGGAATGAAGTCGAGTGTCACAAATGGAGGAGCTTACAGGAAGGAGTTTGATGTTATATATGAAGATCTAGCAGGGAAATACAACATTCCGCTCGTTTCATTCTTCTTAAGCGGTGTGGCACTTCATCCGTCACTTAATATTAGCGATGGTATCCATCCAAACAAAGCTGGTTATGAAAAAATTGTTGATGAAAATATTGTACCGGTACTTCTTCCCTATCTGAAGAAACTATAAGAAACTGCTACTTCTCATCAAATACCCACACTCCATCAAACCCCTCTGGAATAATATTTTCTTGTATTCTTTTTATAAGAACTGTCGCTGGCACATCACTCTTTAATTCTTGCGACTGTAGTAACTGCTCAGCTTCCTTTAAGTTCCCTTGTTGATATTCGGAAAGAGCTTGTTCATACACAGAAATGGCTGAAGGTAAAATATCTGTTATCTCATAAAGCGTTACACTATTCTGTTTCCCCTTTAAACGAACACAATCGAGTTTTCTCATTCGCCAATTGCCTTGTAGTTTTGTTTTAACTTTTGAAGCAATATCCTCACTTACTATAATACGAGCGCAGTACTTCTTGGTGATATTTTCAATACGAGATGCAGTATTAACGCTATCCCCGAGTGCTGTATAACTCACTCTCTCTTCACCTCCAATATTACCAACCACAGCATCTCCTGTATGAATACCTATACCCATTTTTAAAGATGTTCCGTGTGCGTCATTAAATCTTGTAAGAGCGTTCTGCATTCCTATAGCAGCTAACACAGCATGAAGCTCGTGATGTTTAAGTGGGAGCGGAGCATTCCAAAATGCCATCACTGCATCTCCTATAAATTTATCAACTGTACCATTTTCTTTAAAAATCTCTGAGACCATCGAAGCAAAATAGTCATTGAGAAGTCGAGTTAATTCCTCAGGAGACAAAGTTTCAGAAAAATCCGTAAACCCTCTTAAATCAGAAAAGAGGACTGACAACCGACGCTTCTCACCTTCCTTTAAGTGTGCTTTACTCTTTAGGAGTGTTTGCAGTACATCCTTATTAACATACCGAGAAAACATACTCTTAATAAACGCATTCTCTCTACGTGAGTGCGCGTAGCGCGCTATAGTAACCGCTACGAAAGAAAAGATAAGCGCTATGAGAGCCTGGAGCAAAGGAAATTCAAATCCCTTATCAAATAAAATAACGGTCCCAACTATAACCACGCTTACAATTACCCCAAACAATACTATTTGCAGAAAGGTTCTTTGTATACATAAAACAGTCACCCCTCCGAGAAGCATTATAAGTACGAGCAACACTGCAACAACTTCATTATCTAAAGTTTTAGTGTAAAGATTATTTTCGTGAGACGCATACATCGAAGCGTGAACGTAGACCCCTGGGATCTTGTGTCCACTCAATCCAATAAAATAATCTTCAAGGTCAAGTGTTGTCGCACCAACAAACAACATCTTCCCCTTCAAAAGCTCTTTTGGTATCTTGCCTTGAACAAGGTCAACTAAACTAAACTCTGGGATTACTTTTGGATAAAGAAAGGATCCAGCCTTCTCGTCGAAACAATCGTATGTTTCTTGGCTTGCGCTTTGTAAAGCGAGAGAATTACTGCACACACCCCCTCTCGTGTCACTCTTAATGAATTTTCTCACCTTCCCATCAGCATCTGGAAAGACATTTACAAAACCGCTACTTATCCTGCCTTCTAAAGGGTACACAGGGAGAAGCATCTGATCAGAAACTATCTTGCTACCGAGTACTACAGGGTAGGAAGCATCGCTCAAAGCCTTCAATATATAGACATCCTCTGGCTTCTCTTCTAAAAAGAGAACGTCAAAAGCTAATCCTTTTATCTCATAATCTTCAAGAGCTTCTATTACTTCTGCAAAAACCTTCCTGTCCAAAGGCCACGCTCCAAGTTGGCCAAGAGTTACATCATCTATTCCAATAATAACCGCATCATGGACTATATCATTAGTTCTTAACGGATCAAGAAGAGCATTATTACCCCTTTCTATAAGCGAGGAAAAACAAATAGCAAGGAGAAACATTCCAGCCAGGGCATATCCTCCAGCCTCCGTTAGGGCCCATGACTTTTTCCTTAAAGCAGTCATTATTGTTGATAAGGGTACTCCGCATCAAAGCGCTTTTGAAGCACGTCACGCATGTCTTCTCTTTTAGTCGAACAGTAAAGTGCTATATCTTTAGCAAAACTAATGAGGTTAGTTGTTGAAACAAGTGGATATCCACTCTCTTTAGCTAAAGAAGATATCTGTTTTACTCTGTCTTCAGGTGAGCCTTTGAAAGTGCAAGGGCTCATCTGTTCGTCCATATAAAAGAGGCGAACAAAAAGTGGCTCAAAGTTATTAAAAAATGTTTCTTCATCAATCTTTTTAACAACAACTTCATCTTTGCTTGTATCTTCTTTTAGCTTACCTTGCTCTGCGGGCGAAACAGTATCTTTTTTTATGACGTCTTCTGTAACAGGAATAGCATTTCTCTTTATTTCATCTTTTCTTTTTTCGTTTTTTCCTTCTTCTCTTGTCGCCATTTCCCTTATCATCGCTTCTTCTAATCTTTCCTTGAACAGCTCCTGATCGGACGACTTAAGAGTCTCGAAGACTTCATCCAACCTCACTTCTTCATCAACCATTTTTTTCATTTCATCTTCATTTTCTATCTTACTAAGAGTAACAGGTCTATCCTTAGACCTAGAGTTCTCAACGCTATTAATGGTTGCTGTATTACCTTCCTCAACAAGAGTGAATTCTTCTAATGAAATAGTCGATGTACTCATCATATCTTCAACATCCTTAACAGCTACCTTGCTTTCAGTCACGGCAATTTTAGTTTCTTTTTTGGCAACATCATAGCTAACAGCAAATTTAGTTCCACGCACAGCAGCTAGAGTAGTTGGAGTTCTAACTTCGTATGTCTTTCCAGTTAGTAGTGTCTCTACTCGATGATATGTTTTACCGAACATCTGCATTACGCTAACGTTCTTATCTTCTACCTTAACAATAATTTCAGTATTCTCTTTTAAAGTAATTACCGATGTGTCTTCAAAAAGAACATACGCTTTACCGTTTACGGTTTTAACTGTGGTCTTATTCGGGATCTTTATCTTCTCCTCTTTTACTGTAGAGAAATTGTTATCCCCTTCTTTTTTATAAAATACTTCACCACTTAACCGGTAGAGAGTAAACGATGTGCCGATGCCAGAAGCTGACGAGGCAGATGTCGGCTGTGGCGCAGGAGCTGGCCTCATATAAAGACCAGCCAGAATCGCTGCCAAGAATAACCCACAACCAAAAAGTAATACTTGTTTCATATTTCATGAGTATACAATGAGGAGATGCTACTCTAGACTAGTTAATCACACCACTCCCAGAGTGGGTTGCTAGTATCTCTAAACATTGATATAATTGATGTCACTTAGTTTTTCAAGGAAACAAAGTCCGAATGTGACAGGAACACACAAATAAGGGTCCTTAGCTCGAGGAGCGAAGAGCGACGAAGATGTCTGAAGCCAGCAGGCGGAAGACACATATGACCCAGTGTTCAAGCAAAGACAAAAACTAAGTTAGTTCCAAAATTAAAGAAGGGCCCTTAGCTCATATGGTAGAGCGCCGGTTTTGCACTCCGGAGGTGAGCGGTTCGATTCCGCTAGGGTCCACATTAGTAGAAACCGCGTCGCAAGATGCGGTTTTTACATTGTAAATACTAGCTATTTGTGTGGTTCGAAATTTTTGATTTTCAAAAATAATTCCAGAAGGAAATTCGAACCACTGTAGTTTCAATTTTGTATGTAATTTCGTATTTTCCCAGAAAACACTTGGGTATTTTAGATAGTTCTCTGCAAACTCTAAAAGGATACTATTTTTCTAGTCGCTTTTATATTTTTTACCATCACTACCCCTCACTTACAATTCTCAGAAGAAGGACGAAGCTAATCCCGATGTTGCTTAGATTGATGTGCAGAATCGTTTGATTGCTGACACTAAGGTTTCAGACATTATTAGGATATATTTTACTAAGAGATACCCCCAGATTTCGTTTTAGATACCAAGCTTTAAAAGCTATACTAACTTGCATAATGTCCGCTAAAAAGGTTCTCATGATTGGATGGGAGTACCCACCACACCACAGCGGTGGCTTAGGTGTAGCTTGCCAAGGCATGGCACATGCTCTTGTTGATAACCATGTTCAGGTTTGTTTTTTGCTTCCAAGAACAATTAAACTCACCGAAACAAAAGTGCCCATGCTGTTTGCTGACAAGGCCAAGCCTCAGACACTACAAACAGTACACCTAGAGACACTCGCACGAGAACTTCAGAACCCTTATCTAAGTAGCGTCGAGTATGAAAAGAGATTACATACTTTTATAACTTCGGGCGGGAAAATCGTCCCAAGAAGTCTTATGGAGCAGGTTGAGCATTTTGGCAAACTAACTTACGCAATGCTCAAGAATGCGTATCAAGATATCGATATTATTCATGCGCATGACTGGTTATGCTACCCTGTTGGAATAGCCGCAAAGGAAGCTACTGGTAAACCCCTAGTAATACATGTTCATGCAACTGAATATGACAGATCTGGAGGTGGGGGCGTTAATAAGGCAGTGCACGCAAAAGAACTAGAAGGTATGCATAAAGCAGATCACATCATAACGGTGAGTGATTTTACCAAAAGAACGCTAGTTGATAAGTACAACATTCCTGAGTCAAAAATTACTACCGTACATAACGGTAATACGAGTAGCTTCCCTAAAAAAGATGAACGCTTCGCATATCTAGCTGATATGAAAGCACATGGGAAGAAAATAGTGTTATACGCGGGACGCATCACCATTCAAAAAGGCGTAGACTACTTTATCAAAGCCGCTAAGATAATTCATGACCATGAAAAGGATGTGTTTTTTATTGTAGCAGGCACAGGAGACATGGAAGACCAGATGAAGCAACTCGTAAAAGATCTCGGTATGCATGATAACTTTTTATTTACGGGCTATTACGGATTAGGAGACGTACCCACACTCTTCCCGATAGCTGACGCGATAGTAATTCCATCTGTATCTGAACCTTTTGGAATCATCCCATTAGAAGCACTTAACTATGGGACTCCGTTAGTGCTTTCGAAGCAGTCCGGCGCGCATGAAGTTATTAGTCATGCTCTTAAGGTGGACTTTTGGGATACAGAAAAAATAGCAAACTTTGTGTTGTCTGTATTGAGAAATCCTCCACTAAAGGATACACTTTCAAAAGAGGGTTTACGACAAGTGCAAGAACTCACTTGGGAAAAAGCTGCTCAGAAAATCAAAGCTGTCTATCAACAAATTTCATAACAAAATCATGCCAACTATTGCTCTTTACTTAAAAACACATCAACCATATCGTATCAAGCATTATCGTGCTTTTGATATTGGTCATGACCATGAATATTTTAATGATAAAGGTGAAGCTAATACAAATAATATTAAAATTCTAAAAAAGATCTGTGAGAAGTCTTATAAGCCAACCAATAAAATTCTCTTAGACCTCCTTAAGAAGTACCCCGACTTTAAATTTAGCATCTCCCTTTCTGGCACACTTCTAGAACAACTAGAAGAACACGCCCCTGCAACACTTGAAACATTCAAGAAGCTTGTGGATACTGGTCGTGTTGAGGTATTAGGTGAGACATATTACCACTCACTCTCATTTTATTACTCTCTTACTGAATTTGAAGAACAAGTGAAATTACAAAATAAGCTTTTAAAGCGCCTTTTTGGTGTTACGCCAAAAGTATTTTCAAATACAGAGCTTGCATACCGTAACGACTTGGCGGCGTGGGCGGAAAAAGCAGGATATAAAGGTATTATCGCAGAAGGATGGGACCCGATACTTGGATGGAGGTCTTCTAACTTCGTATACCAGCCTCATGGCACATCTAAGATAAAACTTCTCCTTAAGAACTATCGTCTTTCTGATGATATTGCTTTTCGTTTCAGTAACAAAGGGTGGTCGGAGTGGCCTCTCACAGCGGATAAATTCGCGTCATGGGTAAATGCACTTAATGGAAACGCCGAGACTGTTAATCTCTTCATGGACTACGAAACCTTTGGTGAACACCAATGGGAAGATACCGGTATCTTTGAGTTCTTAAAGCATATGCCAAAGGAAATCTATAAGAACAAAGACAACGGTTTCCTCACACTTTCCGAAACATGCAAAGCATACAAGCCAAAAGATACAGTTGATATGCCACACATTGTCACCTGGGCTGACACGGAGCGTGACCTCTCTGCATGGACCGGTAATAGCATGCAGCAATCATCTCTTTCTGAGTTGTACAGAATCGAGGGGCAGATCCTGGCAACCAAGAATAAAAAACTTATTGATGACTGGCGCAAACTACAAACATCTGATCATGTTTACTATATGTGTACCAAGTGGTTCGCAGATGGTGATGTTCATAAGTACTTCTCCCCGTACGAGTCACCGTACGAAGCATATATAGCTTTCACAAATGCACTCACAGATCTTAAACTGCGAGCAAAGATTCTATAACACAAATGTCTAGACCTCTTACACTATCTAATGGAAATATTTTAGTCGGCCTCGATGATCGAGGTTCGGTTACTGACTTTTTTTATCCATTTGTTGGTGTAGAGAACCACGTCAGAGGTGAGCCGCATCGTGTTGGAGTCTGGCAGCACGGGAGAACGTCATGGTTAACAGATGAGGAGTGGGCAGTTGAGATAGACTTAGTTAAAGATACCTATGTGGGCAAGATTAAGTGTTTTAATAAAAAAACAAACTTAGAAATACTCTTTACTGATATTGTCTACAATGAAAAGAATATTTTTTTGAGAAAGGCAAAAATAACTAACCATGGTGACTCCACTCAAGAGATAAAACTATTCTTTCACCAAGTATTCTGTATCTACGGAACACCGCAAGAAGACACTGCCTACTACGACCCAGTCAAAAATGTGCTCATACATTATGAAGGACGCAGAATGTTTCTTATTTACGCTGAGACGAGTGACGTGCCATTTAACGAATATAGTGTTGGTCTTTATGGAATCGAAGGTCGCGAAGGAACATATAAGGATGCAGAAGATGGAGTGCTCTCAAAAAACTCTATTGAGCACGGTCACGTAGACTCGGTCTGCGGAGTGCCGCTTACCCTCCATAAAGGCGAGACAAAAGAGGTCTTTTACTGGATAACTGTCGGCGAAACAAAGGGAGAAGCATACGAACTCCATGAGTACGTTCTTTACAGAAGACCAGATAGTCTCATAGAGAGTACCGATAAATTTTGGCGCGCTTGGCTTACACGACAAGACTATATAACATGTGACGTAAAAAATGATAGAATGCTAGACCTTTTCAAAAAGAGCCTCTTTTATGTGAGAGGAAATATAGATAACCGCGGTGCCATCTTGGCTTCTCCTGATTCTTCGATGCTGCAACACGGAAGAGACACTTATAGTTATATGTGGCCACGAGACGGCGCTATGACGGTTATGGCGCTACTTGAAGTTGGTGAATATAATATTTCAAAGCACTTCTTTAAGTTTTGTAACGATGTCATTGAACCAGACGGATATCTTATGCATAAGTACAGGGCAGACAAATCCCTCGGAAGCTCGTGGCACTCTTTTGTTAAAGATGGTCAACCAATACTCCCAATACAAGAAGATGAGACGGCTCTAGTTTTAGTTGCGCTTTGGCAATACTATGAAAGGACTAAAGACATCGACTTTATAGAAATGCACTACACTACAGTAATACGAAGAATGGCTACATTTCTGACTGAGTTCACTGACGATGATACTGGTCTCCCCCTCCCTAGCTATGACTTATGGGAAGAAAAGCACGGTGTCTCGACTTTTACAGCTAGTGCAGTCTATGCTGGACTCCAAGCTGGAGCTAACTTTGCGAAACTATTCCAAAAGGAAAATGATGAGGCGCTCTTTACGAAAAAGGCTAATAGTGTCCGCGAAGCAATAGTGAAACATCTTTATGATGAAGAGCGTGGGGCTTTTATTAAGCTATTAAACAAAAAGAAAGGTGAAGTTATTAGAGACACCCTTATAGATATGTCGAGCGTGTACGGAGTATTCGCTTACGGAGTACTAGATGTACATGATGAAAGGGTTGTGTCATCCATTAAAGCTGTTGAGAAAAATCTACGTCTGCATACTGGCATCGACGGAGTACCTCGCTATGAGGGTGACCGTTATTATATGCAGGTGGATGGAACACCAAACCCTTGGTACATTACAACGTTATGGCTTGCTCAGTATTACGCAAAAGCAGCAACAAAACCAGAAGACCTCGAAACAGTTCGCTATTGGATTAACTGGGTAATTATCCACTCGCCTCTTTCTAAGGTTCTCTCTGAACAACTACACCCTTTCACTGGAGAACAACTCTCTGCAACACCGCTTACATGGAGCCATGGCGAGTATATCCGCACCATCATTGCTTACTATGAAGCTCTTAAACGCATGGGGCTCTGTGAATAAATAAATTACTTGTATGCACAACCAAGAACAACTACGTCCACTACTTCTCTTCAAAGATCAATTTACTTTCGAACCAAAGATTCATAATGCCGAGTCTTTGAAGAATTATGATAATTACCTTGTGTGTGGCATGGGGGGGTCTGCTATCTCTGTAACGTTTCTAAAGATGCTCTTTCCCTCTATCCCACTTTCTTTGCATAACTCGTACGGTTTACCTAAACAGGTTAAACCTAAAACATTAATTATTGTTAATTCATATTCAGGCAACACAGAAGAGGCACTTGATAGCTATGCAAAAGCCAGAAGAGAAGGTAACTCAGTTATCGCAATCAGTAAGGGCGGAGAACTCGTACAAATTGCAAAGGAAGCAGGGCTACCATATATTGAACTTCCTGAGTCTGGACTCGAGCCACGTCTTGCTATCGGGCACCAAATGATAGCTATACTTACTTCGACTCTTGAAAAAAAGTACCTAAAAATACTTCGCGATGCGGTAAATAATATCGAACAGAACAAAGCTGTAGAGGCTGGGATGATTTTAGCTACTCGTTTTAATGCGTTATATCCTATACTCTATTCTTCACTAACACTTCACCCGCTTATTTACCCGATTAAAGCAGCTGTCAACGAGGGGGCCAAATTACCTTGTTTTACTAATATCATACCAGAAGCTAACCATAATGAACTTCAGGGTTTTGTGATAGATGGTGAAAGAAACGAAAGCAAAACATTTGGTTTTCTTTTCTTTGTCTCTATATTTGATAACGAAAGAATAAAAAAAAGAATAAAAACAATGAGAGAACTGTATGCTTCCAAGGGTTTTACATGTGAAGAGATCGTAGTCGACCACTCTTCTCCCTCATCATTACTCGAAGCTCTATTTTTAGGATATGGATTTGCAACATCTCTTGCTATTAAACGTAATGTAGACCCTTACGCGACTCCTTTTATTCAAGAATTTAAAAAAATAATGAACCAATAGTCTATGTATATACTTATTGATATCGGTGGGACAAAAACACGTATAGCCGCAACAAGAGCTGAAGATGATTTTGGTGAGCCCGATGTTTTCAAGACTCCTAAAGACTTTACGGAATGGCTCGCAGCTGTACACAGCAGTACTGAGACACTACGTAACGACAAAGAACTTAAAGGTGTAATTCTGGGAGTCCCCGGCACTTTTACCGAAAAAGGGGTAATACTAAAGACACCCAACCTACCTCACTGGCAAGGCATACCCCTACAAGAACATCTACAAAGGCTCTTTCATACAAACATCATTCTTCATAATGACACAGCACTTGTCGGACTAGGCGAAGCTGTCTACGGAGCAGGAAAAAATCATGATATTGTTGTTTATCTTACTATTAGTACAGGGGTTAACGGGGTGCGTATAGTAGACGGCAAGATAGACAGAAGCACGCACGGATTTGAAATTGGCCACACTATAATTGATGTTGAGCGAGAGAAAGATGTCGAGAGTATTATAAGTGGAGGAGCTCTTGAACGACGTTTCGGTAAGCCTTCGCACGAGATACAAGATGCTAATCTCTGGGAAAAGATAAGTCGATATGCTGGAATATTTAGTGCTAATACAACCATGTACTGGTCACCTTCTATTATTATTATTGGCGGACCGGTCATGAATGACCTTCATATTGACACAATAGAGAAAGAAGCAAAAAGACATCTATATATGTACAATGTGCATCCTATTTTTACGCGAGGCACACTAAAAGACTTCGGAGGACTCTATGGGGCGTTAGCACTGAGTAAGATGTTGTATAAACAGCATCTAGACCATTAACAATAATGCAATTCTTTTTTATGCATTGTGTATAATTGTCTAAAATCTAGTATCACAATCTATGATCTATCAACATGACCCCATGCAAAGTCCTTATCACCGTGAACTTTCTTTCCAGGATTGAGTATATAATCAGGATCAAAGATTGCCTTTGTTTTTTCAAAAAGACTGATAATTTCTGGCGAGAACATTTTAGGAAGATATGAGGTACGAAGAAGGCCATCATTGTGCTCGCCAGACATAGACCCCTTATATTCAAATATAAGCGCATACACCTCGTCCATAAGCTGGTGTAAGGTATCCACTATTCCATCCTTATGAATATCAATGAGTGGAATAATGTGGAAGTTGGCATCTCCCATGTGCCCAGCTACTGTATAAATAAGATCTTTATATTTTTCTTGCTTAAATATAACTTCAAGTTTTGGAAGAAAATCAGGCAGATCTTTTGGGTGAACAACAATATCATCGATAGTTGGGGCTGTGCGCATCCCTTGCATACGCGAACGAAGAAGGGCAAAGCTTTCCCTTCTGAACGTCCAGTATTTTTTTGCTTCATTTGCTGATTTAGTTCTCTTCATTGGTAGATTAAATTGTTTCATGTCGTCGTAAGCAGCTTGAACCTGAGCGTCAACTTCTTCTTCTGAATCTGCAGCAAACTCAGCCATAAGAATTATTTTTGGAACACCCCCTGTTAAAACCATCAAAAACTCAGGGATAAACTGAATTCCTAGAGTCAGAACATTTCCTCCCATTCTAAGAGCAATATCTTTAAAAAACTTTATAGCAATTTTGAACGTATGATCATCATATGACTCCATCGTTTCAGGTTTGTGTTCTAAAAGTTTGACTATTATCTCACCCAAATGAACAGTAGAAGGTACAAACATTACAAGCATTCTAGTGTGTATCTTAGGTTGCACACCAGAAAATGTCACAGAAGAAACAGCGGCAAGTGTTCCTTGGCTTCCAGCTATAAGCTTTGAGAGGTCGAATATCTTATTCTCCTTATCATATACATTCCAAAGGTAGTAGCCAGAAGAATTCTTAGAGACACTAGGTTTTTCTTTCATTATTACATCATAATTCGAAGTGATAAGGTCATACATTTCTTTATGTATCCTCCCTCCTTCACTCTTTTCTAATATCTTCTGAGCAAGCTCGTCTTCGCTGAAAGCATGCAATATATCTCTAGAACCATTTGCATAGACAACATCTAGTGCCTGAATATATTTTTCTGTCTTGCCGTAAGTGAGCGTTTTTTCACCGCCTGAGTTATTTGAAACAATACCTCCGATTGCAGCAAGTTCACGCGATGCAGGGTAACTAGGCATAAGCCAACCCTCTTTTAACGTTTGTTTTTCAAAATCACGATAATAAACACCAGGCTCAGCTGACGCATAATCAGGTGTTACTTCGGTAATATGATTCATGTATCTTGTTGTATCTACAACAATAGATGTTGAAAGAGGTCCGCCTGTCATACAAGTCCCCGCAGCTCGAAATGCTACACTTATATCTAATCCTTCTCTTTTCTTCTTAGAAACAAATTCAAGAAGAATGCTTATATCTTGAGCATTCTTAGGGTAAATAACCATCTCTGGCTTTACATAGAAAATACTGGTATCTCTGGCTACATGCTCTCTGTCTATATCAAGTAAGGATCCGTCTCCTTTGATAAGCAATGATAATTCTTTTGCTAACTCATCGTAATTAGGTTTTATCATATATTACCTTAGAGTGTACCACATCCCTTTTAGCACAATAAGGAATAGTAGCGCTAGGCAGCTGCCTCAAGTTTCTTTTCTATTTCTTGCTCTATTATCTCTAATCGTTTCTTAAACTTCTTAAGGATTGCCTGCTCTTCCTTGGTCAACTCTCTTTTACGTTCCGCTTTAACTAAAACATCATGAAATTCTTCGACGTCGCGCCTAAGCGCTGCTACATTAACCTCAAGAGTACTCTCCACTTCTCGTAACTTTCGGCGAACACCTCTCCTAAAACGATTAAACTGAATAAACGAGTACCAAAGTGTTCCGATAACTGCAAGTACTGCAATTATTATAATCAAAATAACTGATAACCAGTTCATAACAAAAATACCGAAACGTACAAGCATCATTCTTTCAACTTCAATTACCCTGGTATCTGTATACTCGCTTACCGCACCACGACTATCTAATACCCTTACTTTCATTTCATAAACACCAGAAGCCAACTTCTCATTCCAAACGAGACTAAAAACGCCAGACTCATTAGAAGCGACATCTTTAATAAATGTCTGACTATTCTTATCTGTTAGAGCCACCTCAACTGTTGATTGTGGGTATGTTGCACCAACAACCTTAAAAGTATTATCGAAATCGACTTTTCTTGTATATTCAGTAATAATAGGAGGGGTAATGGCCTGAACAGTAAAATCGAGAGATACACTACTAGTGTTACCAGCTCCATCGAGTGCATTCACAATAACTGTGTGATTACCCGGAGCCTGCTTAGGGAGACGGTACAAGTTAGTTGTGTCGATTGGATACTCAACCGCTTGACCATTATCAATACTGATAGTTATTTTACTGATACCTGATTTTGTATCTTCTGCTTGAACTAATAGATTAGGTGTTAAATTGGTAGTAATACTTCCATCTGGAAATGAAGCCTTAAGAGACTCTGGCGCTTGAGAATCAATTTGGAATTTATAGGTGGAGACAGAACCCCAACCACTCCTAGTCTTGAACTGCACATGCATATAGAAAACACCATCCTCATCTACTGTAAAAGATCTATTGGAGACAGGTGGCTCATATACTTTTGTCGGAGTCTCTTTTTCATTTTCACCATATAATGTTCTTACTGCTGTTACCCCTTCCGGAATCTTCCATTCAAAGGTAGCATCTCTTCTTGAGTACCACTTATTACTATCTTCATGTGTTGGAGATGTAATAACAGGAACAACTGACTCTGTTTTCTGTACTGCCGTCTCAACCTCATTGATATAAATAAGTGCAGCGCCGGTTGTTTTTAAAACATCAGTTGCATTCCCGTCATTAGCCAAAACAGAACCTTCTTTTATTGAAAGAGTTATGTTGCCAGCTTGCTTTGCTTTAAACGTAACAGACAGGACATTCCCAGTTGCCTTGTTAAACCCTGGATTAAGAGCAACCCCTTCAAGAGAAACAGTTCCTTTTTCATTTGAAAAATTAGGCTCTTCTGCCCAAAGAGTTATAAATGAGCCAGATTTAGAGGTCGACACCACCTCAACTGCATCCTTCGGGAAAGATAGAAGAGCGGAAACAGCATTGATAGCATCTAAGTTATTATTAACAACAATATCTACCTTAAAATTTTTGCCTACAGTTGTTGTGACAGAGGATGGAGAAAGTACGAGATTAGCCGCTAATGCGCCTTGTGTACAAAAAATAAAAAAACCAAAAAATAGAGTTATATCACGAATCTTTCTTAGAATTTTTTTTTGAAAAAAGATGAACATGGTTATTGAAGTACACAAACAAAACATACAAGAAGCAAAGGAAGAATACACCACTAAGTATACGTGAGATTGCGTCTGTTAGTTGTAAGTTTTCAACAGGAGATAAAGTTTTAAAAGCATATGCGCCATTTGAGTATTCAACTTTTATGTGTGTAAACTTACTTCTATCTTGATAGAAGAGAATATGCGGCAGTGACACTTTCCGCCAACGTGTATCATCTTTACTTATGACTCCCGCTTCATCTGTTTCAATAAGGAAAATGTTTTCAATCGCACTCTTAGGTTCGCTATCATATACGGCAACATACCATACGCCTCCGTGAATAAGTTCACTCCTCTCAATCGAAGCAGACAAACTTCTTGGTCTTACCTCTTTTACCACTTTTCCAGGAAGAATCGCATTTGATATGAGATCCGGGACCAGTATTGGTGCATACTGTGGCGCAACAGGTAGAGGTGTCGCATACTCATCGAATGAGTTGAGTAGAATGTTATCTAGAGAAATTACCCCATTCCCTTGCCGTTTAGGTAAGAGAATAACTGTAAAAATACTTCCTGTCTTTTGTCCAGTGTAATACGCACTCTTCACTCCACCGAACCCTCCAGCGAAAATACCCTCAAACGTAATGTGAGTTTTCCCATCCAGATACTCACCTTTACTAACACTCGGATATGTCAGCCACGGAGAGACAACTGACCCGTCAGTAGAAATAGAGTGCAAATCAAAAAGATCTGTTGGGTACGAAAGATCTCCTGATAGACCGCTCACTATATCATTCTCAGGATCTAAAGTTACTTGCACCATCACCGGATCGCTAGTATGGTTCGCGCGCACAGGTGCCACTATCTCAAGTTTAGCAGCAAAAGTTAGCGTAATTGACGTAAGAATAACAGCTATCGCTATAGTATTTTTTTTATATACTCCTTTCATAATTATTATCCTGTCCAGCAATAAGCCAAGATACTTAGATCCGTAAGGTTAATTTTACCATCGGTACTAAGATCAACCTTTATCGGGAAACCACTGCGCTTATACCAAAATGCCATAATACTAAAATCTAACAAGTTGACTCTATTATCGTTATTAAGGTCACACCTTCTACGAAAACCACTTAGCTCAGACAGTTTCGCTCTTAGACGGTTAGTGTCACCAACACGAAAAGATATCTCTTGTGAATAAGGAGAAAGATCTTCTGTCGTAATAGACCGCGCTTTTACATCACGATCACCCAGACCTAGTTCAGTAGAATTGAGACGGTAGGTCCATCTTCCTTCGCTGTTTGCTTTTGTTCGCTTCAGAATTTCTAAACCTGTATCGAAGGAAAGTCTTATTTCAGCATCTGGCGCTGAACGTCCTGAAAATAAAATAACGTCGCCATATTTCACCTCCACTTTATCGGATGTAATTGTTGGGGGGACAAAAATACCATCAACCACTGTAACTATACCTTGTGTTACATAAACACTAAACGTAAGAAGTTTAGACGTAAGACGTTCGACATCTTCAGCCCTTATGCCAAAACTATAGGTTCCCTGTGACAGATTACGAAGTCGTATTTCAAAAGTTCCATTTGGTGCGGCGGGACTCTCTGCCACTATCGTGCCATTCTTTAAAAGCGACACAACGCTTCCTGGATACGCCATACCTTTGAAAATAGCAACGTCAGCTGTATCAACTAAGTTAATAGGACCAGAAGCGTTAGGAGGAATAGGTGGAGTATCCGGATAAACTAACGGTGACTGCGGCACAACCGCAGTCACCGTTATGTCCGCATAAAGCGGGTTTTCTGCCTGAGCAAAAACTACTTCTAAGCTTCCAGTCAAAAGAAGTCCAAGAATCAAAAGAAAGGGACTCTTTCTTATTGCTTTGCTGCTGCGCGAGCTTGCTGGATAATCCATTTGTTGTACTTCTTAACTAGAACTACCAAGAGAAGAACTACTATGACAAGGAATCCAAGAACTACCGACAATAACTGCCAAGGGAACATTAAGTAAGTAATGGAAGCGCTAGCTTTACTTTCTGTTCCAAAACTAAGTTCAAGATCAGCAGTGTACATTCCGACAGCTAGGTTGTTCATCTGATACTTTACATGGTCGAAGAATGGAGCTGACACAGCTGGTGCTTCTCCTTCTCCATATCGAACATCAAACCGTCTCACGCTTCCAGGAAGAACATTCCCTTGGTTTTGGTTAGCATTAACTCTTGCAGTTTCCATACCGAGAGTATTTCGTATAACAATATCACCCTCTGGCTTAACACGATCATTACCAGCATTACTAAAGCGATAAACAAAATCAACAGGTATACTATTCAGTACTTTTTTATCTTCTTTAATAGTAAAAGAAGAAAGACCTCCCTCCTCTTTTATTTCTCCTGTAACTTTAAGAAGAATGAGCATTCCTACTTTTGCACCTACAGATACCTGTCCACTATCTGCGCTCGGCGGCACAGTTGAAAGAAAGATAGCAGCAAAGTGTCCTCCTGCATCAGCGTCCGGTGGAACAGTGATGTTATATGGTATGGTCACTCTCTCACCTTTCTTTACTGTAATTTTTTCTGTAATTGTAATCCAAGAAGGTAAGCCGTCTGTACCTGGTGTAAAGTTAGGGGTACCGCTCTCACCCTGTGAATCAAAAGCTTCAACAGAAGTATAAAGAACCTGATCTGTATCTTGCTCATTTATTACTAAGAAAGTCTTAGAGATTGACTCACCTTTATCGCCAGTAAGTTCTTCTCGCGCAGGAGAAATAGTTAGCGCAGAAGCGGCACCAATAGAAAAAGCTGCATATATTGCAACTAGCCCCAATAATTTTTTTGTGAAATTGTTACGTAACATAATGAGTATTAAGAATTTTCTAGAAGTTAGCAGTAGCTACGTACGTTAAATTAGCGGCATACGTACCCGCCTCTGTGATAGCAGCAATGTTTGCAAGATATCGAAGCGAAATAGTTGAAGTTAGAGTAACCCCGCTCCCTGAGGCTAAAGCAGAAGGAGTTGATGAAGATGCGTCAAAACCATAAGACGTAGCCTGAGAATATGTTGGGTCGAGCGTAACCCCTGTTCCTCCTGATTCGGTAGCTCGAATGGCAAACTGTTCAGTACCCGGAGTAGATGATGCTGCAGCCCCACCAACAGCAGTAATTGTGTTTAAGGAGTTTTGTTGGGAAGTAAGCGTATCACCTCTTACAGTAATCGCAAATCCATAAGGGGCATTCGTAGAGACAGCTAAACTATGAGCAATTGTTTCTATAGTATCTCCAGAGGTATTCGTTGAAGAAGCAAACTTTGCTGCACCTGAACCCAGGTTACCGAAATAAATGGTAGTAGTAGAGATAGTGAAGGTGAGAGACTGCTGTACTGTTCCTGTCATTGAAACAGTATCGTCTGAGATGATATAAGTACTAATTGATCCTGTGTCACCAAATGTCCCGGCAATTGTTATCTCGAAAAGACCTGGAGTAGCCGGGTTTGTAATTTGCTGAGCGCCAGTTGCTCCGAAAGTAGCATTAGAACCAATCTCAATCTGCACACAACGATTCGCTGGAATAACTGCAGTTCCTGAAGTTATGGTAATTGTTTGAGATGCCTGTGCCGTGCCCCATGTCTGACCTGAGGCAGCTCCTGATTGGATGGCAGCATCCTGGAAACCAGAACATGTAGCAGAAGTACTAGTAGCGAGATCTAGATTGTTAACGTTAAAAGTTCCCATCGTGTATCCAGCTGGGAAGGTAATCTGAATATTCTGCCCTGCCGCCACACCAGTTGGAGTAACAAATTGAATAGTGTGATTAGAAAGGGTGCTCACCTGAACAGAAGACTGAGTATTAGAAAGACTACTAAGTGCAGCAGCGAATGCTAGCTCCACATGCACTACTGAGACCCCAATTACTAAGGCAAGAACACTTACAGCACTAATCGCTTTCTTTATAAATTTATTTTTAAGCATATCAATAATTAAATTACTAAACTATCTCTAAGACGTGTTATATCTTAACTTAGTGTTAAGTGTAACATTTACGCTTGAATTTACAGCAAGACATGTTCCAAAGCCTCCTAATTTATTCTTAATTTATAATAAAATCACCGTTCATATCTGTTAATAATTAGCTGTTGCTACGTACACTAGACTTGCAACATAGGTACCCGCTTCGGTTGTTCCTGCTATGTTAGCAACATATCTAAGAGAGTATGTTGACGTATTCGTTGATCCAGAACCGGTTGCTAATATTGATGGAGTTGTAGAAGATGCGTCAAAACCATAGGATGTAGCAGCTGAGTATGTGGCGTCGACTGAAGCGCCTGTTCCACCAGACACAGTTGCTCGTATACCGAACTGCTCTGTTGCGATAGTAGAAGATGCAGCGGTTGCCCCCATAGCAGTAATTGTATTAAGGGCACTCTGTTGCGATGTAAGGGTGTCCCCTCGAATTGTGATGGTATAACCTGAGGGTGCATTTGTAGATACGCCGAGTGTGTGTGCTATCGTCTCTGTAGTATCTCCAGTTGTATTTGTAGAGGAGGCGAACTTAGCGGCACCTGAGCCTAGGTTACCGAAATAAATAGTAGTAGTGGAGATGGTAAAGGTGAGAGACTGTTGCACGGTAGCGCTAATAACAACGGTATCATCTGTAATAATATTTTGAGTTATAGTCCCATCATCAGCTCCAGCTCTAATACTAATCGCATACGATCCTGGGGTGGTAGGGTTGGTGATCTGAGAAACGCCAGTTGCGCCTGATGTTGCATTTGATCCTATTTGAATCTGTACACAGCGGTTCGCGGGGATAACTGCAGTACCTGATGTTATATATACAGTAGCTGTAGCTTGCGTAACCCCCCATGATAGTGCAGATGGAGCACCGGAAACTAGCACAGCATCAGTAAAACCAGAACATGTCGCCGACGTGCTGGTTGCTAAATCAAAGTTAGCAACCGCAAAGGTTCCTGTAGCGTAGTTAGAAGGGAATGTAATACTAATACCCTGTCCTGCAGTTACTCCAGTTGGAGTAACAAATTGAATCGTATGATCAGAAAGAGCGCTCACTTTAAGTGAACTCTGTGTGTTAGAAAGACTTGATAGTGCTGCAGCATGAGCAAGCTCCACGTGAACTACGGAAGCTCCAACAATAATCGAAACGATAGTAATAAAAGAAGAAAGTTTGCTGAAAAAATTGTTCTTAAAGCTTAAACTAGAGAATACAGAAGTACGGATCATATGCCATTACAGAATACCACAAGGAATGAGTCTGTGTAAGTGGATTTCTTAAAAATTAGCTGTTGCAACATACACAAGACTGGTACTATAGCTTGCGGCTGCAGTTGTTGGGGCAATATTTACAAGGTATCGAACCGAAAAAGTGGTTGTGGCATTATCTCCAACAGTGGACGAGGCCACCTGTGCTGCAGTGGAGGTAGATGCACCAAAAGCAAACCCAGTGGACGCATAAGGCGTATTAACACCCCCTGAACCACCAGAAGCTGTCATACGTAAACCGAACTGTTCTGTGCCTGGAGTAGACGCTACGCTTGAGCCTCCTATAGCTGTTATTGTTGTTGTGCTATATGACAAGGTTCCTCCTTGAACTGTTATTGAGTACCCGTTAGTGGCGTTTGTAAGAACTAACAAAGTATGTGCCACCACTTCAATCTCACTGCCAAGTAAACTAGTGCTTGAAGCATACCTGGCTTGTACTGGTGTCGCTACCCCAAAGTAAACACTGGAAGTAGAGATACTAAAAGTAATGGCCTGAGATGAAGATGCGCTACTACGTTCCTCCCACTCTAAGAGAAGTCGATACCGCACGAGCGCATCCCCATGAGTCTGTTCGTTATAGAGAGCGACGCCCTCTCCCTCTTTGAGAATAAGTTCGTCACCATAATAAATAGTACTTTCATAGATACCAAATGTCTGATTGACAACACCCGGAACAGTCACTCCGAGCAACCTAGCCAGCACCGTTTGAGCAAGGGTAACCGTAGGCCCAGTTACACGTATAGTTGCAGTCGAAGATGGTGTGGAAGAATGCTTTTTGGGAATGTTAGCCACGGCCACAAGAGTGCCACCTGATGTTGACGTTATCTTCCTTACCCCTACTGAGCCATACACCGGGGCAACTCCAGTTCCGCTACGATTAGCTCTTACCCCTAACTTTTTAACTAGATAGTTTTTACCAGAACCAGAAGGATTAAAAAATGAAGCATATACATACCCATTAGCAGTTGACTGGTTAACTGGGCCAGAGGTGTATAAGTATTCTCCGGCAGCTGTCGGTCCCGTAGTTTCTTCATCCCATTCGATAAGAACTTTGACCCTAAAATCTGCGTCCCCCGCAGCCGTGTCATGGTAGAAGCCAACACCTTCGCCGGCCTGAAGCACGAGAGGCTCTTTGTTAGTAAACTCTATTTCTTTGTACCCAGTATTTCCTGAGGTAACAGAAGGGAGAGCCCCTGGGGTTTGTATAGCCAGGAGTTTAGAGTCTGTAGTGCCAGAATATGTAGCCGTTACACCAGTACGACGTATTTCTACAATACTATTAGCAGTGCCTGTATGTTTTTTAGGTATGTTAGCTGCTGTTATTTGTGTGCCAGCAGAGGCTGCACTGATACGCCTCAATTGCATGGGGATATAAACAGCTGCAGCCACAGCATCCACCCTAATACTCACGCGCTTAATAACCGCCACTTTACCAGAACCAACAGGGTTAAAAAAGGTTGCGTAGTTGTACGATGTTGCCGTGCTACCGTTGATGGGACCTATGTCTATAAGATATTCTCCCTGCGAACTGGGGGCTGAGTTCTCCTCATCCCATTCAATCTGAATTTTAGTATAGCTATCCACGTCCGCGGCAGTTGGACTATAAAATCCGATGCCTTCTCCCGGCTGAAGTACAATCTTTTCATTCTCTCCAAAAATTATCTCTCGTTGGCCAATAGTTTGTCCGACAGCTCCAGGGGCGTTGATGGTGAGTAAATTAGAGTCTACTGTTCCTGCGTACGTTACCGTCACCGCAGAAGCGCAAGTTCTCCCACACCACCTCACTTCCATTGCACTATTTGCCGTACCCGTATGCTTTTTCGGTAATGCTCCGGATCCAACTAAAGTGCCACCAGATGCAGCTGTCGTTCTTCTGAAACTAAAAGCTATGTATGTGGCCGTAGTGTCTGCGTTTGTCCGTATGAGCAGCTTTTTAATAACTGCATTCTTACCGGAACCAACGGGGTTAAAAAAGGAGTACCTGGTAGCGTTAGCTGCTGACGCCGCCTCCACACGATCAGATGCCCACGTATATTCACCTTCGGAACTTGGGGTGCTCACTGTGTCGACTTCCTTCCACTCTATTATCATTCGCACTATCTGATTCGCGTTACCAGCTGTTTCTGATATCAAGGCGACTCCCTCACCTGCCTGCAAGATTAGTTTCTCATCGCTTGCGTGAAAGTTAATCTCTTGCCACCCGATTGCCTGCCCAGCTGCTGCACATGGGGTGACATTACCAATACGAGCGTCAACCCCTCCTGCTGTTGTCGTAGACACAGTGACTCCTGTTCTTTTAAACTCCATTTTGGTGTCTGCGCCACTGGTATTCTTTTTAGGAATACTCGATGTAGCTATGACAGTACCACCAGTTGCTGAAGAAATTCTTTGCAAAATAATATTATTGGTATAGACAGCTGCTCCGTCACATGTTTCTGCACCGAACCAAATACGATTTACTATCGCAGTCTTACCAGATGCCGACGGATTGAGGAATGAGTTATACGTGTACCCTGCTGTTGCGGCAACTTCTACCCTAGGGTACGCGAAGAGGAACTCATTTTGAGCAGGAGGAGCGTTCGCTGTTTCCTCCCACTCAATAAGAACACGCACTCTAGCGGTTGCTGTACCTGCGGCTTCCTGATACACCGCTACCCCCTCACCTGGCTGGAGCACCAACTTCTCGTCATCTTCTCCAAAGGTAATATCACGCCCTGGATAATATGCTCCAACTGCACCCGAAAGAGGCTGCCCGAGAATGCGAGAGTCAGTAGCACCAGAAAGGGATACTGTGGGGCCTGTGGTACGAACTTCAGTGACTGAGTCAGTTGAGCTCGCGTTCTTATTAATATAATCAGCGGCTGTTATCTGACTCCCCCCTGACGAAGAAGATATTCTTCTTAAACTCAAGTTAACGTAGTTAGAGGCCGTAGATGATGCGGTGTTTGATCTAATAGCAATGCGCTTAATAGCTGCAGTACGGCCAGAGCCCGATGGATTAAAAAAGGCGACATAGACATAGTTAGCGGCTGTCGAACCGTTAACTGGGCCTGCATCTATCATATACTCTCTCTCGCCTGCATTAAGTGCGGCATAGGCTTTAGGCGTAGAAAAATAGTTATCAACTACATTCTTGTTAAGAGACGCCAGGTAAAGCTTGTCTACAATCTGTGACTTTTTATGCTCTTTCATTACGTACTGAGAGGCGTAAAAGAGCGCCACCGGGTCAAAACCAGAGAAAAATAAATAGACAATAAGAAATGAAGTAAATACTTTTTTAACCAGCATAGCTTACATAGGTGTATACCTCTCTACTGATTTCCTCAAAAAGTTTTTTGATGGCTTCTTGATTAAGAACACCCTCTTCATTCTGAGCAATCATGACTGTGAGAATATAAGGCCTTCCTGGAACATAGACAATGCCTGAATCTGCCATCACCTTCTCGTCTATCCTAATTCCTGTTTTATGAATAAAGGGAACATCCTCGGGCAAGCCTAGACTCAGATATTCTTTTGGCGCCTTACTTAAAATATCTAAAAATATATCAGAATACTCATGACCGAAGTAGGTTGAATTATAAAGTGACCGAAAGAACACAGAGTAACGCTTTGCTGTAATTCTGTTATCCACGTCACTGTCTTTTTTATTGTCACGCTTCAACCCATCTATAACATCGTCCATACCAAGGTGCACAAAAACATCTTCTAACTCTTCACCTTCTAAGTTTCGCAAGAGAACAAAGTGTGCAGTGTTATCTGAATTAATTAGTGACTCCTCCAAAAATTTTTTAATTGACATTGAGCTACCAGTTGGGAGCTTATACATTTCCCCATACTCACTATCTTTATCTTGATCTAGGATAACTAGTTCGTTACCCATCTTCCATTTTCCCTCTTCTACTTTTTTGAGAGCGGCCATCGCAACAGGTATCTTAATGAGGCTCGCCGGCCATATCTTTTCGTCTTTGTGGACCGCAATATTAGCACCTGTTGGTATGTATTCAAAATAAATTGATATTGTGTAATCCTTCCTTGATTCGTACACCTGCAACTTCTCTCTCAACTCTTGAAAGTCAACAATGAGATTTCGTTTATCAAAAACCGCCAAGGCTGGGTTAAGATACCTTGAAATAACAGGACGGTGATCTGAGCTCCGATTTACTGAGAGAAAAGCTACTATGATCACAAGTAAGAAAATAACAGTAACTAACACCTTTTGAGAAGTCACTATGCGCACCTGTTGCTTATTATTAAGATATGATTTCATATATATTATTCTTCAGAAGTCGTAGCAGTCACCGACATGTTAAGATTGCTTATTGTTTCTACATCAAGAATACTATCAAGGTCAAAGCGTTTCCTAAGGGCCTCAGACAGTCGGCTGTCATCATCTGAAAAAACTTCCCCTGTAGCCTCACTGAAAAAAGTAAACTCTTGCGCGCCAATTATTATCTCCCAAGCCACTCCGTTAAATGTAACCCTCCCCCTTTCCCCTATGCTTACATCATGAGGTGGAACCTCAACTACTTGAATAGACTTATCCACTAAATTAAAAGCGTATACACTAGTCCTATCTTCTGAGAGCCAGAATAAGTGGGTATCTTTAATGCCTATTTGCATATCTTTGGCGATAGTAATTGCTGTAGAAGATGCTCCTCCTATCTTCTGCTCACTCCCATTTTCAAGGTCATATAACCACAGCTCTTCCTTGCCGTCTTTTTCCACTTGAACAATAACAGCGTTTAGGAGTGCACCCTTTATTCTCTTGATGAGGTCACGAGCAAAGTCAGGCAACCTATCTTCAACCTTCTCTACTTTTACCTCCTCCTTTATTTCCTCTTTATCATTTTTCTTAATTTCGCTTACCAGTTCTCTTGCCGAAAGAGATACCCATTCTTCCTTCTTCTCTAGTTTAAACCACTTATTCTTCGGCACGACAGGCGCAATCAATGCTGTTGTCGTTGCGGTAGTAGTTGCCGTGACATCTGTAGTCGTTGCCGTTGTGCTCGTTGCAATGTCGATCGTCGAAGTTGCCTCGATAGGTTCGACAGGGAGGACAATAATTTCTTGCGTAGAAGTTCCTGTAACGTCTGTCGTTGTCGCAACTGTAGTAGTTGCTATATCTAGCGTTGTAGTAGCCCGTGCTACCTCTTCTTCGAGATACATATACCACGTCTCTTCTTCGTTGGTTTCGTTATTGATAATAGTCACCAAGCGCACACCATCAATTGTCTCATCGTTAAGTATCGTATCTCTTGTAAAATCGGGGTGTGTATATTCCAGTGTGGAGTCATATAGTACCTCGACCTTAATTGCATCAAGATATGTAACCGGAGTCTCTCTCGCCAGAGTCTTGGTAGTTACTTTTATTTGTAGCTGACTCATATCTGACCAAGTTGACGACGCAGACAAAGGAATCTCGAATGTCCTGTATTTCATAGAAATCTCGTTGAGTTCACCAAGAGAAGTCCAAGTGACCCCGTCAAACGTATACAATATTTCCAAAAAATTATTCTGAGATTCTTCTGGTGCCTGAGATAAGAACTCGGATGACGTTGACACCGTATCAGTACTTGATGCGAGGGTCGAACTAGAAAAAGAGAAGAGGTCGTCTGTGGACGAAGCCGTTGTTGTGGCTGACAGAGAGAGGGCGCTCGAACTTGAGACCTCGAGCGTCGTATCAACTGATGTCGACGCAAGCGTAGTAGAATCATCCGTTACGACCTCACTCACGACACTAGACGAGGAAGCAGACTCTTCTGAGACACTGACGACAACCAGCACCTCTTCCTCCACTATCGGCGCAGCGCCAGTAACGTCCTCACTACTTTCCTGAGCAAAAACTGTAGTAACAAAAAGTGAACTAATGACTTGGAGAATGCCTTGTATAAAAGAGGTAGGTGCTTCAGATGGTACTGAACTATCCTCTGAGGGCACAGCCTCTGCGGGAGTTGGTGCTTCTTGAGGTGAAGGTGTAGCCTCTACCGCAGGAGGAGGCGGAACTACTACTGTGTCAGTGACACTGTCAGCTGGAGTATTGTTAAAAATATTCCCAAGCGTCTCGGTTACCGCGCCAACAATAATTTCTACAAATGACTCGCCTCCGGTAGATGTTGTAGAAGCAGCAGTATCTACAGTAAGAATTGTTTCCTCTGCGGTCACAGTTGTCGTCGCCGTTGTAGTCGAAGAGTCTACTGCTGGCACAGTCGACGAAGACACAAGAAGCTCTTCACTCGAGGATGCGAAGAGCAGTGTTGTGCTTGCGGTAACATCTATGATTTCACTTGTCGTTGCAACCTCATCCGTAGTTGTAGCAACCTCGCCAATAGTGATCTCTTCTTTATTAGTTATCGCAAGCGAAACTATTATCTTCTTCGGGATAGTTGCATCGTTAAAGGTGCCGTTAAAGTTGCCACAATAAATATCGGCACTTGTATTCTTATCTAGGATTGAAGAGTTCTTGTCGTTGAATTGCGAAGGATCTGCATTAGAAGATGTCTCCCCTTCCTTCTCTGCGTTACGAGGGTTACTCCAACCACCTAAGCATGTCTCTGGGTAAAAGGTAGCTATGTCTGCTCTCCCTCTTGGGGAGATGAAACTTCCTACGACAAGAATAAGCACAAGTGATGAGAACGCCATCATCATATGCTTCTTCTGAAGTGCTTTATCTACCTGTTCAGAATATGAAAAAACAAGGTCATTGAGCGACTTACTAACGTTGTCGATATGAGATCCGACTTCAGGGAAATTCTTAGAAATTATTTTCGGTTTTCTTAGTTGGAATTTGCCCATAGTACTTCTTTAGTATAGCAACGAAAAGTACTTAAAAATCAAAGACAATCCACACAAAAGGACTGGGAAGAGGTGCAGGTAAAATGAGAGTGAAGTCTAAAACTTCTCAGGAGGGTAAATACGATACTCGACTGTACGAAATAGAATACCTGACTGATTGACCTTATCGTATTCATCCTTGATGAGACCACCCAAAGACTCTGGTATCTTTCTGCTAGAAATATTATCGATATGCACTGGGTACCTAACGTAATCATATAAGAGATGCTTATCCGCCCACTCCTTCAGGGCTTTTATCGCCTCTTTACCATAACCATTTCCTTGTCTATCCTTCTTAATCCAAATGCCAAGCTCCGGAGTTCTAGAATTAATCTGGTGTAATTCTGCGTTTCCAAGGTACTCTCTTGTTTCTTTATGAAGAACAGCAACGACTATCTCTTGTCTTTCCACGAATCCATGGATACTAGCCTCTATAAAAGAAACGACCTCTCCCATACTTTTCGGGGTTGATGGATACATCAGCTTAGTTATCTCGTCAGTAAATTCTCTAAGCATGTCTTCTCTGTGGTTCAAAGAAAGTGGAGTAAGTATCAATCTATCAGTAGTTACAGAGAAACTCTGACGATCTAATTTCATACTCTCACTATACAGCAAGCGCTTGATAGGCACAAACATGAGCGAAGAACTCAAGAGACTGTAAGTATAGTAAAAGTTACTTTTCTACTACAAAACTTCTGAGTACCGCAAGAGAGTTTTCAAATTCAGCTAGCTTCCCCCTCATTACTCTTGGAAGCGCTAACCCTTCTAACATTTTCTTTTGCTCTTCGATTGATCTTACTAGATAGGCAAAGAGTTTATTCTCTATATCTGTAGTTGTGCCATCTTGACCATAATAAAGATCATTAGTAAGCCCTGCGAGATCTTTACTTTCAATCGCTAAATAGAAAACTGGAACACTCTCTGCTTTAGCTCGCACAATTTTCTTATTAGAAAGAGATACTCCATACTTTGCTCGTGTCCCTCCCGAGATAGCGCTTCTTTTAATCTTCTCTATTTTCTTTGAAGCACCTCTTATCCTGTCACCATCATTCTCCAAAACTTCATCAAAGGCACAAATAACTGCACCCGTTTCCTTATCAAGAATCAGATTATCAATACCATTTTTATAATCATCAAATATAGAAGTTCTCACAACAAGGAATCGCTCTTTAAGAACTTTATGCATGAGTGCAGTGATAGCCATTTCTGCTTGATTGCTTTTACTTACCTCTTTATTTTCACGATGCCTAGCGATGATACCTTCTACGGTTTCTATTCCATGAGCATCTTTGTAAAACTTTTGCGTATTTGGATTATCAGCAGCTGAGTTAAATCTATCGAGTGCGTTTACCGTTTCTTGGTCATTAAAAACTTCTTCGTCTGTATATATACCACCCTGTTCACGAGAGAATATGCTCGGGTCTATGTGAAGCGACTCATCGACGAGCCCGCAGAGTCCGTGATTCTTTTCAAGCTCCTTATTAATTTCTCGTGCATTATGGGCTGTTATTTGTGTGAGCTTTCCATATGGCGTAACTGGTTTCTCGAGATTGCCTACTGTTCTTTCGGGAGAGCCAGTATACCGTTCATGTCCTTTCATATATAAAAAGTATATCACCTAAGACCCCCTTACAGTTCAATACAAAAGTCCATGTCACTTGCCTGCTAATCCAACCAAAAATCTCATTATTTTAACAGGGCTGGGAGTTTGGTACGACGTTCGAACGATTTTAAGTAAAAACAATAGTATTGACTTGTTGTCAAATTAGGTGTAATATTACAAACATTTGTTCTTTTAGAGAGAATATGAATATGGTTTTTGCTCGCAAAATTCGATCATTAGTTCTTAAATTTTTTAATTTAGCACTCTTCATTTTTTGCTGCACAACAGTAAGCTATACACTCTTTGTCGACTTTCAAGAGGGCGCTCATTTCATCCTCATTCAGGTTCTGGCTTTCGCAATACTTATTGCAAGCTCCTTCCTGTGGCAGATGAAAAGAAAAGGAGGCAGGGGCGATCTTTCATTTATCATTCACCTAACAAGATTCGCCATATCAGGGGTGAGTATCTACATCATTCTGATGATACCCTTGAGTCTTCTTATTGTCTCAGATGCAGTTCCAAGCAAATGGTTCGTGTATCTAAGTCTTGCATTGTGTGCCGGAGTTCTTTCAGACTTCGGTGTCAAGTTTGGAGCCTTAGAAAATGAAACCTTTTAAAACCGCTTCGGCGGTTTTGTTTTTGCTTTGATATAAGGAACCTCCTACAGATAAATTATTTTTGTAGAAATAATTTTTCGCAGACTGCCACTCGCGATTTAGTTGAGTACATATGTTGAGAATATCCTAGTTTAAGCTGGGTGTTCTCAAGGTAGTGAACCATAACGGTTGATTTGACAAGTGTATTTTAGTGTGTTGCTGGGGTATAAGGACTCGAACCTCAATTAACGGTGCCAGAAACCGTTGTCCTACCATTAGACGATACCCCAATATTTTATTAGAAACATTTTATAACGCGTGGTTTGAGTCTTTGTTCCTACTACTACGGTTTTGCTAAACCTTTAGTACTGCGATTTCCTACAGATGGATTACCATCTAAGAAATCGGGAGCATTAGACGATACCCCAATATTTTATTAGAAACATTTTATAACGCGTGGTTTGAGTCTTTGTTCCTACTACTACGGTTTTGCTAAACCTTTAGTACTGCGATTTCCTACAGA
>JACCDG011620295.1_pt1 | contig 44301 bp, 44 predicted proteins | sample 7442471 | NCBI WGS metagenome assembly JACCDG01 (sample SAMN15323444, study PRJNA562643) | freshwater metagenome | isolation source: river surface water | place: USA:Blue River Watershed | collected 2017-08-17
AAAGCTATTTTTTCACGCTGCGGTCTGCAGTTTAAAATGGTTAAAGCCGATAGCGGTGCCATCGGTGGTGATGTATCAGCCGAATTTATGGTCACAGCCGACACCGGCGAAGATGCCATTCTTGAATGTTTACACTGCGATTATGGTGCAAACGTGGAAGCTGCAGAATCTGCGGTAACCGAAGTGACTGAACCTCAAACCTCTTTGCCTGTTGAAAATATGTCAACACCTCATCAAAAAACAATAGCCGACGTATCGGCCTTTTTATCTATCCCGCCTCAACAATTTTTAAAAACCCTTGTGTATCAGGCTGATGGCAAACCCGTAGCTGTAGTGCTTCGAGGCGATTACGATGTTAATGAAATCAAGCTGAAAAAAAACATTGGCTGTGAACATCTTATATTAATGAAAGACACCGATGTTTTAGCCTTAACCGGAGTCCCGGTTGGATTTCTTGGCCCAATTGGTCTTACTGTTCCCTGCCTGTTTGATCACAGTGTTTTATCGGTTACCGATGGTGTTGCAGGTGCAAATCAGGCAGACATGCACGCTATTCATGTTGTTCCTGGCCGTGATTTTAAGGTCGATTCGACCGTAGATATCCGCGAAGTCAAAACCGGAGACTACTGTCCAACCTGTTTAAAACAAAATCAATTCAACCCGTTACGCACCATTCGAGGCATCGAAGTAGGGCATATCTTTAAATTGGGTACTACCTATTCAAAAGCGATGGACGCTGTATTTCTGGATGAAAACGGAAAAACAAACCCCATGATTATGGGCTGTTACGGTATTGGTATTGGCCGTACTGTTGCTGCAGCCATCGAACAAAATCACGATGAAAAAGGTATTATCTGGCCGGAACCGCTGGCTCCGTTTAAAGCCGTTATCATTTTAACGTCTGTTCAGGATGAAACCTTGCGGTCAGCTGCCGAGTCTCTTTATGAGAGATTATTGAAAAAAGGACTGGATATTCTGTTTGATGAACGCAACGATTCGGTTGGTGTAAAATTTAAAGATGCCGAACTTTTAGGTATTCCGTATCAGATTGTGGTTGGAAAATCCTATCAGGCTGAAAAAATGGTGGAATTAAAATCACGAAAAACAGGCCAGTCTCGTAAAGTTGAATTGTCTGATGTTGAGGTTTGTTTAGAACAGGAGTTTTAATATGGGTACTGAGTCTATTATTGCGGCCCTCATGTTAGGTTTGATTCTTTTCTCTTCACCCAAAAAAGCCAGCGCTAACTACGTAGCAACCTATCAGAGTGTTGGGGCAGGGGTTGATGTAGAATACCCTTTTATTCACGATGACCTCGATTATGCCTGTATTCACAGTTTTATTTCGAAATATTATCCCTCTATTTCTCCCGAAGATGCCCATCAGATTGCTCAATCGCTTGTTATTCACGGCAAGCAGAATCAGATCGATCCCAAATTTACGGCGGCACTTATTGCCAGGGAATCGTCTTTTAATAAGATGGCCATCAGTTCTACGGGAGCAAAAGGTTTAGGTCAGATTAAAGACTTTAATTTTAAGGATCTGGGCATTCAAAATCCTTATGATATCCAGGAAAACGTGTCAGGAACTACCAAATACATCAAAACTATGTTGTATTACTGGGAAGGGCAGTCTTCAAAAGTAGCTTTGGCTTTAGCCTCATATTTCAAAGGCTATTCGGCTGTTAAAAAAGATGCAGGAATGATGGATGATAAAACTGCCGGTTATGTGAAGGATATTTTAACAATCTACGATAACCTTCTCAAAAGCAGAGCCGGACTTTAAATACGGTTTTGTTGTCAGTCTGTCAGTATTAGACGTTTGGAACTTTTTTCTTTTTCCAGTGTCTAATACCGAAACTAATTAAGGGGATTTGTTTGCTTTTTTTTGGGCAAATGAGTTTTTCTCTAACGAGAATGATGGTTGTAATCAAGGGGTGGTCTATCAGAAATAGGTGAAAATAAGTATACTATTGGTAGATTCGTTAAGAGAGTAAGAAGGAGACCCTGCATGACTGTTGTCACTCAAAATCAACTTAAACATAAAATTAATACCCTCGATTTAGGCGAGCGTTTAACCCAATCCGAAGCCAGAAAATCGACATTTGAAACGCATATCAAACAACTTCCATTGCCTACGTTATCTGTTTTTGTGGAAGATGGCGAGATTCGTCCGGTAGGATTCAGACATAGCGCTCAGGTTCTTCCGTTGATGAATCAGGAAGCTGTGCAGGAAAAACTGCCGTTGCTAACCTCTCAGCAGCAGGGCGTTATTTTGGAAACATCCAAGCCTCAAACTCCGGTTACCGGTAAAAAAATTGCTGTTTTATTTTCAGGTGGACCAGCTGCCGGCGGCCACAATGTGGTTGTTGGTCTTAAAAAAATATTAGGTACTCAAAACACCCTGTACGGTATTAAGGCTGGCCCAAAAGGACTGCTTGCCGGCGATTTATTTGAAATCACTGATCAGGATGTTTCCTTTATTATTAATACGGGTGGTTTCGACTTTTTAGGATCTGATCGCACCAAAATCAAAACCAAAGAACAAATGGAGCTTGTAAAGCAGACTGTTCAAAAGTTCAGTCTGGATGGACTGGTGATTGTAGGTGGAGATGATTCCAATACAAATGCTGCATTCCTGGCTGAGTCTTTGTTTGGTTTAGGTTGTTCTGTTATTGGGGTTCCTAAAACCATCGATGGCGATTTGCAGGCTGGTTCCTGGCTACCCATCAGTTTTGGATTTGATACGGCTACAAAAATCTATGCTGAGCTTGTAGGGAATATTCTTGCTGATACGCCGTCTTCCCGTAAATACTGGCATTTTGTAAAGTTGATGGGCAGAAGTGCCAGTCATGTGGCTTTGGAAGTTGCGTTACAAACAAAACCTCCGGTTGCGTTAATTTCTGAGGAAGTTGCTCAAAAAAATCAAACCTTAAATGATATCGTGACCTTTACGGCGACCACAGTTTTAAAACGGGCGGCTAAAGGATTGTTTTACGGCGTTGTTCTCCTACCTGAGGGTCTTATCGAGTTTGTACCTGAGTTTAAACAGCTTATTAAAGAGTTAAATACACTTCTGGCTAAATATGATAGCGAACTGGCTATTTTAACCGTTACAGAAAAACTGGATTTTATACAGAAAAAACTCGATCCTCAACATGTTCAGTTGTTGTCGTCTTTACCTGAATCCATTAAAACCCAGCTTCTTTTAGAGCGTGATTCCCACGGAAATCTTCAGGTATCCCAGATTCCTACGGAACAGCTTTTAATCGATATGGTTAAAGTGAAAATCAAAGAACTTAAGACCAACTTGAAAAGCCTTGGCGAATTGTCTCCAAAGGAAATCGAGCGTATTAATCAATTTAAATTTGCAACCAATAATCACTTCTTTGGTTATGAAGGTCGCTGCGGTGTTCCAACCCGCTTTGATGCTGCCTATACCTTTAACCTGGGTTTAATTGCCGGATCCTTGATTCTGGACGGCAGAACCGGTTATATGGCGGCTTTAACGCACCTGGACAGCTCTGGGAAAGCCATTGCCTTGCCTTTAACCGGATTAATGACGGTAGAGCAACGCGGTCAGGATTCTCAACTGGTTATTGAAAAGGCATTGGTTGATATTCAGTCCCCAGCTTTTCTTTATTTTTCATCCAGACGTGACCAATGGGCGGCATCTGATGTGTTTACAGCCCCTGGTCCTGTTCAGTTATGGGGGCCAACATCGACCTCGGTTCCCTATGTTGTAGCCTTGAATCATGGCTACGAATCTTTTGAATTTAATCTTGGTCAGGATATTCAATTTGCAGGCTTGCAAAATTAGGTTGTATTGAGTATCATGAACACATAATCTTCATTCCCTATATTGTATTGTATAGGTTAAAGAAAAAAATTTTGAAAGGAGTTATCATGAAATCTTTCGTGAAATTCGCTGCGGTTCTTCTAGTAGCTTCTGTTGTTGTTGTTGCTGGATGTGACAAAATGAAACAAAAAGAGGCTCAACCAGCTCAAGAAGCAACTGCTGCTCCTCAAGAGCAAGCTGCTACAGCTTCTGCAACTGCTGAAGCTCCAGCTGCTGCTGCTGAAGCAGCTCCTAAAGCTGAAGCTGCAAAGCACTAAGCTTTAGTTTCTAAATAAAAAAATTATTTTTTCTCCCAGGCTCTCAAAAGCCTGGGTTTTTTATTTGTATGGGGCTTTTAGTGGTGGGGATGTGTAGATAAAAAAAAGAGAGAAGACGGGCTTCTCTCAAGTTTTATATAGTTTGTTATTCGTGGTTTTAAGCGGTTGCCTGTGCTAAAAGGGCTTTTGCTTCTGTATCGTTAGGGGCTTCAACAAAAATACGGATAATGGGCTCTGTGTTGGAGGGTCTGACATGAACCCAGGCGTTTTCAAGAAGAATCTTTACGCCGTCTTCCGTGTTGGTTTTACAGTTTGGAAACTTGCTTGCGACATTTTGTAGAAACTCGTTGACGTGGTCTCTGCTGTTGGCTGTTACTTTTTCACGCAGCATGGTGTAGTGAGGATACTCGGCAACAATCTGGGATACTTTTTTTCTTGATTTGGCGAGGAATTTTAGTGCTACAACAATTCCTACAAGGCTGTCTCGTCCCCAGCCGATTTTAGGGAAAATGACGCCACCGTTGCCTTCTCCGCCGACGTGGGCTTTTTGTTGTTTTATACCCTGGGTAACGTTGGTTTCCCCGATTTTGGTATAGAACAGTTCGGCATTGTATTTGTTTGCAATCCATTCGATAACGCGGGAGGTGGATAAATTAACCACTACTTTTTTATCAGAGGCCTGCTCTTCGGACAGTAAATAATCAATACATAATCCTAACGAATAATCTTCCCCAATAAAATGTCCGGTTTCATCTAAGATAACCAGACGATCAGCGTCCGCATCCTGAACAAATCCGATATCGTAATAACATTCTCTCATGGTGTTTATGATCTGGGATAAGTTCTTTTTTAGAGGTTCGGGGTCGTGAGCAAAGTGTCCATTAGGTGCGTTATTTAAAATTTGATATTGAACACCCAGGCGTTGTAATAAAATAGGGTCGGCGAGGGCGCCTGTGCCGTTGTTGGCATCTACAATCACTTTTAGATTGGCTTGTCTGATATCGCTGACATCAAAGTGGCTTAGAACCATATCAACGTGAATATCGAGTGCATGGTTTTCGATTTTTACTTCACCAATAGTGTCCCAGCTGGATAACGTGAAGGATTCATTTTCATATAAAGACATAAATTGCTTGTACTGGTCATCTTCAAGAAAGGATCCTGATCCGTTCATCATTTTAATGCCGTTCCAGATTACAGGGTTGTGTGAAGCGGTGATTACAAGTCCGCCAGCCGCTTTAAAATGACGAATCATTTGCTGAACAGTTGGGGTTGGAACTTTTCCTATATCAATAACATCTGTCCCAACGCTGGTTAGACCGGAAATGACAGCAGATTTGATCATCGTGTGGCTGGTTCGGGTATCTCCGCCTACAATAACGGGCCCTTTTCCAACCATAGTCCCATAGGCCATCCCCATTTTAAGTGCAATGTCTGGATGAAGGGTTGTACCAATAACACCCCTTGTACCTGATGTCGACATGATGAGCTGATTCATTGTATAGTCTCCTAACCTTCCAAGAAGGTGATTTGCAAAATAGCTTGTTAATCAATTTTAGTGAAGAAAAACGTCGTCCTCATTATATCTTTTTTATACGATTTTGTCAGGAGTATTTACGGTGAAAAAAGTTGTGTATGCACTAGGTCAAAGTATATTTACGGCTGCAGTCTGGCTTTTTACGGCATTTTCATTTCTTACTCATTTTTTACTGGTATTGTTGGTGTACCCGTTTTGTAAGGATAGTGAGGCTACGGCACAACGGTTAACCCAGCCTTTTTTTTCTGTAGCTTTCTTTTTGTTTGGGTTTAAAATGACGGTTAAAGGTGTTGAAAATATCCCTGAAAACAAGCATTTTATTCTGATTTCAAATCATCAAAGTCATATGGATATTGTGGTGTTGTTAAAAGCCTTAAAAACAAAGCTGTCGTTTATATCCAAAAAAGAGTTGCTGGCGGTTCCAATTTTAGGGTGGGATATTCATTTGTTGGGGCATGTGGCTATTGATAGAAGCAACCCCAAAACATCACTTTTAGAGCTTGCCCGAGTAGAAAAACTGATAGAAAAAGGGTTAAGTGTGGTGTTATTTCCTGAGGGAACCCGGTCTCTTGATGGTGAGTTGGGAGACTTTAAAAAAGGTGCCTTTATGATGGCTGCAAATACCGGAGTAAGTGTGTTGCCCTGTACGATTGTAGGAACCGGAACTATTTTGAATAAGAGAAGTTTGATGATGAAGCCGGGGGCTATTACGGTGTATATTGATAAGCCTATTTCGGTTAAAAAAGCCGAAACAAAAATCGAGGCTAAACAGACAGCGCAGGAGCTGTTAAAACAGTCTAACGAGGTTATTCAGTCTCGTCTTCAACAACATCGGTAATCCCCAGGGTTTCCTGTTTTTCATCGGAGGTGATCCAGACATGTTCGTCTGTTACCACGATGTCCATGGTGATATCCCAGGTGTCTCGAGGTAAAGAATCTACAACCTGCCAGTCGTAGGCAAGGCCAAAACGCAGACCCTGACAGCCTTTTAAAAACTGGTCGTAGTAGCCTTTTCCCATCCCAAGTCTGTAACCAAGATGATCAAATGCTAATCCTGGAACCAACCAAATATCTACTGTTTTTTTGGCTTCTTCCAGGCTGATACTCGGAGAATCTGCCAGAGGCTGAGGAACACCGTAAGGGCCTTTCTCAAGCTTGGAACATAAGTCTTTTGTATTGGAGAATACGTATTCTTTTCCATCAAAACGAGGGAAATAAATGGATGGGGTGAACAGAAGTTTGTGGGTTTCAAAAAACGTGATGGGATCTATTTCGTTATGAACAGGAAAATAGCCGGCAATACGTTTAACAGACGGAATTTTTTGGATGATATCTTCCAGATTTTTGGCTAGAGATGAGCTGGATTTTGCCACTTCAAACCCAAGAAGGTCTGCTCTTCTTTTTTTGAAAATCTCTCGTAAAGACTGTTTGTTGATTTGAGAATCGGTAGGTTTCATTGAGAATTTTAACGTTCCTTTGTACACTTTTCGTATGGATACGTCTCTCAGTATATATGTAAATGACGAACATAAAAAGATAACGGATACGCTGCGCCAAAAAGGGTATGATCGGTGTGCAACCGTGCTGGATGGGATTTTTGAGAAACCACTTCCTATTTTGACGGCTAGAAACAACACGGTTTTTACAGATTTGTTTAATCAACTGCCATCTTCTGAAGTGCCGTTTTCGGTACAAATTGGCGACAGTATTGTGATAGGGGATGAACGATCTTTGGATAATGAGTCTAAAAAAATGCTGGATACGTCGCTGTTGTCGTTAAAACCGTGGAGAAAAGGGCCATTTACGGTTTGTGGAACGCATGTGGATACAGAGTGGCAATCGTTTATAAAATGGAACAGGTTGGCACCGTTTTTGCCGGATTTGTCGGGTAAAGTGATTTTAGATGTGGGCTGCAGCTCGGGATATTATATGTTCAGGATGTTAGAGGGGAAGCCGGATTTTGTACTGGGGATTGATCCTACGTTTTTGTTTTATCTTCAGTTTCAGGTTTTGAATCGTTTTGCGAAACAAACCGGGTTGGGGTTTTCGCCCATCGGGGTAGAGGCTTTGCAGGGTGTTGAAAAAGCCTTTGATGTGATTTTTTGTATGGGGATTTTATATCATCAGCGCTATCCGATTGAATTGCTTAAACAGTTAAAGCGGCAGTTGAGGCCCAATGGTACTTTGGTGTTGGAAACATTAGTGATGAACCCTCCTGTGGAGGATGGGTATCCGTGGGTGCTTAGTCCTCAAAAAACCTATGCCATGATGCCCAACGTTCATTTTATTCCAACCTTAACGGCTTTATACAGTTGGCTGGAGGCTGCCGGATTTAAATCGCATACCCTGGCATTTTTAGAGCCTACAACAACGGTAGAGCAGCGAAAAACTCCCTGGATAGATACCTATTCCCTGGAACAGTTCCTGCATCCTGATGATCCCTCAAAAACCTGTGAGGGCTATCCCGGACCGTTACGTGCCGGAATTGTTTTAACGCTGACATAAAAAACTATGTTCGAGATGCTTCAACTAATGCTACACTTTTAATCACTATTATCAGGTTAACAGAATCATTTTTAAGAACGTGGAAAGTTTGATTTATGAGTAAAAAAGCATTAATTACAGGCATTACCGGTCAGGACGGCGCTTATCTGGCCGAACTTCTTTTGGATAAGGGATATGAGGTGCATGGCATCATCAGACGCTCGTCATCGTTTAATACGGGGCGTATCGATCATCTGTATCATGACAGGTTTGAGCAGGGACAACCTTTATTTTTACACTATGGAGATCTGGCGGACAGCAGTAGTTTAAATCGAATTTTAGAAAAAACAGAACCTCATGAAATTTATAATTTAGGGGCTCAAAGCCATGTTAAGGTAAGTTTTGAAATGCCTGAATATACCTCTGATGTGGTTGGAACCGGCACCTTGCGTCTTTTGGATGCCATTCGTGAAACCCAGATTTCAACCCGTTTTTATCAGGCGTCTTCCTCAGAACTTTATGGCAAAGTACAGGAAGTGCCTCAAACTGAAAAAACGCCTTTTTATCCCAGAAGTCCGTATGCGGTTGCCAAGCTTTATGCGTATTGGATTACCGTAAATTACAGAGAAAGTTATAATTTATTTGCCAGTAACGGTATTTTATTTAATCACGAATCGCCTCGCCGTGGCGGAACCTTTGTGACAAAGAAAATTGTAGAAACCCTTGTAAAAATCAAATGTGGAAAAAGCAAAACCCTTCATCTGGGAAATCTGGATGCCAAACGCGACTGGGGGTTTGCCGGCGATTACGTAGAAGCCATGTGGAGAATTCTACAGCACAGCGAACCTGACGATTTTGTTATTTCCACCGGAAAAACATACTCTGTAAGAGACTTTTTGGAACTGACCCTAAATCGCCTGGAGTTTGATTGGGAAAACAATGGAAAAACTGGTGTGGATGAAGCTTATATCGATAAAAAAACCGGAAAACCAATCGTAGTGGTCGATCCTTTATATTTCAGACCTGCTGAGGTAGATCTTCTAATAGGGGACTGCACCAAGGCTAAAACCGTTTTGGGCTGGGAGCCTAAAGTCGATTTAAAAGGATTGATTGATATGATGGTGGAGGCCGACCTTGCAGTTTACAGATAAGATTTTTGTTGCCGGCCATAGAGGTATGGTTGGGTCTGCGATCTGCAGAGCCCTTCAGGCCAAAGGCTATACGAATATCCTCACTGCAACACGTCAGGAACTTAACCTCTTAAACCAGACGGATGTTGCTGATTTTTTTAATCATCACAAACCCAACTTCGTTTTTTTAGCCGCTGCAAAAGTAGGGGGGATTTTAGCAAATTCTACCTATCCTGTTGATTTTTTATACGAAAATCTGGCTATACAAACCAATGTAATTAAAGCGGCCGCCGAACATGATGTTCAGAAATTGTTGTTTCTGGGCAGTTCCTGTATTTATCCAAAATTTGCACCTCAACCTATTACTGAAGATGCCCTTTTAACCGGCATGCTTGAGCCTACAAACGAGCCTTATGCCATTGCTAAAATTGCCGGTATCAAGCTGTGTCAGGCGTATTTTAAACAATTTGGAAAAGCCTTTATCAGTGCGATGCCTACCAATTTATATGGCCCGAACGATAATTATCACCCTGAAAATTCTCATGTGCTTCCGGCGTTAATTCGGCGGTTTCATGAAGCAAAGCAGGCTGGTAAACACAGTGTAACCATTTGGGGAACAGGCACTCCCATGCGGGAATTTTTGTATGCCGATGATCTGGCCGAAGCTTGTGTATTTTTAATGCTGAATTATCAAAGCGAAGATATCGTAAACGTTGGAACCGGAACGGATATTTCCATACGTGATTTATCTCATAAAATAGCGGCTGTTACAGGGTTTGAGGGATCCATCGATTTTGATCTGACAAAGCCTGATGGAACCCCTAAAAAATGCTTAAACGTTTCTAAATTGCAGGCCTTGGGATGGACAGCCTCAACATCATTGGATGACGGCCTTCAAAAAACATATCAGGAGTTTTTAAAATGGTACCCAAAATAAGTGTTGTTATTGGCACATTAAATCAACATCATGTTTTAGAAAAAGTAGTGTCTGAATATGCGTTTCAAACTTGTTCAAAGTCTGATTTTGAGGTGATTGTTGTAGATTCAACCTCTACGGACGGAACCATCGAGATGTTGCAAAATTTTAAGCCGGATTTTAATTTCAGATATATTGTTCAGGCCAATGATGGAAAAGCGTCGGCCAGAAACCGTGGCGTTCAGGAAGCCCAAGGCGAGTACATTATTATCACCGATGCCGACATGGTGCCTCATCCCGAGTTTATTTCTACACATCTGGCGGTTCAGTTGTCCTCTAAAAAGCCGACTTGTTATGAAGGTGTAACCCTTAACATGGATCGATTGGCCTGGCCTGTTCACGAGGCACAATTAACGCCGTATATTCAACGTCAGTACCCGGATGGCCAACCGTTAGGCTGGTACTACTTTTTGACCGGAAATATCTCATTTCCAAAATCATTATTTAATAGTTTTGGTGGATTTAATACGATTTTTAAAGGCTATGGCTGGGAAGATCTCGAGCTTGGCTACAGAATGTCCTTGAAAAAAATCCCTTTATATTATTTAAAATCTGCCATCAATTATCACTATCATGTGGTGAGTAAAGATGAGGAAATTGAACGCAACGTGGCCAAGGGAAAATCGGCTAAAGTGTTGCTAAACCTTCATCCGGAATTAAAGTTGTTTTTAGGATTAAATCCTCTTTCAGCGTGGCTGTTTCCAAAATTAACGGAAAACAGCTGGCTGTTTCGTTTTGCAAAACAGTGCTACACCATGCCTGAATCCACTAAAAAACATCAGTTCGGATTTTGGTTCCTTAAAGAATTTTATTACCTACGCGGTATTTTGAGCTAAAACTCACTTATCTTAAATATTTATTGTCGGATTTAAGATAGCTGACATAGTCTGTGACAGCCACATCCAGCGGCATATGCTGATGCGGGTATCCTGCCTGTTTTAGTTTTTGCATCGGTGCTTCTGTAAAATATTGATATTGATTCTTTAAAGTCTCGGGCATTTCGATGTATTCAATCGATAAAGGCCTGTGCATGGCCGTAAACAGGGCTTTGGCTACATCATTCCACGTATTGGCCTGACCCGAGCCTACGTTGAAAATTCCTTTGATCTGGCGATTGTTAAACAGCCACCACATGGCCTGCACGCAATCTTTTACATAAATAAAGTCCCTTTTTTGTCCGCCGTTTTTATAATCAGGTCGATAAGACTTAAATAATTTTAAGGTGCCTGCCTGCAAAATCTGATCGTAAGCCTTGCAGACCACACTTTTCATATCGCCTTTATGGTATTCATTGGGGCCGAATACGTTGAAAAACTTTAATCCAACCAGCTTGTCCGTCCAATTATTAGACAACGATTTGAGATCAAAAAACTGTTTGGAATAGCCGTAACGGTTGAGTGGAATAAGAGATGGGATTTTCAAGTGATCGTCATCAAAACCCAGGTTTCCGTCTCCGTAGGTGGCTGCGCTGCTTGCATACATGAAATACACGTTGTTATCCAAAGCCCAGTTGGCCAGTTCTACGGTATATCTATAATTGTTTTCCATTAAATAATCGGCATTTAATTCTGTTGTGGATGAGCAGGCGCCAAGGTGAATAATGGCCTCACACTGTCTGGCTTCAGGGCTAAGGTTCAGCCACTCTAAAAACTGATCTTTATGCCAGTAATCCCGGTAGTTCAGATGCAGAAGATTTTTCCATTTTTCTGAGGTGTTGAGGTTGTCTACAATAATAATGTCGGTAATGTTTTGTTGATTTAGCTGCCACACAAATGCGCTGCCAATCATTCCTGCTCCGCCGGTTACAATAATCACGGTGAATCCTTCCTGAGAAAACCTTTGACGATTTGGAATCTTTATACTACAGTATGAGGGTCTTTTACAATGTGTGCCGACGTAGCTCAGTTGGTAGAGCAACTGATTTGTAATCAGTCGGTCGTTGGTTCAATTCCGACCGTCGGCTCCATTTAAATAGTTTTGCAGTAGGCCGAGATAGCTCAGTCGGTAGAGCAGAGGACTGAAAATCCTTGTGTCGGTGGTTCGATTCCGCCTCTCGGCACCACTTTTAGTAACAATAAATCCCTTCAACCGTATTCTTAATCGTCACATCATTCCCTTACATTCTTTTTCTTTACTCAATTTTAATACTTCACACTCAATTCATTTTTAACTGCTAAATGTGTTCTATCCGTATATTTGGGTCTTTTTACTTTTAGATTTTCAGACTCAACGTGAGTTCAACTATTTTAATAACCAAAAAAATCGATGCAAAAAACGGCTAATATACCCGAAAAATAAGAGGTGTCAAGACTTCTATAAAAATTTTTCGGTATAAAAAAGGAGTAATTATGTCATTTGCATCCCAAGTTTTAGGTGCTTTAGGAGCTACATCTAAGCCTAAAGGGCTTCCCCCAAGTATACTAGATAAGATCAAAGATGGGCAATTTAAGACTTTAACTAAAGACCTTGATGATAAAATTAATAGGCTTAAACAAGACCCTAAGCTTAGCCCTTCTACTCGTTTGGAAGGACTGGCAGAGGTGCAAAAAGCTTTAAAAGCTCTAAGAACACCTGATTCTCGTTTTGGAACACAATTTGATACATTTTCTGCTAAAGTAGAGAGTTTGATTTTAAATGAAGCTGAAAAAATTGTTAAGGCTGTAAGTGATAATGTGGTAACAACTATTGCCGACTTAAAAAATGACGAGACAAGAGCCGATACTAAGAAAACACTGCCAGAAGTTATAGCTGATTTAAAAGATACCCGTGCTTATTTTCGGGAAAAAGCTGCTGATGGATTAATTTCTCAACCGGATTTTAATGATATTTCTTCCAAATTGACTTTTTTGGAAAACCAATTGATTAGCACGTTGGTCGTTTTGGAGCCAAATGTCCCAGTTGCGTCTTCCAGTGCCGGGGTTCTATCTTCTTTACCATCATTATTTTCTGGATTAACGATTTTACTTGGTAAAATTGTTGGTGTTGCAGGTCAAGATCATCCAGATATATGTGCTGACCCAATGGGGCAGGCTGCTTTAACTGATTTTGGCCGGATTCAGCAGTATTTAGGACATCCAAACCGTACAATTGAGGAATCTTTTGCTGATATGAGCCAAAAGTGTAACTTTGCAGGCCCAGTAATTGCTTATACTGGCGATACCCTTATTAAATATGGAAATGATATTGTTCAAGCTGGTTTGCAACTAAGGGCAGTAAATCAAGAGCTGGCACTTATGTTTATAGGATTTGGACAAGAGGTAGTGAATGCGGCTGCTAATAGCTTGGGAAGCGCTGTAACGTTTTGTACAGAGATACGGAACCTTTTAGGAAGGGGTGCTTTAGGCTTAGCTAACGATGTAGTAGGTAAATGTCTTGATGGCAGCCTTACGCCTTCAAATCCAACCGATCCGACTGGCTCTGGTTCAAGTGGCAGTATTGGTGATACGTTGAAATCTTATGCGCCGTATATAGCGGGTGGCGTATCTGGACTAGCATTAATTATTGGTGTCGTAAGATATTGGTATACTCATAGAGCTCAACCGAATGCGCAACAGCCAGATCAACTTGAGTTTCAACAACCAGTTCAGCAAGGTGTTCGTCGTGGTTCTCATCAAAGTGATCAAGGGGATGTTGAGTTGCAAAATCGTGTATCTCTAGCTCAAGTAGATACACAAGACCATTCAGTATCTGTACATTCCACTACTGGGGATACTACTACGGTTCCTCAATCTACATTCGAACAAGCAGCTTTAGGTATTTTGCAGAGGACACATGGTGCTGAATTAGATGCTGCAAAAAGCAAAGTTGGACATCCAACAAGTTCAACAGATCAGACAGCTGAATAAAATTTAACCCTTCATTGAAAACCTGAAAACAATCGTCTGCCAAAAAGCCAGCAACGAAATTTTCAATAATTTAAAATGTTTAATAGACACGGTTCCTGTTTTCCTAAAGCTATAGGGAACAGGAACTTGTCGTATAAGGGCCGGATTTAAGCTGGCAATGCCGGATAAAATTAAATTGGGTGCAAACGTATCATGTGGGATGCTGTGAATAGCCTGCTTGTAGGTTGCCGAGTTAAAAAGTCTGTATGGGCAGTTCACATCTTTAATCCCACGTTTATAAAACAAACCAACAGTAATACGGCTGATTAACGTCATAATCTGTCTAAATAACGGGCTGTGCCTTTCAATTCTGTATCCAATAATAAAGTGATACTGCTCTCTGTTTTTCCAAAATTCGTTAAAATGATCCGCATGAATTTCGTTATCCCCATCCACCTGAAAAACCCAGTCTGATGTCTCCAATGCCTCGTTATAGCCTTCCAGAATAGTTGGCCCGTGCCCGGAGTTCTTTTTATGATGCAGATTTACATGAGGATGATTGCCAAACTGTGTATCCAGAATGTCTTTGGAGTTATCCGTAGAGCCATCGTTATAGACACTGATGATGTAAGAGGGGATCTCTATTTGGGATAGAGCCTCAAGCCATTCGTTGATAACCGATACGATGATATCGGCTTCGTTGTAGACAGGGATAATAACTTTAAGTGTTGTTTTGTTCATAAGTCAGGGATTTATACACCTTAGCATATTTAGATTCCCAGCTTAAGTGAAAGTTTAACCCGTTGCAAAAACTAGTGTTAGGCCACAAGTTCAACTTCAAATTTGATTCCATCACGTTTTAGCATGTCTTGAAGACATAAGCGAATAAATTGTGCGGAAGAGTAGCCTGTTTTCTTTGCGAATTCATTTGCCATTTTGGGACTTACAAATCGGCGTCCGTGTTCAATATCGCAGAGGTTTTGTTTTGAGATGCCTAGTAATTCAGCAAAAGCAACTTGGGACATGTCTTCACCAACACGGATAGCATGTAGTAACCGCCCGAGGGTTAGGGGGTCAGAGATTTGGTTGAATTCAAGATGCAAAATTAGAACTTAAAGAAATTATTTTAGGATGTAATTGTACAAAAGAAAATGAAATTGAAATGAAACAAATAGTGAGTAAATTTGAAAATATTCAACTTTTTTCAGCGGGCTTGTGTTTTGGTAGGTTTGAAATAGAAAAAAAAGCTTACTAGATTTAGATGCATTTTAGTTTGTTTTATTGAAAATCTAATAAAACAAATCCGAATGAGATCCAGTTCTTTCAAAAATAATAGTAGGGGATTCTATTTTGTAAATGAGAAGCCAATCCGGTTCCAGATGACATTCTCGGCGGTCTTTGTAGTTACCTACTAAGGGGTGATCTTTATATTGTTTGGGGAGTTTTGTTTCTTCAATAAGAATTTGAAGTGCCTTTTTTAACTTTTCTAGATCTTTACCTCGTTTTTTTGACTTTTTTATGTCTTTTTCAAATTGTTTTGTATATCTAGGCTGCAGCATCTAGATTCCTAGTTTTTTGAAGAGATCCGTTGCATCCGTTGCGTCCGTTATCTCTAGATTTTGATCTGTTTTTTGGAAGGTTTTTTCTGTAGTTGCATTAATAACTTTTGCGGTATCGGCTTTCATATGATCTTTAATACATAGAAGAACATAGTCTCTAATACTAAGATCTAGGTAGGTTGTGATCATTTTTAGTTTTTTGTGATCTCCACTAGGAATATCAATGCTTAATCGTGTAAGTTTTTCAGCCTGCTTATTTTTTATTGTCATTTGAGTTCTCCTTAAGTATTTAAGTGTATACCCAAATACTTAAATGTGTAAACAATATGGGTGCAAATGCAGCGTGTTTGTACCAGTTTTGTACCGGTTTTTAAAGTTTTATTCTGAGGAAATATGTTCTAGATAGATAGAAAAAGGGGCTAGACATCTGGAGCCGACGATGGGAGTTGAACCCACGACCTACTGATTACGAATCAGTTGCTCTACCACTGAGCTACATCGGCATTTTGTGATTCTGGCTATTTTGTGGTGCTGGGTGATTTTTTTGTTATACTATAAACATGTTTCCCAAATTTTTAAACAAATTAACCATGGCTACTGTTTTAGTGTGTTTAGCCATCCCTTTTTGTGGGAGTTCGGTTGAAGCCGCTCAGAAAAAAGTGGATTTTAGGATAGACTATCCGGTTTTTAAAACGGCTTTTATCAATGATCTTATTAATGATGATGTTGTTGCGTTTAAGCGGAAATTTGATGCTGTTGTTGTGGCGTCATCTGAAGAAAAAGGGCATGATATTGCGATTGTGGCTGATGCCGTGTTTGAAACCGATGCGTTTGTGAGTATTCGATGGAAAACAACGGTTAAGTTAGCGGATCAGGACAAACCTTTTTTTGTGGTGACTGGCACGACGATTGATCTAAACTCCAAACAAAAAATTAGCTTGAAATCTCTATTTAAACCATCTGTCCCGTTTTTAAACATCTTATCTGAAAAAGCCTTTTTAGCCTTAAAAAAATCCATCCCCGATAGACAACGCGACGATGCATGGCTGAAACGTGGCCTGGACCCGCGTCCGGATCAATTCTCACACTTTTATAGAACGAAGGATGCTCTTGTTCTCATTTTTAATCCGTTGCAGGTTGGCCCGGCCTCTCTTGGTGTGCAGACGGCGTCAATCCCTTTATCCGAGCTTAAATCTTACCTGAGAGATCAATAAATGGCCCGTATTAGAAGCCTGTTGATTTTATCTTCGGTTTTTATTTTTCCGTTTGTCATTTCTGCACAAAGTTTTGCTGTTCAGCCGTCATTTGATATGGGGGGATCAAAACCTCTTATCCAGGTCGAGCCTTTGAATGTTGTTCCTGATGCCTTTAAAAAAGACTTTATGTTGATAGCACCATCCAGAAATATGGTGGTTTACTCTAACAAAGTGGATATTGTAGGGATAAATAAGTTCAAAACGCCAGTTTTTATTAACGGGAAAAAGTATGTTCCAAATGCAAAAGGGCAGTTTAAAGCAACGTTAGAGTTTCCCAATGCGTACAGTAAGCAGGTGGTCTGGATCAGTATTATTACGCCTGAGAAAAAAGTGGTAACGGTAAAACGGCATCTGGTGATTTTGCCTAAAACAAAGGATATGGCCTCGTATTTGCGTACAGCAGCGGCTCCATTAACGTTTTTGAAAACGTTTTACAGTCCTTTGTTTTATACGCCGGAACGGACGTTGGGCAGCTCGGTATCCAAGGCGGAATTTGCGTTTGTGCTGGCTCAGATTTTTGGGCTGATTCAACCTCAGGATTTTAAGCAGACCTTTGTTGATATTATCGATGTGGCTCAGCAAAACCCATTGGAGCAGCCGGTGCAGCTGGCTTTATCAAAAAACTGGATGACGTTGGATGCTTATCAGTGCTTTTATCCCAATCAATCCATTACAAAAGGTTTTTTTTATACGACGGTTTCTACTGTGTTTGGTTCGTTTCTGGAGGTAAATCCTCAACTGTTTTCGGCTAAACCCGTGATGACCTTTGGTGAGATGGTGTCGTTTTTTTCAACCATGCCGGCTGTGAAACAACAATTAAATGTGATGGATAATACGGACGAAGGTTTTTCGTTATCTGAACAGACCAAACTGATTTGGATAAAATCTATTCTGGATGAGGTTAATTCGTTATAAATCCTCTGTAACTGTTGCAGCGTGTTGTGGTAAGATGCCCCACATTATAAAAGACACTAAATGAAAGATTGTTATGAAATACGCCTTACAGGACGCATTATCCAGGCTTTTACCACAGCTTGGGTTTCCTCTCTCAGCTCCACTTGTTTTAGATATTCCTACACACACTGAATTTGGCCATTACGCGTTGACGGTGGCTTTTGGTCTGGCAAAAGCGCTTCGAAAATCCCCGAAACTAATTGCCGAGGATTTAGCTGCGGCTTTGTCCGAACAGCCTCAATGGCAGACAAAATTATCGTTTACGGCTGTGAACGGTTACGTGAATATTAAAGTTGAAGATGGTTATTTGTGGGAACTGGTTATGAATCTTAATCCTGCTGTATTTGCGGTTCAGGATTATACGCCCGATCAAACGCCTGTTTTATTGGAATACGTGTCTGCAAATCCTACGGGGCCTTTACATATAGGGCATGGACGCTGGGCGGTTTTAGGTGATGTTTTGAGTCGCCTGTTACGCTTCACCGGACATAATGTTTCTACCGAATTTTATATCAACGATGCCGGTTCCCAAATTCAAAAACTGCGGGACCGCGTAGCCGCCGTTAAAAAAGGCCAGCCTGTTCCTGAAGATCGCTACCACGGCCAGTATATCTACGATCTTGCCGCTTCCGATAAAGATCCTGTGGAGTTGAATCTGACTCATCAAAAGCAGATTCTTGAAAAATGTGGTGTTGCTTTTGATACCTGGTTCTCTGAAAAAACCTTATATAAAGAAGCCTTGATTGATGATGTGATTATGGCCTTAAGAAACAAAGGTCTGACCTATGTGTCTGAGGATGCGTTATGGTTTAAATCAACAGACTTTGGTGATGATAAAGACAGGGTTTTAATTAAATCGGATGGTGCTTATACGTATTTTCTGGCTGATTTGGCCTATCATATGTCCAAAGTTAGCCGTGGATTTAAGCGATTGATTAATATCTGGGGCGCCGATCATCATGGCTATGTGATGAGGGTAAAAGCCGGTGTTATTGCGCTGTGTGGTGATGATTTTAGAAATGATAATGGCTTTAAGGTGATGATTGGACAGCTGGTGAATCTGTACAGGGACGGGGTTCAGGTACGGATGTCGAAACGCACCGGCGAGATGATTACGCTGGAGGATGTATTAGAGGAAATAGGATCGGATTCGGTGAGGTATTTCCTGGCTGAAAAAAGCCCCGATACCCACGTGGATTTTGATCTGACACTGGCTGTAAAACAGTCGTCTGAAAATCCGGTGTTTTATTGTCAGTATGCCCATGCCCGATTCCATCAGCTTTTGGAAAAAATCAAGGTAGAGCTTGGTAAAACGCCTGTGTCTAATCCTGCACTTACGGTTCAATTAAATGACTCTGAAAAAGAATTGTTATCTCACTTAATGGCCTTTAATGATGAGTTATGGGATGCCTCCCGTTTATTGTCTCCTCACAAGGTGGTGCAGTATACGTGGGAACTGGCCAGAAAAATCCAGTTTTTCTACGAACATTCTCCGCTTTTAAAAGCCGATGAGGTGACGCTTGTTCAACGGCTGGCTATCGTAGAAAAATCAAAAATGGTTTTAAAACAGCTTTTGGATCTTTTAGGACTTTCAGCTCCTGAAAAAATGTAGGGATGTTTAACGGATCGGAAACTGTTTTATGTTCATTTTCTGCAGGTCCCGATTCCGTATATCTGCTGCATCATCTAAAAGAAAAATGGCCGAAGTTAAACATCACCCTTATTTATTTTGATCATGGCTTACGTGATGATGAAGTTGGTTTTGAAAAAAAACTCACCCGAGACTATGCCAAACTATTTAACTGTTCGTATCGTATTAAAAAACTGCCCGTAAAAGCCTATTCTGAAAAGAATGCCTGCTCTATAGAGACAGCTGGAAGGCAGCTGAGACGCCGTTTTTTAACCCATTATGCCCATTTTAAAGGCTGCACCCATGTTGTGACCGCCCATCATCAGGATGATCATTTTGAGACGTTTTTCCTGCAATTGTTAAGAGGCAGCCAATCAGGATTGCAAGGGATTAAACAACAGACGTTTTTATCATCTACCGTAACGTTGTATCGGCCGTTATTGCATCTTTCCAAACAGGAGATTTTGCAGGTTTTGGACAGCCGGAAGCTTCCTTACAGCATCGATTCGACTAACACGGATACGATTTATACCCGCAATAAAATCAGACAAACCCTCATGCCTGTTCTTGCAGAAATTGAACCGGCGTTTAGACGACAGCTTGAAAAAACGATTGTATATCAGCAACATCTGCAGTCTGAGCTTGATGCCAGCATCGCTTCTTATATTCAGCAGCAGGATTTAAATCAAAATGAGGTAAAACTGCTGCCTGAATTTTTACAAAAACATACGATTTTAAGATGGCTTCAAAAGTGGACGGATTTTAAAGACAGCGACAAACACATTCAGGCCGTACATATCGAAAACGTCAGGCAGTTGTTGTTTAAGGCGAGATCCAAGGTCCAAATTCCAGGTGGTTATGTGGTGCAGGCGAAACAGGGGAAGTTGACTCTTTTATTTTTTTCTTAATTCAATTACGATGAGGGTAAGATGACTTTATACAGACTCATTTTTTGTACGGTGCTTTTATCTTTAATGGCGACCTCTTTTACAGCTGAAGCCAAGGCTAAGTTGAGGCCAATTACCGAGTTTCAGACGCCTACTGTAAACACCTCTTACAAAGTTCCAAGAGCCAGTAAATTTGCTAAAGATCCTGTAAGTGATCTTCCGCTTCCCATTCAGACGTTTGTTGTTGATGATTTTCATGATCAAACCTTAAAATCGTGGTGGGGATTTGGAAACTTGTTATTCTCGGTTGTAGAAAACGGGGCAGGGCAGCTTGATCCAACAATTCAGGGCCGTTCCATTCGATTTGAAGGTAAGACCAAAGATTGGGTCATTGGTGGTTGTGGTAGACCTTTGGGCGTTCAGGCGTCTCAATTTAATGCCTTTAAATTTGTCATCAAAGGCAACAAACTTAAAAAAAGTGGTGTGATGTCTATCGAACTGTTTGTAGATAACGACGGAAAATGGCGAGACAGAGACCCTCAAAAAAGAGAATTTTTACTGAAAAATCGGTATAAATTAGTGTACAATCTTCCTGTAAACTGGCAGGGTTGGAAAGTGGTGACTATTCCGTTTAAAGATTTTTTTCCTGATAATCCTCAGGTTAAGCAGCGGTTGTGGGATTATGCGAATAATAAGGGAATGGGCACAATTATTCAGATGCAGTTTGTGATGACAGCGGCTGAAAAAGTGGGGGATATTGATTTCCAAATCGATTCCATTTCACTGGTGAATGATCCAAATCCTATTACTAAAGAAGGTTTATTGGATTTTTAGCCAGGACTGGATACTTTTTGAAGCTCTTTATTGTGTCTGTACCAGGCCAGTGTTGCCCAGCCTTTTTCATCAATAGAATCAAAAAATGAAGCAAGGCCTCTGTAGGCTTCTACACGTGAAATCTCCTGTTTTTTGGTTTCCTCTTTATTTTTTCTTATTCTTTTTTGCCGTAACTCTTCTTCCAGTGACTGTTCAAATAAGGCAAGTGGCGATTCAATTCCTAATGTAATATCGTCAACAATACTTTGAAGTGCAACAGGTACATTTTTAGGATTTAAACTTTTTAACTCACTGGCAAAGATGGCCATGTTTTCGGCATCCCAGTGAGACAGTTGCTGAAATGAGGCTTCAAGGTGTTTGGGAGGCAGCTCTGAAAGGGTTTTTGTGACCGTATCCAAAAGCGTGACTGGTAACAGATTTACTAGTCGTGAAAACTGCTGGATATCAACACCTTTTAAAAAAGAGTGGAGTAGTGAAGGTTGAAGTTGAGATAAAGCTTGAGTAAATGCCTGAAGTTGAGGTTGAGGAAGATGCACGAAGGCTTTTATAAACCCATGAATCTGAGGCAGCAATCCTGTCGAGCAACCGTTTAATCAGGCTAAAAACAGCTTTTTTGTTTTGTGCCAGGACAAATTTCCAAATCTTCTTATTCACTGGGAACCTCCTTATCCTCAACGTATCAGACCTGTTGGTCAGGAGCTTCTTTTTTTGCTGCTCGAGATATTTTCAGAAAATGCGTTTGAAGCCAAAGCAACGGAACAATGGATAGAAACCAGATTTGAGTCTGAACGTTTTGAGCTGACACTTATAAATAATGGACCTGATTTACCAGACGATGTCCGCGCTCTGATGATGCTGGGCATGACCCATAATAAACGATTGCCTCATACAGGGATGGGGTTGTTTTTAGTTCGACTTATATTGGATAGTTTGAATGGAGATATTGCTGTTTCTTATCAGGATCAGCGCTTGATATTTACAGTGAGTTTTTCCATGGAAAATTTTTATGAATAGTATTCTTATTATTGAAGATGATGAACACTATGCCGAACTTTTGAGTAAAAAATTTCTTGAAACCGGCTGGCAGGTAACTGTTGTTCATAATCGGCAGCAGTACCTGGATTTAGCTCTTAAAGATGAAACCCCATTCTTTTTTTCTCATTGTTTGCTGGATCTTAATTTAGCCAATCAAAGTGGATTACCTCTTATTCCTAAGATTCTTGATCGATTTCCTGCCTGTAAAATTGTTGTTTTAACCGGATTTTCAAGTGTCCAGGCCTCAATAGAAGCTATAAAGCTGGGGGCGGTATATTTGCTATCCAAACCAAGCCGTTTTCAATCTATTCTTGATGCCTTTGATCACTCTGTTTCCACAGTTTTGCCATCTTCGACCTTATCAAAAGGAGATATTGCAAAAATAGAATGGGAAATCATTCAAAAAACATTAATGGAAAATCAATTTAATATTTCAAAAACCGCAGACCAACTGGGATTACATCGCAGAACCTTACAAAGAAAGTTAAAGAAGAGAATAAATTGACAGTTTTGAGCTTGCGGGTTATGATCGTTGCTCTTCTGTTTTTTCCTTGGAGGGATTGCAGAGTGGCCAAATGCAACAGACTGTAAATCTGTCGGGCTCCGCCCTTCGTTGGTTCGAATCCAGCTCCCTCCACCAAAATCTCCTAAATATTTCATTTTTCGCTGCAGTCACTTATAGGAATAAGCTCCTTTCACGAGAAAATAAAATCTTTAGGAGATTTTTATGCGTTTTAAACATGTTTATTGTGGTGTTGGATTTGGGGTGGTTTTTGATGCAGGATTGTTTAAGGAATTTTGAGAAAGGATCCTATTGTTTCTTTTTCTAAATTTAGTTCATTAGTTTTTAAATCTAACTCAATCCACCTCAATACACAGTCTGGATCTTGAGGTTTTTTTCCGTTTATAATGATTTCAATCCCTAGTTTGGACTCTGAAATTTGTTTGACCTGTCGCTTCCACTGGGCATGGCTAATGGTTTTATAAAAAGGCTTGCTATGTGCAAATTCCATTATTTTTTGCTCGGAAATGGTGGAAGATGTTTTGTTTGGAATATCATAAATAATAATGAAAGCTCGATCCACTTCGTCTGAAAATAACACAACATACTGGCCAGAGTTCGATACATATCCTTCAATAATTGAATATGTGTTGAGTTGTTCACTCCAAATGAGAGATGCTGGTGCATAAGTTTGATCAAAATGAAATAAGCGACCTTGCAAAGACCCATAATCAAAAACCCCAAAAAAAGAGGTGCTGTTGTGAGGTTTTATGTCTAAGAGATAGTTTTTTGATGGCGAGAATATTTTGATATGTAAATTTGTGTTTACCGTATCTGCCCATAGAAACTGACTCTCAAAGAAAACCATCTGAAACAAAGCAAATAATGCAACTGTAAAAAAAGCTTTTTTAAACACTCTAACCAAAAGTCTAAAGCCCAGATAAAAACGGCTTAGCTATCGCTCTTTCTGCTATGCTGCGTTTTGCTACAACACCTTTAATTGTGTCTACAATGTTGTCATAAAAAGGCTCGGTTTGAGCGTGGAAATGGGCAATGATTTTTCCTGAGGCGCCAGGTGTTTCAGCGTATTCTTCACATAGTTTGTTAAGAGCTTTTAAACTTTTAGCGGCTACGACGCTACTTTTTATAAAGTCGAATGTTTCTGCAACGGATAAGCTCTCTTTTTCTGGATCGACAAGAGCGGCAATAACTTCCATGTTTTTATTGAGTTCAAGTATTTTGGCGTGAATTTTTTTCAGTGTTTTATCTGCTGGATCAAGTGTAGTTAATTCTTGAAGGCATAGATCCATGCGTCTTAAAGACTCCCCAAATGTTTGAACGAGGGTGGCGGGAAATTGCTGTAAAAAATCGGCGAAGGCTGTTTCATCCGTAAGCTGTTGTTCTGAAGCTACTTTAGGTAACGTTTTTTGAAGAAACTCTACTTGCTGCATTTCGTTTTTGCGAATTTGCATTTTATCGATTTTAGTAAGATCAAGCTCAACGGGCGTTAAATCTGAGACTTCGGTTAGATTGCCTTTGGCGTCTTTTTCCTGGGTCACTGGGATACAGTAGGCTATCTTGGTTTGAACATCAAATCCAACAACCTTAAAGCGTTCTTTGCCTTTATAAAGTTTTGCACCTACAAGTGATGCTGTGAGATCTTCGGTTCTTAACGGTTCTCTTAAAAATGTGTTAACAAAACGAGGTAGTACCTCTGCCTGTGTGCGAGTGTCTGCAAGCTCGTGAGGTAAAAAATGAGGTAATCTCGCTTCGAGAATCTGTTTGGAATCTGTATCTGAAGAACCTAACTCTTGAATAAATTGCGATACGGATGTTCCTTGATAACTTCCAGGGAAGGTTCCCGCTAAAAATGTATGTCTGGAATCTGAAGCTGGGTTTAGAGGCGAATAGGGGATACTTAGTGCAACAGTATTCTGTCCATCAGGGAGCGTTGATACGGTTACTTTAAGTGGCACCCCGTCAATGGTCTGTGAAAGAGCAATAGTTGGAACATGTGGATCTCCTACCATAGTCACCGTTAATGTGTATTCTGACTGTTTGGATCGTGACGCTTCAGGAAACTTTGCCTGAGTCGCCATAAGTTCCTGAACGCCAGCTCTAATTAGAGGTACCAACATGTCCTGTTGAGGTAAGCCGCTGGTGGAAAATGTTAAGGCTCCAGCTTCTTCTTTTAGGCAATGTTTGCAGGTTTTGGCTATATTTTGTGCTGTTGTTTGCAGATCAATGGCTTTAAGGAGTTTTGTTCTATCTTGTGTAGAAAACTGTCGTTTAGAGCTTGTTTCGTTAACATCTTTTTCAAGCTGGTGCAGATCCATGCTACTTAGAGCGTTAAGTTTTTGTTCAAGCTCACTATGAGATAACTGTATAAATTCATCAACATTTTTTCTTACTCGAGTAGCTTCAATTGTTTCCATACGGCCTTTAATTTGCTTTCCAAGTTCACTGGATCCTGAATGACTGGTGAAGTTGTACTGGTTCATATTTAAATAGGCTGTTAGTTTTCCCCTGTCAGTTAGTGTTTCTAAAAAATCTCTAACTTCCTGCTGATTATCTCTGTTAAGTAAGATATCGATCATATAATTGTTTAGTTTATTCGTTAAGGACTGCCAGGCTGTTTTGTTGTCAGTCTGGGATTGAAATGTTGTTATTGCATGTTCAAACGTAGTGAAAATCTCAACTAAAGGCAAACCCTGAACGGATTCTTTATAGGCTCTTCCAAGTTGTGTTTCTTGAGAGGCTAATGTTTGAATCTCGGTATCACTTGCTTTTGATTTTTTTGCATTAGCAGTCGCTAAAACGGCTGCTGTAAAATCATTTAGAGCATTTTGACTGTTTTGAGGGGGTACGCCTTGGCCTGATATCTCAAGAGTTCCAGTTGCGCTAGATGACTCTGTCCCTTTTAAAGGGTCAACCTGACTCATTAATGCAGACACGGCGGCCACCTCTGTTTCCTGAACGTGATCGGTATAGAGTGAGTCAATGTCTTCTTTTGAAAGACGTACTTCAGCTGTCAGTAAATCCTCTAACGATACACTTTTTTGTAATGGAGAGGCATCTTCAGTTTTAACCGGTTCGTGTTTTAACGTATGTTGACTTTCTATCAATGGGGCTTCCCCTGTTGGAGACGCTATAATGGATGGTGTTGTTTTTGGTTCAGGAGGACCTGACTTTATCTGTGTATTGGGTGCTTGAGTCTGCACTGTTTTTTGATGTTTAAATTGACTGAAAAATGTTGAAAAACGCTTTCCAACAGCTTTAGATTTTTCTGTTTGAACGGCGTCTGCTTTGTAGGTTCCGTTTAATTCTGATAGTGCTTTGTGAAGTGTTACCCCATCTTTTTTGGGTGTTCTTTGAAACAGTTGCGTTAGAAATCTTTTTAAGTTGGGGAAAGAGCTTTTATTTTGTTGTGACGGAGGTGGACTGGGCATGTTATTTTGAATGTGCATAGACTGCTTTCTTTTTATAAACTTGTCAGTTTTTTCTCTGAAAAATGACTGTCATTCTCTATTTTCTATGCTTAGAGTAAACTATTTTCCTAGAACTATGCAATCGATAGATATTAATTTTTTAATCAGACAGGAAAACCGTAGTGGTTTTAACTCTCAGGAACCCAAAAAGTACTTTTTTGATCTGGAGGCGTTTAGCCCTCTTTTTGAGGAATGCTCTGCTATGGTTATTACCAACTATACAGGTTCAGATCAAGGCTATTTATTTTGCCTGGTTGTGAATCAAACTTTTTTTGAGCTTACCGAAAGAAAGGGAGGTAAGACCCGTACATTTCGAATTGATTGGGACAAACAATTTTTATCCGTAGGACAACGCAGAGGCTTTTCAGACGATTTGGATACGTTAAAACTGTGTCTGAAAAAAATTTCGGCTTTTCTTGTTTCAGGGCATCCAAAACTTTGGATAGAACAGTCTCAACAAAAGCTTGAATTAAACCCGGTTAAGGATTTAAGTGACTTATTTGGTTTGCCTGAAAATAATCGATTAGCTTCTGTTACTGAGAAAGAAAAATCTCTTTCACAGCTGGCGGCTTTGAACATAAGGCATTTTATCCAAATGATGGAACGGCCAACATCAGCTTCCAACTTGAGTCGTAAAATAGGGGCTATTCAATCACTATTCTATAATATTTTAGGTCAGGAAACCCGAGTAGTTATTTTTAACAAACTCCATGCCTTATCTCCTGTTCCTTATGTGCTTACGTTTACTCGTCAGATAGTTTCCTTTATTGAACAAGGTAAGGAGATGGTTTCCAGGCTCGATATTCATTTTCAGAATCGCATTTATACGCTTAATGATGCTGTTTTAACACAGTCTGGTTTGATATGGTTTTTAAAAAAATTAGACCAGATTATGAGAGACTTAGATGAAAGCCATGCGGAAATTTTGGTAGAGTAGTAGACGGATGGCGTGTTTTAACCCTTTATAATTTGGGTAAACACTGCTTGTGTTATCCAAAAAAATTATTCTTTTTCTATCCATCAGCCTGTTTGCCCTGGCTATTCCTCTTTCTGCTCAGACGTTGACGCTGGAAGGTGGCGGATTTGGCTTGGATTTTACAACATTAACCGGCGATTTTGAGTTCATTGCACCGACCTCAAACACTGTATTTGAAATCACGGCAACAAACAACAACACCTATGTCCTTGTTCCTTTAAGTACAGGCCCAGCCTTTACGGGCAGTCTGCTTAACTATCCTAATCCTTTCTCAATTAGTTCCGGTACCCAAATCGGATATGAGTTGACAGGAGACATGGATATCGAGCTTAGAATTTACTCATTAACAGGCTACCAGGTTTTTTCCCAACTATATTTTTCAGGTCAGGAAGGTGCTACAGGGCATTACAATAAGGTATCCATTAACATGTCTACTTTAGGACGGGCTTTACCTCCAGGTGTTTATATTTACGCTATTTTTAACAAAGGACGTTTGTTGGCTAAAAACAAAATGGTGGTGAAGCCATGAGAAAACTCTATCTGCTTTTATGTCTGATAGGTGTGATGTCTCAGCTGCATGCGGAAACCATTCAGCTGCTGACCCAGCATATGGGTCCGTCTTCAAAAATGATTGCGGTGGGTAATATTGAAGGCATGTTTTCAAGTTCGACCGCTGTTTTTGAAAATCCAGCCGCTTTGATGAATTCGGGAACGTCCATGTCATTTTTACAGACTCAACTTTCAGATCAGGATAGCTCGGTCTTATGCGTGACAGGCGCTTTTCCTTATTTTTATGGACAGGTTGGGCTTGGAGTTTTGAGCCTGGAAACAAAAAATATTGATAAAACAGCCGTAAATGATTCGGATCAGTTTTACAGTCTTTATAAATTTGGAACTAAAAATGCCATTTATAGTCTGGGATATCAAACATTTCTGGATCAAAACCTGTCCTGGGGCGTGAACCTAAAATATGTAGATCAGGATTTATTTGAAACGTCGGGAAAAGGCTTTAATATGGACACGGGTTTTGTGTACGATGATACCCAATCGAGGCTCTCTTTAAATTTTAAAAATATCCTGAAAAATTCTAAAGTACATTTTTCAGAATCCAATTCCTATTATGAGTTTCCTTTTGAAATGAGTCTGGGTGGACGAACCCGAATGGATGATTTCTACCTGATGTCCCAGCTTAAATATGTGGATTCGGATAACCTTCTTTTAAAAGCCTTTGGTGTGGAATACAGGCCTGATCCTAAAGAAATGGCACTATTTCTTGGATGGAAAGAAGTGCCTGTAAACGGCGTATCGAAACAGACTGCAAGTGTTGGGACTGAAATAGAATTTCATCCGGTTACGTTAACTTTATCCTATGAAATTTCTGAGTTCATAGAGCAGAACTCCCGTTATTATTTTTCCTTTGAATATAGGGAAAAAGAACCCGCACATTAATCAAAATTCCCTGTTTTTTGAGTTTTGTTTTTTTAGGGCTATAATGACTTTAATTCCCAAAGAATGAAGTGTAAAGAAGAATCCAGCTTATACTAGCCGTCACGTTAAGCATTAAGTGAGCAGGGGGGCTGTTATGGGTTTATTTTCACTGTTGGCTCCAGTTTTTGTTGGTTAAAGAGGGAAAAAACTTAGGAGGGATATAGTATGAATCCAGAACAAGAGGCAAGGCAGCTTGATCTTATACCAAAGGAGGCTGGGGATTCGCTTCAGGAATCATCTGTTTTTTCAGAGAAAAATTACCATCCTCAGGATATTTCCAATGTCGACTGGATGGTTAAAGAAACCCATATTTCAACACCAAAACCAGTTTTCGATGCTCAGGATCTGACATTCGGGTCTTTGGCTCAAAAACTTAAAGATACCTATAAAACAGCACCTGAAAAAGTAGAACCTAAAGGTGATTTCGAGCAAAGTGTCGATGATTATGCGCCGTCAGCATACAGGGCTCCCGAAGCGTACGATGTGCCTAAAATCAGCAGAACCTGGGTGCATAAAGTGTTTGAAAACAATGTTGTCGTCAGCGATCCTATTTTATTAGACAGTGATCGTCTGGCCTTTAGAACCCGACTTGTTCTTCCCATGGATAATAAGTTCTTTTTCGATCATGATTACGATCATTTGCCCGGTATGTTGCAGATAGAAGGAGCCAGACAAATCTGTACGGCTATTTGTCATTTGTATTTTCAAACTCCCATGGATTATGGTTTTATTTTAAACGAAATGACATCAAACTTTGTAGGATTTGCCCATATAGACGATTTGTCGTTTGTGGATCTGGTTTTCTCAAAAGTAAAATACAAAGGCAAACAGGCCAGAAAATTTTCAGCCTATGCGTTTTTGCATCAGAAAAACACGGTTTTAGGGCAGTTTTATTTTAACTGGACAGTTGTTCCAAAATCACTTCAACGAAAATTTGAAAAATAATGCCTACAGTTTTTGTACTGGATGTTGATAATACGATTGTGCCTTATCAACCTACCAAAAGGCTGTTTCAGCATGTTTTTATGCAGACACCTGCTTTAAAATACATTCTTACCGTGAAGGTGATGATTTTTTTTCTAACCTATTTCTGGTGGCTTCCAGGCGTGGTTTATCTGCAACGGATGTGGCTGCTAACGCTGTTTTCCCGTGTTGATATATCCGTTCTGGAGGCTGCCGCTGAAAAAGTTGCAGACGAAGCTTTGGCTCATTATCACAGCAATTTTGGACAAAAACTGTCGGCTTTGTTTAAAGAGGGCGATAAAATCATCTTTTTAAGCCATTGTCCGAATGTGGTGGTGTCCAAATTATCCAGGGCTATTCAGGCTGAAGATTTTTTTTCATTGGAGGTTCATGATTACCTCAAAAAACCCAAATGTTTAAAAAACTTTAATAAAGCCCAGATTATAAAGACTATTCAGCGCAACAATAAAGGATTTAACGTCACTTTTTTTGCCGATGATCTTATTGATCTTCGCGCGCTGAGGCAATCTGACACGCCGATTTTAGTAAATGCAACACCATTTACAAAACAGGTGGCATCATTTTTATTGAGGAGAGCAACGCTATGGGTTTAGGTACTTTTTTTCAGCTGACAGCATGGATGAATACGATAATTTCCCTACTTTTGGGAACTTTTGTTTTGATAAACGAGCCCAGGAAAAAGCTCAACCTCTGTTATTTTCTGTTTTCTATTTCCCTATGTCTGTATGCGGTTTTTTTCTCTCTTTCTCTGTATAATCCCGATCCGGTTCAGGCCTTGCTTCAGGTACGCATTTTTCACGTTTTCTGCTTTTTTATTGCAACCTTCATGTACTTATTTGTACACGAGTCCATTTTCGGCAACGTGTTTACAAAAAAATGGCATTTCATTCCGATTATTACGGGTATTATCGGGTCTTATTTCACGATGACCGGTCAGGTTGTTAAAGGTGTTGAAACCGTTGGTATCATCAAAAACTGGACGGTGATTGGGGATCAGTTTTTTATTTATTTTTTCCATTATCTGCCACTTACTCACGGCTCTTTGATTTTATTGTGGGTGAACTTGAGAAAAGCGCATGGCATCAAACGTGAACAGTTGAAATGGTTATTAATCAGCTTAACCATCTGTCTTGCTGGAGCCTGGACGACCTTTATGCCGGGCTGGGGACTAAAAGTAGAACCCCATGGTTTTCATTTTATATTTTTGCTGCAATTCGCTATCGGTTACACGATTCTTAAACACGAGTTTCTGGATGTACGGTTAACCCTTTCAAAAATGGGTTCGATTTTTGCTACCTCGTTTATGTTTTTAATTGTTGGCGGTTATGCCTTTTACTTTTTCTTTTTGATTACCAACCAAAGCGTTGCCCACGTTGATTTAGCTGTTTATTCGGTGATCCTTGGTGTTTTGGTGGGGATGTCGTTTGGTCGCTTAAGAATCCTATTGCAAACAACCGTATTTAAGCGGTTTTTAAAAGGCCGATACGATTACAAGGAAGTGTTGTTAAAGTTTTCAACGGCCTTGGCTGAAACCTCAGAATTGAAGCAGATTTTATCGGTGATAAGCACCATGTTGCGGGAAGAAATCGAGGTGTCTAAAGTGTCCTTGTTGTTGCCTCCTCAATATTCGGCTGAAGAATCGGATACGGAAGAGGTTTTGGCTGAATCATTTGTTATGTGGGATTTGGACACCCAAAGTCCTTTATCTAAGGTTTTTGCTTCAGGCTCTGTTCTTTATGATGAAATTATGTCCAATCCTCAACAAACTATTATTATGAAAAATGATTTGCCGAAAGAACTAAAGGCCGAATTAAAAGCCTTAAATGCTGTGATGATTATTCCCTGTGTACGGTTATCAACCGTTGAAGGTGTGATTGTTTTGCAACCAAAACTTACAGAAGACCGGTATTCTCCAGATGATAACCAGCTTTTAGTTACCTTATCGGTTCAGCTTGCAACGGCCCTAAACCGGATCAAACCGTTTGAGCAAATTAAAAAAGATTACCAAAGAAGTTTGGCCTTTGCGGAAAAAGCATCCCAACAAGCCACCTTCGCTAAATTAACCATGGGTATTGCTCACGAAATCAGAAATCCAATTACTATTTTAAAATCCAGTGCAAAACTTTTGGAACGGTTATGGTTATTCAAACCGCTTACTCCTGAAGACTTTATGCCATTGTTGAATAATCAGGAAAAAGCTGAAGCTCTGTTCCAGGAGCTGATAGCTAAAGACTACCTGGATGCCGAAGGTTTTCCTACCAAAAAACTGGATGTTTTATCCCGTCGTTTTACCTTCGAACTTTCTGAAGACTGGGATCCTTATAAAGACGCAATCTTAAACTCTTTAAAAGACTACTTTAAAACAGTGGAACTGAAAAAATTCCTGGATCTGGTTTACAAAAGTGTGAACCGTGTTGTGGATATTGCCGAAACCATGCTGAAATATGGAAAAGCTGATTCCAAAGACAGGCATCTGCTTCCTGTATCCAACCTCATGAAAGACCTTGTGATTATGATTGAAGGGGAGGTTAATAAACGGGATGTTCATATCGAAGAAGCATACTCGGATATTAAAGAGATGGTTTTTGGAGATGAAACCCGGTTAAATCAGGCGCTAATAAACGTTACAATGAACGCCTTGCAAGCCCTTGAAAAGGTATCGGATGGTTCCTCGAAAACACTGACATTAAGAACTTCATCCAAAACCTTTTTGAACGGATTAGGTAAAGAGGTCAGAGGTGTGGAAATTTCCATCGAAGACACCGGCTGTGGCATTTCCGAAGAAAATCTTGCAAAAATTTATGATCCGTTTTTCTCCACAAAAGATAAATCCGGTGGTAAAAACGTAGGGTTGGGATTGTCGATTCTCCAGCAAATTATTAAAGACCATGATGGTGTTATCGAAGTTGTATCCGAATTAGGTAAAGGAACTCAATTTAAGATATACTTACCGTATGCTATTGCATCATCACATTAAAAGGAGCTTTTATGTCTAATAGAGTCGCAAAAATTTTATACTGGGTTCTGACACTTCCATTCTGTTTTATGATGGTTATGTCAGCGAGTATGTACTTTTCTCATAATCCTGAAGTACTGGCCGGAATCAAACAAACGGGTTACCCATTGTTCTTTTTGTACATTTTGGGAACAGCTAAAATTTTAGGAGCTATTGCGATTGTGCTTGGATTTTTCAAAACCTTAAAAGAATGGGCTTATGCCGGATTTACCTTCACCATGTTAGGTGCGGCGGCTACGCATTGTTTTCTTGGTGATCCTGCTTCAAAAGTAATGATGCCACTGGTGTTTTTGGCTGTTTTGATGGGATCATACGCCTTATGGAAAAGAGAGCTTTGCAACAAAGCTTAAGCGTAAGTTAGAGGATCTTTAATACCGGCCTCTTCGAAGCCTTTTAGGCGTAAGATGCAGGCCGGGCATTTTCCGCAGGCTGGGCGTTGGCCTTCGTAACAGGTGTGGGTGTGGGCGTACCAGTCGAGTTTGCCTGTTTTTTGCATGAGCAGTACGGTTTCTGCTTTGGTTAGCCACATTAATGGGGTCATGATTTTTAGATGTGAGGCTAATCCGAAATTAACGGTTTGATTGAGTGATTGAACAAAATTGTGTCTGCAATCGGGATAGCCCGAGTAATCGGTTTCGCAAACGCCGGTGTAAATAACCTCGATGCCTTTTTGTTTGGCCACTACGGCGGCCCCGGACAGGAAAAAGATATTGCGTCCTTCCACGAAGGTGGAGGGTAATTCGCCGTCTTTGGCTTCGATGGCAATATCCGACCGGGTAAGGGCATTGGCCGATAGCTGGGAAATAAACGTAAAATCCAGAATGGTTAAAGGGACTTGTGCCAGATCTGCAATTTTTTGTGCCTGTTCCAGTTCGATTTTATGGCGTTGTCCGTAATCAAAAGCAAGTGCTTCGACCTGGCCAGGAAACTCCTGTAATGCCAAAGCCAGACAGGTTGTGCTGTCCTGTCCGCCAGAAAATAAAACCAGTGCTTTAGGTCTCATCCTATTATCTTATAAAATTCTTTGATGCTTGCACAGGGTTTTAAACAGGTTCGATATGAATTAAAACATCCTGAAGGTGGGGTACCGTTTCAAGAAGATGGTCTTTAAGCTTATGAGATAATTCGTGACCTTTGCTTACGCTTAGATTTCCATCCACCAGTGCATGTAAATCTACCCAATAACGCATGCCTGTTTTTCTCACCAGGCATTTTTCAGTTCCTTTAATGCCTTCCACGTTTGTGGCAGCTTTTCTTATCAGATCAATGACATCATCGTACTGATGCTCATCCATAATTTCTGAAAAAGCGGTTCGCATCAACTTAAATCCATTAAAAAAAATCAGTCCCGACGCAACCAGTGCGGCCCAATCATCGGCGGATTCGTAGCCTTTTCCCATCACAATCGCAATTAAAATCCCTATAAAAGCTGCAAGCGATGTTAAGGCGTCACTGCGATGATGCCAGGCTTCTGCCTTAAGTGCCGAACTATTGGCTGTTTTACTCTTTTTGAGGAGGTACCGGTACATTACCTCCTTAAACACTAAAATGCCGCTGATAACAGCCAGTGTGAACAGGTGAGGACTGGTATGTGGAGTTCGGATATGCCGGATACTTTCATAAACGATAACGGCGCCCGACACATACAGGAAAAAAACCATTAAAATGGTGATAAGCGGTTCAAGTCGTCCGTGTCCGTAAGGATGGTTTTCATCTGGCGGACGATTTGCAAATTTGAGGCCTAAAATAAGGAAAAAAGAAGACACAACATCGGTTGCTGATTCCAAAGCATCAGCAATTAACGCATAGGAATTACCTAAAACCCCGGCTGAAAATTTTATGAATATAAGTACAACATTGCTTAAAAAGCTAAATGTTGTTGCGTATAAGGCATCTTGTGACTGATTTTTTTGCAATTAATTTACAGCGTAGTCTTCGCCTGAATTAAATTGAGCAGGAGAAGTGTCCAGTGAAAACGATGGGGTTGTGGACTCTGCAAACGACTCTGGTTCATCATAGGATGTTGAGGCTTCTTCTACGGTTGGATCTGGTTCTGAAAACGTGATGCCGTTTACCAGATTGCCTTTTGCCGTTTGAAGATCGGAAGAACTGGAGATGTCCTGATCGTCCAGAATCCGGCTGGATTGCTCAACATTAAGCAGCCCTTTTTTTTGTAAGGACGATACGATGGTTTTTAAGGCTTTTGTAGGAGATTCTTTTTCGCTGGCTTTTAACTGGGCTTTATCTAACATGTCTTGAAACGAAGGCGAGCCATCAGCTGTTGGAATGCTTGCTTTTATGGGATCCGGAGTTAAGGCGGAATTGGCTTTTATGTTGTTGAGATTAATCATGGATGTATCCTCCGGGTCGAATCTTTTCAAACGCTACTGCATTATATCTGAAAATCATTTGGAACGGAAAGGGTTTTGTGGTAGCCTTTTTGACGAAAAGGGTAAAGGTTTTTTAAGGAGTTTTTTATGTCGTTTACTAACGTATCTTTTAAAGTTTTATCCTGTATTCCAGTTTCTTTTTTTACACAGATTTTTCCACTTGAATTTGATCCGGGTACAACCTCAAAACACGTTCAGGATATAGTGCTGACAGCCTTGAAAAACTGGCAGGATATGGCGCTTGAAAATCGCCCTCAGGATGCCTGTAAACTGTATAGAATAGATGGTAACGCTACTTTTTCTGGTACAATGGCAAATAAGGTTGTGCGTGTAAATGCAGGTGAAAAATCTAAAATTCCAGGTATGAAAAAAGAGTTTTTAACGTTTTATATGGAAGCCTTTTTGCCTGGACTTGTTAATATTCAGTGGGATAATGTTATCCTGTCTCAGGATATCCAAACAAACGGAATCCCAAGCTCTTTATGTAAAGCTGCAGGTACCTATACATTTTATAAGAAATCAAAAACGAATCCTCAGGATATTACGCCTACTTCCGGACATTTTACGTTTATGGTAGATGTAAACTCGGGCTTGCTGGATCATCACCATAGTGCGGTTAAAGTGAACGGTGGTATTGTTTATCCTCCTTTTCCCAAGCTCTAATCCATGAGAAAAATCCATGTTGTTTTCAAATAGGGAGAATTTTGTGAAAAAAATATGGACACTCATACAAAAAATATATCGATTTCTGAGACCTTGCTGTTCCACTTACAGGCCGTTAAAGGTGCTAATTGTTTCTTTTTTTTGTGTAGCTGGATTTGCACATGGAGAGGCTAAGCTTCTAACGCCAACGGCAGGTATTCGAGAGGCTATTTTAGGCTCCTCGTCTGTTAAGCTGCTTCAGGTTCAGCTGAAAAAAAACAGGCTTCAAATCGATCAGGACTACGGCATTGTGTATCCTGAACTGGAGGGTAAAATTCTTCCCAACGGGAACAGTCAAAAAATAGAGTCTGGTTTATTGTTTGATGTTGGAAAGCTTCTTGCAGCCTCAGGACGAGTGGGGGCAAAACGAACGGTTGAGACTTTGGAGTATCTTGTTCAGCTTCATAGCAAAATTGATGGGATGAACGCTGCCTATCTGGATGCTGTTTCAGCCTCAAAACGTTATGCTGTTTATCATATGATATGGGAGCTTGAAGAACAGGCTGTGATTTTAAAGCAGCGACAGTTTAAAGCCGGTAATATTAGTGAGTTAGAGCTTAAACTTGCCGAAAAACACTGGTGGGATGTGTATGAGAAATTATCTGAACTGGAGTTTGAGAAACAACAGACCCATCAAAGCCTTTGGGGGCTATTGGATTTTTCTCCAACTGATAACACCTGGACTTTACCAGACCACCTGGATGATGCAGTGCCTGAGGTGCCATCTGCGGCTGTTTTATGCTCAACACTTGAAAAATCACATCCGGGATTGGCCCTGATGCGTGCTAAATCTATGTCTGATGAGGAACACTTACGCTTTCAACAGCCACTAAACTCCTTTCAATTAGGCTTGGCCTACAGTCAGGAAATGGATGGTGCAAAATCTGTTGGCCCCGCTTTTAAAGCAGCCATTCCCATCGATTTTGGTAAGTCGTTTTCAGAGACATTTGATGCTCAAAAAGAGGCCGCTCAAACATCGTACTCCTTATCTAAAAGAGAGGCTGAAACGGCCATTTATGCCCTGGTTTTATCGTTGAACTTTCATAAACATCGCTACGCTACGCTTATGAAAGAACGGTTGCCCTTATCAGAACGTATTACCGAACTTACCCAGCTTCACTATAACTATATGCTGTCGGGTACTTACGAGCTTATCAAGGCGAGACAAGAGTCTTTGTATCTTGAGTTAGACGCTGTTAATCATCTGCATTTATTTTGGAAAGCATGGTCTCACTTACACAGTGTGATGGGAAAAGGATCTCTTTATGAAACGTTATAAGCTAGCGATTTTTTTACTGGGTTTTATGTTTTTATTGTTGAGTTCTGTTTATGCTCAGTCCTATACCCCTGTCACTGTTCCAAATGGAAAAACCTTACCGTTTGAATGGAAAAACGGTGTGAAGGAGTTTAAGCTGACGGTTGAGGACGTTGATCATGAGTTTGCTCCGGGCATGAAAGCCAAATGCTGGGGCTATAACGGCTCTACGCCAGGCCCGGTTATCGAGGCTGTGGAGGGGGATAAAGTTCGTATTTTGGTTACCAATAAACTAAAAGAGCCTACGGCAGTACATTGGCACGGTCTGATTATTCCTAACGGGATGGATGGGGTGTCGGGGTTGACTCAAAAACCAATTGAACCAGGAGAAACCTTCGTTTACGAGTTTACGTTAAAGCAACATGGTACGTTTATGTATCATTCTCATGGGGATGAAATGGTGCAAATCGGGTTGGGTGCCATGGGTTTTTTTATTATCCATCCTAGAACGTCTCCCCAAAAAATTGATAGGGATTTTGTCATTTTTTTAAATGAATGGTCTGTCCCGGTTGGAGCCAGTAAGCCGAATCCCAATGTGATGACGGATTTTAATCTGTTTACGTTTAATAGTAAGGTTTTTCCCGGAACGGATCCTTTGATTGTTAAAAAAGGTGATAGGGTACGTATCCGGTTTGCTAATGCGGGGCAGGAGTCTCATCCCGTACATATTCATGGGCATGCCTTTAAAACCGTGGCTACTGATGGGGGTGACATTCCCGTTACGGCCCAATGGCCAGATACCACGGTGGTTGTTTTCCCCGGTCAAACCCGAGACATCGAGTTTATTGCCGATAACCCAGGCGATTGGCCTCTACACTGCCACCGCCGCCACCACCCGATGAACGCCATGGGCCACGACACCCCCAATATGCTGGGTGTAAACCAATCAGGAGTCGAAGAAAAACTTCAAAAATCCTTACCCGATTATATGGCCATGGGTGAACACGGCATGGACGAAATGAACGCTATGTCTGCTCATATGCAAGGTCCCGACAACACCCTCCCCATGATGGCTGGCGATGGTCCATTTGGTCCTATCGGGATGGGTGGTATGTTTACGATTGTAAAAGTCAGGGACTCTGTACCCGATACCAAAGATCCCGGCTGGTACACTCACCCCAAAGGAACGGTTGCCGAGCCCGTTAAATAAATTGCAGCCTTGGTATGTCTGTCAGCTGGGTTGTATACCTCGGCGATCTGAAATTCTGATTCATCTTCCACTTATCCCGACCCTGCAACAGTGAGGCCGGGATAAGCACCTGTTTCCCAAATTTCTGATTCAACGTCATCATTTGTGTGCTTGCCTGTTGTTTCTTTAAAACAGTTCGGGAATCCTCTGTAGAAAATAACGTAATCTGAGCCTCTGTTTTTGTAGAAAGCCCGGTTAAAACAATCCCTGATTTAAGATAAAAAAATCCAGGCTGGTACAGCTTTTTTAGTCCTGAAAAGGCAGTGTCCAATAGTTCTAAAATAGACTGTGTAGGGTAGGGCAGTTTGATATAAACAGACTCTGACATCTTTTTTTGCTCTGTTTTTTTATAGATAAATACAACTATCCCGGAACACACAACATTGCTTTTAAACAATTTGAAAGCCGCGGTTATACAATTATTGGTCAAGGCTCCCTCAAGTTCGTAAAGGCTGGTTAGTTTTTCACCAAAACTTCTGCTGGATAGAATCATTTTTTTAGGCGTTCTGTCTTGCGGCTTCCATGTAAAACAGGGATTCCCTTTTAACTCTTCCTGAATACGCACGCCTTGAATTGTCAGATGTTTTTGTACCCAGGCTGTTGGCAGTTTTGCAAAAAGTCCTGCGGTTGTAATGCCTTTATTCAATAAAAGTTTTGCATGTTTTCGCCCGATTCCCCATACATGTTCAATAGGAAACGTATCTAAAATAGCCGAAAAAGAGGTCGGCAGCACAAAGGCCGGCAATCCCATCCGTTTGGCCAGATAATGAGCCAGTTTTGCCAATGTTTTGCTGGGTCCAAATCCTACGGTGACAGGTATTCCAATCCATTGAAAGGCTTTGTGATGCAGTTCGTATCCAATTTGTTTTAATCTCACCGGATCAGTAGAGTCTGTTTTTATAAAGGCTTCATCTATGGAATAAACATCCACATCCTGAAAGCAGGTGCTGTAGAGGTGAATCAATCGTTGAGACAATTCTCCATATAACTCAAAATTAGCCGAAAAAACAGTGATTTTGTATTGTCTAAACAGCGTTTTACATTTAAAAGCTGGTTTTCCCATTTCGACTCCCAAGGCCTTTGCTTCTGCCGATTGTGCAATCACACATCCATCATTATTAGATAAAACGACAACGGGTTTTTTTATTAAATCCGGCCTGAACACCCGTTCACAGTTCGCATAAAAATTGTTGGCATCCACAAGCCCTATCATGATGTTTGTTGAGGCGAATGAATGACATAGGTTACAACTCCCCATACGGTCTGTTGTTTTTTTAAGGACGAGCAAGGCAGAATGTGGAAGTTTTGATCGGCAATGGACACCACAATCTGGTTTGATTTTGGCGTCAAAGATCGATCCACAATAATATAATCTCCGGGATTAATACGATGCTGCTTCTGCTCACCAATAACCGCAGATTCTGAAATTTTCATTAAAAAAGTAGCCAACGGGTTTTTGATAAGTAGTTGCCGAATGTCCAAAGCCTGCTCATAAAAATCCTCAGCTGGAGACGGAAATCCCGAATATTGTTTTAGTGGTGAATCCATTTTTACAAAATACCACGCAAAAGCACGGTTTTCAAGTGTTTTTTTATACGATATGATCACACCATGATGCAATGGGTTCCCATCCTTCTTTTAGTTATCTCCAACGTCTTTATGACAGTGGCCTGGTATGGTCATCTCAGGTTCAAATCGGCTCCACTGGTTACCGTTATTGTCGTCAGCTGGCTGATTGCTTTTTTGGAGTATTGTTTTCAGGTTCCGGCTAATCGGATTGGGAATCAGTATTTTTCAGCAGCTCAGCTTAAAACGATGCAGGAAATTATTACGTTTATCGTGTTTATTGGATTTTCAGCGTTGTACCTGAAAGAGGAGATTCGATGGAATCATCTGGTGGGGTTTGTGTTTATTATTTTGGCTGGTTTTTTTGTGTTTAAGAAGTGGTGAGGGTCTCTAATGAATCTTAATCTTGATAATAAAGTTGCCGTTGTTACGGGTGCTGGTCGAGGGATTGGCAAAGCTATTGCCTTGGGTCTGGCTAAAGAAAAATGCAGGGTTGTCTGTTTAACCAAGTCTCAGGATATGCTTGAAAAACTGATGGGTGAGCTCCCTAATCCCGATCACCATTTAGGCATGGTGTTTGATGTAACTGATTTTGAAAAAATCGAGGGTGTATTTAAAGAAATCAGTCAAAAAATGGGTAAAATAGATATTTTGATTAACAACGCTGGGATTAGTAAACCTCCAAAATTTGTTTTTCAAACATCAGAAACGGAATGGGATGATATTTTAACAACCAATCTAAAAGGGTATTACGCAACAATCCGGCATGCTACGCGATACCTGCTTAAAAACAAAGGCGGCCGCATTTTAAATATAAGTTCAGTGTTAGGTCAGACCGGGGCTCCTGGTTTGGCTGCATATTCTGCATCAAAAGGCGGGGTTATTGCCCTTACCAAATCGTTGGCAAAAGAGCTGGCCTTAAAAAACATAACCTGCAATGCCATTGCTCCTGGCTATATTTTGACAGACATTAATAAAGATATGCCTTTGGAAAACCAGCGTCAGCTATTGGCCAATATTCCTGTTGGTCGTGCAGCGGCACCTGAAGAAGTGGCTCCGATGGCCCTGTTTCTTGTAAGCGAGCTTTCTGCCTATATCACAGGCCAGGTTTTTAATGTTGATGGAGGCCTTGTCATCTAAAATGCCCCGTTTTTTTCAATCCCATATTCCTCCTGTTGTTGATAAATTTCACGATCAAATTCTATTGGATATTAGAGTTCACGATCTTAATTATGGTGCCCATTTAGGTGGCATTGAACTTCAAAACCTGATGCATGAGAGCCGCCTTCGACTCTTTAACAAATATGGATTATCAGAGTTGAACTTTGGTGAAGGAAGCCTGCTCCTTACAGAAATGTGGATCAAACTGTTTAGATCAGCATTTTTAGGACAGATATTAGAGTTTAAAATAGCGGTGTGTTCTATCTCAAAAGTGCGATTCGAGCTTTACTATGAGATTTCAAACGTATCTACAAAAGAAAAAACAGCGGTCTCTGTTATGGAGTTTGTCTGTGTGGATAGTCAGGGTAAACCGTTGCAACTCCCAGAGGTTTTTTGCAAAGCGTTTTTGTAGGCGTTTAAAGTCCCACCTATTTTAAATAATGAGTAAACCAGTCTACGTTTCGCTGAAGGCTATCTCGAACTGTATCTGTACCAAATAAAACATGTCCTTGTTGTGGATAGGTCACCCATTGAAGTACAGTCCCATCGTGTTTAAGGCGCTGAGCAAATTCCAAAGGTTGGCTTTGAGGAACTCGAACATCTTTTTCCCCGTTTTGCATCAAAACAGGTGTTAAAAATCGTTGTTTAGCAAATAATGGAGACGCCTCAGCGTAAGCCCTATACGAGGAAAAAGGGGGGGCTTTAAAATAGGTCAAAAGCCAATCGTTCATATCTGTTGTTCCGTATAAACTGGCTATATTAAAAAATCCACCTCCTATTGAAGCTGCTTTAAACATGGACGACTTGCTAATAGAGACAGCGGCTAAATATCCACCATAACTCCATCCTGCTATTCCAATGTTTTTTGTATCGATCATTCCTTTACTATCAAGAAATGCAATGCCTGATAATACATCTTTAACATCAATAGTGGCCCATTGTTGAATCAAAGACTTCCTAAAAGCTTCTCCATAACCTGTACTGCCTCTGTGGTTAGGCATAAAAATCATAATGCCTTTGCCTGCTAACACCTGTGTAGGTTGATCCCAACGTCCAACTGCAAATCTGTTACTAAAACAGGAGGCAGGTCCACCATGAAGTTTAACTAGAAGCGGGTATTTTGTTCCTTTTTTGTAGCCTACAGGTTTGATTAAAAGCCCTTCTATCGTTTCGCCATCGCTTTTCCATTGAATAATTTCTGTTTCTCCCAATTCAAGCGCTTTGGCTGTTTTGTTATGCTCTGTAAGTTGTTTCGGATTTAAGGTTGGAAACGATGATATATAAAGCTCTTGAGGAGAATGAGAGTCCTCTTTTACACAGGCTACGGTTTTAAAATCTTTAGAGAAACTAAATTTTTCCCAGACGGCACTATCAGATGTTATAAAACGCACTTTTTTTGTATCTAACGATAAAGCGGCTAAAGGATATGTAACGCCTTTTTCAACCTTATAAAAGATAGATGTCCCATCCGGGGAATCGTCATAAAGTTCTACGACCCGATCAGAAATGGTTGAAGAATAGCGATTAATGACAGATTTTTTTAGATCAAAACAATCAATTTGTCGGCCATCCATCCATAAATCGTTTTCAAATCCAGATAAGGACACATAGTAGATAAACTCGCCATTTTTTGACCATCGTGGCCACCAAAACGGGTACGATTTTTGTGTAGAAAGTGGTTTAAGATAGACAACCTGTTTGGTTTGAAGCGAAAGTATCCCGGCTTTTGCCTGCATTTCGTCTTGAATAGTGGGACCATCCCAACGCTCAAAAACAAGCTGCTTGCCATCTGGTGCCCAGTCTACTGTTTTAATCAAACATTTTTCTTCTATAAAACGAGTTTTTGTCTTTTGTTTTGTATTAAAAATCCATAATTCTGTAGGCTGAAACTCGGGTTTTTTAGAGTAAAGTTTAGGGCTGCTATCTTGAGGTGGAGATTGCGTGATCAAACAGGCCAGGTTATTTCCTGTGGGTGCCCATTTAAACAGGTCAATAGAGCCATTGAATGTAGCTACTATAGAGGCTACAGGGTTTTGTTCGTCGCTATCGTATTGAACGATGCTATTAGCATTCACATAACCCAATGTTTTGCCATCAGAAGCCCATCGAGGAGACTTTCCGTTGCCAGGAATAGTTGCCGTAGAAAGTATACGTTTAGCCTCATCAAGACGAATGAGTTGTATCTTGCCATTTATGACATACGCAATTTTATCTCCTTTTGGAGATAAGCTGACTTCTGACATATTTTTTAGATTAAGAACGTCTTCAACTGTCATGGTCGTGGCAAAAACCGGAACATTTCCTACAACACACAGTAATAAGGCAAAAAGGAGTTTTTTCATAGGTAGATACTATAACGTAATGGTGTTTCTATGAATATCCTGACTTTATATTTTTATCTGGTATTTTTGAATGAATATCTATTTGTAAAAAATAAAAATTTATTTTAATATCTTTTGATAATTTTAAGAAAAAGGGGATTTTGATGAGTAAAAAAAGAATCTTAAACAGTTGTTTGTATATAGTTTTATGTGGAATTTTTTACTCACTCCCTGTTTTAGCTCAGCTTCAAAATCCATCTTCCGGGGTTTATTCCATCACGGAATCATCCGCCTCAGATTCTCAACTTCACCTTAAAAATACCCAAAGCAACGGAATATCCAGACTATTATCTATTGGCGGAAACGGTACCGTAACCACCCAGATGATTTCCGATCCCACAACCAGCCTCTCCCGATTTGGTTCCGCCTCCACAGGCATCGATGTAGATCTTTTCACCGCCAGAGACCTCTTCCTCAGCACAACCTCCGGCAGCACATTAACCCCAAGGCTAACCGTTAAACAAAGTGGAGCCGTGGGCATCAATACCCTCACCCCACAGAAATTACTCGAGGTCCAAACCGTCTCCAACGACACCGTAGCCTTTGGAAAACAGCTTGCCGTGGGCGAGTGGACAGGGATTCAATTCGGATACCTTGAACCCTGGAACACCTATTACAGAAAAGCTGCGATTGTATTTGAGCGTACGGATTTAACCAGTGCCCGTGGAAAAATCCACCTGTTAAACAATATCTCTGACCAACCCAATTCCGCGGGGATAAGCGATGCACGGTTAACCATCGATGAAACAGGTAAAGTTGGTATTGGGACTACAACCCCTAAAGGTCAATTGGATGTCTTTGGAACAACTGTAATCCGGAATTATTCCGGGTCTGATGGGCTAAAAATATTACGTGGCGGCGATACAACCGACCCGGCCTTTCAGGTAGCAATTGATTCGACGACTCCCTACCTCAACAGCTGGG
>JACCDG011784936.1_pt1 | contig 44284 bp, 54 predicted proteins | sample 7442471 | NCBI WGS metagenome assembly JACCDG01 (sample SAMN15323444, study PRJNA562643) | freshwater metagenome | isolation source: river surface water | place: USA:Blue River Watershed | collected 2017-08-17
AAGCCCTAATCAGGCACTTCAGCTGAGCTATCTCAGTCTCAGCAAAATATTTATGTGAAAAACTGTTCTTTTTGTCAACCACTCAAAAAAATAGAGCTCAAAAATGAGCTCTATTTTTGGAACTAGCCTTCTCTCGTGTTCTCCGCATTTGAGATTATCGCCTCCTTTATGAGATTATCCGGCAGAGAACAAACAGGTCCGTCACCAAGGGTCAAGAGATGCTTTCTTTCGCAGCCACCGAATCTTTGCTTCGGCTTTCTCTCTGCGTCGACGAGTGGTTGGCTTTTCATAGTATCTGCGCTTACGCAGCTCCTTTGTAACACCTTCCTGGTTCATACGACGCTTGAGTTGGCTGATGGCACTTTCAATGTGGCCATTGTTGACCCGCACTGTCATGCCCTTCTTATTCAGATGGAAATCGTCCATACTTCCTCACAGTGTATTATGTGTACACAGCGTAGTTTTCCGACTGCAACACCCATTTATTATGTGGCACATGTTTGAGCATGTCAAAAAATTCTGTTGAAACAAAATGCTGATTGAACATTTCCATTACAGAAGTTTCTATTGTATCGTTTAGGTGGTTCACCAGCCGGTTTCTTGCAACATTTTCCGTATGTCCATTGTCTCCCCCATACACAGCATCTGGTGGAAGACGCTCTCTTCGCGGCCGACGACCTTTGTAGAGGCTTTCTAAGGCCCCACCTTTGAAGATGTCGGTGTGATACCAGTTGGGCTTGCCGTTAACTTCGCGCACATATTCTATAACAACAGCACCAATCAACCCTTGCCAGCGTGACTCGTTCATTATCTTTTGAAGATTTTTCCACACATCACGCTCAAATCCATTTACATAGAGCACACTGCCGTGTTTGTGCTCCTGTGCTCCTTTCCATTTGCCATCTGGGTCCCACACAAGACGGATAATGCCTTGCCTATAACCTTCCCAAAGAGCTCGAACAGGTTTATCTTTTACATATTCTGGTAAGCCCAGTTGTCGCTGTGTGCTACGAGCCAATCACGATGATTGCGGAAACCTCCAACATCAACAAGTTTTCCATTTATGTAAAAAAAGGCCTCGCCCAATTCAGCTGGGCGAGCCGTCTCATGAACAGATGTTTCAAAAAGATCAATAAGTCGCATGCACTATTTAGGTGGCGACTGAGGAGTCTCCGGAGGAGCTTTTGCTTGCAACCAAAATGGCAGTAATCTGGTTACCTTGCATGCTGGGCGGCTTCTCATATTTGAACACACCAACTTGGGCTACAAACTCTTCAATTACGCCAAAGCCCAGTTTGCTGAAACTCATTTCTCTGCCTCGGAATTTGATGACAACTTTTACCTTGCAGTTATCAAGAAGGAATTCTTTGGCCTTTGCTGCCTTAACTTGAATATCATGCTTGTCCGTTACAGGACGAAGCTGAATTTCCTTGAGATGAATCTCACTTTCGCGACTCTTTTTTGCACGCTCTTTGGCAGCCAGCTTCTGAGCATAGAGATGCTTGTTAAGATCAAGAATCTTAACAACCATAGGTGTAGCCTGCTGATTGATGACCACAAGGTCCAATCCAGCTCGCTGGGCTTGAAACAATGCATCCCGCGTTTTAACAACGCCTACATTTTCTCCTTCGGCATTGATCAGCCGCACCTCCGGGGTTCGAATGCGCTCGTTTGCCAGCATTGCAGGTTCTCTCATTGAGTTAGTATTGTCCTTTCTGTTTGTATTGGAATTGTATGGTAACTTACTCATCAGTCAATTGTTTCGATTGGGTCAGTGTTTTTTCGCACATTGTCAGCTGTGACAGTGAGCGCGGTTACTCCAGAATCTCGTAGCTCAGCTATTCGATATTGAGAGTTATTCAAGAGATTTTCAATCACGCTGCGCAATCCACGAGCTCCAGTTTTTTTATTCATCACCTGATGTGCCACCTCATCCAGTGCATCTGGTTCAAACTCCAGCTTGATGCCGTCAAGCTTGAACAGCTTTTGAAATTGCTTGGCAATGCTGTTTTTTGGTTCAACCAAAATTCTACGCAGCGTCTCATGGTCCAAGTCTTCAAAGCACATGATGACGGGAAGACGGCCGCACATTTCAGGGATGATCCCAAAGCTGATTAGGTCTTCTGTTGTAACTTGACTCATGATCCTTTGAGTACGATCAGCTGTGTGAGTCTCATCTTTGGGATGGCTCAAAAATCCCATCCCGCTGGTTTTCTCATTAAGTCTAGCCTCAACAATTTTGTCTAGTCCTTCAAATGCTCCACCCACAATAAACAACACATTCTGTGTGTTCATTGTAACAAACTCACCATTGGGATTTTTTCTGCCCCCTACAGGACTGAACTTAACATCACTCCCTTCAATGATTTTCAATAGAGCTTGTTGGACGCCTTCACCAGACACATCTCTTGTGGTACTGACATTTTCACCTTTTCGAGCAATCTTATCTATTTCATCAATAAAAACAATGCCTTTTTCAGCCAATTCCATGTTGTTTTCTGCTGCTTGATACAAACGTGCTAGGCACTCTTCTGGATCTAGACCCACATAACCTGTTTGACTGAGACTTGTGGCATCAACAATTGCAAAAGGTACTTCCAAAATGCGTGCAAGTGTTTTTACCATGTGAGTTTTGCCAACACCACTGTTGCCAATCATGAGAATATTGCTTTTGTCGATGCTCACGCCGTCAACAACTGGATTGTGGATTCTCTTCAAATGATTGTAGATGGCCACAGCAAGTGTTTTTTTGGCATTTGTTTGACCAATCACATGCTGATCCAAATGTTCAACAATCTCTGGTGGTGTAAGTTTACCCACTTTTCTAGGAACTATTTCTTCCTCTTTTGGCTTGATTATTGCCATACAGAGCGTGATACATTCGGAACAAATGAAGGTGTTGCTCCCTGCAATAAGTGTTTTCACTTGCGTCTGATTTTTTCCACAAAAATTGCAAGAGTGAAGTGCTTTCACATTACTGGTCACTGCGCTGATCCCTTGGTGTTGCAAATATGGTGTATCAAATGCAACACAGTGGTTTGAGCCGGAGCAAGCTTTTCAAAAAACTTGTGCACTTCGGGTAAGCTGCTTTGACAGTGTGCTCCTACAACTGAGGAGAAGCTTTGTGCCACGCACAGGCTTGGCCAATCTGTTACTTGCACAAATGTTGCATCCATATGATGTTGATTGATAATCAACCAATCAATGTGTTCCTGATTACTCCAATCCAACTCTGGAACATGATAAAAAGCCAAGCTGATGTCAGGAAACGAGTCTTGCACATCATTTACAAGATTTTCAATAGTGCCTTGGTCTAGGCCAACGAGCATTAGTTTTTTTGTTTTTGGAGGCGGTAGCCAACAACTTGGGAAGCTTACCAAATGAATATAACTCATTTGACTGTTGTCAAAACTCATTGAGTGTGGTTTTCCTCTGTGTTCAAAACCAGTAGTATCAAAGTTTAACCACACTCAATTGTTTGTCAATTATCATACGTTGTTGATTACCGTAACAGTCAAATTTGCCTCTAGATTACTTATCACTGTGTCGAGCGCATCTGAAGTGACCTTCACTATTTGCAATGGATTGGGTCTAGCACACTCGTCGCCGTAGGCTTGAATTGTGGGATCAAAAATCTCCTGGTTTCCTTGCAATGGCACAGACAGTGCCTCTGCAACAAGTCTCTTGAGTGCTGCTGCACCGGTTAGATAACTTCCGGGACTGCTGCTGTCTTCGTAAACCAAGTGGCTGGGTCTATCATATCCAACAGTCCAAGCCATTGTTGCTACTGGAGCTTCTCCAGTGAAATTGCCTGTTTTGATTACGTCATTTAGGAATATTGGCGAAATCAACAATCCCAAATTGTTGACAATTTGTTCCCAGCGCATGTTGGCACGCTCTTTTGCCAGGCTCAATGCATAAGTTGTTGGAAAACCACCATAATTTCCAGCAGTGAGGCCAAGTTTGGCCAGGCTGCCAACTACAGTTCCATCTAGCAATGCAAAAGGTTGTCCATTTGCTGAGGCCAACTGAATTTTATTTCCGCATGCCAAAGCCGAGACATTGGTTTTCCATGTGAGAGCGTTGATTGCTGCCAACACGCCAGCTTGATTCAATGCTCCTGTTACAAAGGTTACAGTTTCGCCATTGATTTTTATGTTGTCTCCATTTAGTACAGGAAAGCTGGTGGCTCCGCTCACCAGGATCTCATAGTCTTGGTAAGTGATGGCTGTCAAGCCCAAATCAGTTAAGGCAGTGCCAATTCCGGCAGCGATAGTAAGTGGTGTGCCTTCATATCCCGGTGCATTGGTAACAGTGAGATAGGTGGCCACCGTAGTTGAGTGTGCACTCACTCCAGTGTATCTCTCATTGTTGTTGATGTCGTCAATTACTGTGCTCAAGGATCCAGCACCAGTGAATACCACCTCTACACCATTTAAGATTATGCTATGTCCCGGAGTTACAGTGGGATTAGCAGAGGTGCCTGTTACACTCACTCGACGGTTGTAGGCCTCGGGCTTGGTATTGTCGATACCACCAGCTTGCAGCCCAGTTAATGCATTGTAGTCGGTAGGTGCAGCACCATTCCAGGTGATTCTGTAATAGGTGGGCTGAAATGAAGGTGTTGGCATACTCAATCCTCAAAAATCTCTTGCTTTGTAGGATTATTTATGCTCTGCTCTAGTGATCTACACCCTCGCAAACAAAGTCACTGTCAACACTGTAGACCACACGCGGGATACCAAACTCACCAATACAACGCCAGCAGCCCCTGCAAGGCTTACTCGTGCCCAGAATCCAATCCCTGCTGGTCTCGTGCGGGCGCTTCACACGCACCACATACAACGTGGCACGCTCCAAAATGTCCACATGGTGCCGCTTCAGTGCATTGAAGATGGCATGAGTTTCTGCATGCCAAAAAGCACTGTGCTCGTTCTTTCCAAATTTTTGTGCGAACGTATGGCTTCGGAGGCTGTTGTTACCAAAGCTGATGATGTCGCCACGCACAGCAATAGCCGCAGCCAAGCGTGCATTGGCTACTGGCGCTACGTCTTGCGCCATAGCTTGAAGTGTCTTGAGAATACGATGGTCACGAGGCAAAAGCTGCCTACTCGTGTGAGGTTCCATTTCAGAGATGACCTATCGCTTGGGAATTTCAGAAAGTCGATGCACAAGAATCATACGCCAGCGATGTTTCAGCTCAACTTTCATAACAAGCCAAATCATCACAACTGCTCCTGCCCAAAGGCTATTTGTGACAACAAATCCTGCTGCCAACAAAAGCATAATAGCATAGCGAATGCCATCTCGCCAACCACTTTCTACAGCCATTGCCACCAAACTGCGATGGAATACCTTGTCCAGATCCCATTTGGATACAGCTTCTGCGCTGGCAAACCACCACATTAGGCTCAAAGCCAGTGTATTTACCACCACATAAATCATAGAGACAAGTTTGGCTGTTTGTGGAACCAAAAACTCGGGAAAGGGCTGAGCCAGCATGAGAGCCCCGCAAAGCGCAAGCACCGTCCAATACCAAAATCCAGATGGAGCTTCGCCTGTGTCTTTTTGACTGGACCAAAGATGCTCTAGATACTTTTTCTGATGTGGTTCGAACAAGAGCAGTTTCCTTTGATGAAAGCTGCTCTTGTTATAGCAAGGACTGCTAGATTGTCAAGATGGATTATTCAAACAGATCTGAGAGATCGGCTGCATGCCAACTGCGATGCCCTTCTCTATAGGCCATGTTGGCTTGGGTCTCCCTTACTTCTACCCGAAAACACCAAACTCTATTTGACTCACCTGTGCCCCATTGTTCCGGGATAAACACACCATTGACATAACGATACAGCATGTCTGCTAGACCTTCACAGCCTAACTTTGGAAGCACAGTTACTTTAGCAATACCACGTGATTGGGCTTCTCTAAACCATTCGATCTCGGGATCGTCTTCAGCTACCAAAAGGCAATGATCCAGTTGATCTTCGAGGAAACTTTTCAGTGGTCGGAGTGCGCCGTAATCAGAAACCCAGTTACGTGCATCCAGTGTGTTTGCGCCAAAATACAATTTTACAGAAAAACTGTATCCATGAATTTTGTTGCAACCAGGTGCCCCGTTGGGTTTATCATCAGCCCTCCATTGCCTATAAGCGCAGGGGAAGGCATCCACATATTCTTTTGTGCTAACGTATTGATATGCTACTGCCTGTTTATTCAATTCTTCCATTTTTTCTCACCTGATCAATAAATTGTTCAATTATAACTTTTACTTGTGTTTGTGTATAGTCGGACCTAATTGTATAGACAGTGAAACCTTTTTCCTGGGCTTTTGCTCTTTTGGCAGCGTCTATTGCATATTTTTCTTTATAGGAGATTTTGGTAACTTCCATCAATTCGTCACCAAATTCATTTACTTGTTCTTGCGTTGGATGCCATTTAGCACCATCATACTCTAGTATGACTTTAGCTTCCTTAACACAGAAGTCATAAAATCTCACGCCTAATCGGTCCGCAATAAACCATTCTTTTTTGCTCTTATCTTCTGAATCTCGATAGTAGAGAGTATAATCTTTAAGCCATGGATTATCATGTATAATTGACTTGATAATAGTCTCAGCTTCGCTGGAAAATCCTATAGCTTTGAATATAGTTTGTAAATATTCAGCGTAATATTGTGGTCCTTCCTCGCCATACTTTTGAATATAGATCTCTAATTTAGATTTATTACCATAACGTTCAAGTACAGTTTGTTTGCGTTTTTCTGCCTGGCTAGATCGCCATTTAGCTCGCTCATCATCGGTCATATTTTCTAGCGTATTTTTGTGCGTTTGCCCAGAACGTTTGTACCAATCCTTTACTGCGTCATCCCCTTCTTTAGCTCTCTTAATGGCTACAGTATTCTTTTTGGCTACTGTTTCCTGCCACTTCTTTTTACCTAGCTCTGTTCCGTGGCGCTTAATCATATTTTCTTCAGACTGTCTCGATTTATTGACGTGCTCTTGAAACCTATCCTCGCCATCCTCTGGATATCTCCAGATAAACCATTCCCGTGTAAATCGTACAAAAGGTTGTGACGCATATGTTGCACTTCTGCTTTTTAGCAGTTTTTGAACCCCTAAGTATCTCTTCGTGCCAGATACTTCTCCATATTTTTTAATATAGTCATCTAGACTCATCACCATAACCATGCTCCTTTTTGAGTTATTTATGCATGGCTATTACTGTCTAGATTTTATTAGACCTCCATTGCCTATAAGCGCAAGGGAAGGCGTCCACGTACTCTTTGGTGCTCACATACTTGTATGTGTCGGGAAGTTGTGTCATCTCTAGTCTCCATTGATGAGCAAGTTTGATGACTGTGCAGAATTTTTTGAGTGGGTTGAACAGCCAAAGTCCACTTTGTCTGCACTATTTAAATGTTATCCTTCGCCAAAATCAACTGGAGTCATCAAGTTCAACCAAAAACACGCTTCATCAAGACTGGCGATGTCTCCTGCATATTCAAAATTGATGCGCTTGAAACGCCTATCTTGAAACAGCTGGTACCAATATGACCACATGCTGCCTTCTAGAGTGATGACACTGGAAATCAACAGTGAGGGCATCCTTATTTCCAAAATGAGATCGATTGGCTGTGGCCAACCCTCACCATAGTTATAACTCCGTTCGAGCACAAAATCCAGCTCAGGGATCTCGGCCCGATAGACTCCATAACTGGGACTGCCTGAAAACAAGCCTCCGTTGGTGCGATCCTGGTATTGTTGATACACCATCAAGAAGTCTAGGAATTTGTTTTGCGCTTCATGCATCACAGGATCATACAGTATTGTGGTAATGTGTCAACCTAAATATCCCATGAGTGGGAAAAATGCATGGTAGACACAAGACTAATCTTTGAAAATTTGCGCAACAATTTCAAGGTTGATGGAAAGGCCACAATTGATAGCCAAGGATTGATCTTGGTGAATGGAACTGTTGAACTCACAGAAGATATCCAAAAACTCCCTGTTAAATTTAAAGCAGTTTCTCAAGATTTTATCGTAGAGAACAGTGAATTGATTACACTTGAGGGGTGTCCAGAAGAGGTGGGCGGAAACTTCTCCTGTTGGAGCAACAAATTAACCAGTTTACGTTTTGCTCCCAAATATGTAGAAGGGGACTATAATTGTGGCAGCAATCCCCATTTGCAATCCCTACAAGGTGTGCCGGAGCACATATCCGGCACTTTCTCATGTAGTCATAGTAACTTGACTTCTCTAGCTGGCGCACCAAAAGTTGTAGATGAAGATTTCTGGTGCGACCACAACAAACTCACCAGTTTAGAAGGTGGCCCTAGTGAAGTTTACGGCAGTTTTTATTGCACTGGGAATTTGTTAACCACATTGCAGCATGCTCCTCAAACAGTTACAAAAACCTTTGGTTGCATAAAAAACAAACTCCAGTCTCTAGAAGGGCTTCCGCCAAAACTTAAAACCGTTGAGTTGGATTGGTGGCCATTTACACCACTATTGCGAACATTAGTTGCTGACGAGATAAGATGGTGGACGTATCCTCCTGATGAGGTAGTTGACATTTTGAACAAATACAAAGGCCAAGGCCGTGCCGGTGCATTTGACTGCCGGAGAGAACTCCGTGCTGCTGGATTTGAGGAGAATGCACGATGGTAGACAAACAAGAGATTTTGAAAGCGTTTCGGGACAACTTCACTGTTCAAGCCGGGGCAAGTTTCACTGGAAAAGTCACTGTAGACGATCAAGGATTTGTGTCGGTAGACGGACACGTTACACTCTTGTTCAACCAGTCAAAACTTCCGTGCCGATTCAAAGATGTGGCAGGCGACTTCAGTTGCAACCAAAAAGGCTTGACGACACTGGAGGGTGCACCTGAATTTGTTGGCGGCGATTTTGAAGTGTCAAAAAACCGCCTCACATCCCCAGATGGGTGCCCTGCCCATATTGGAGGATTGGTTTGGTTGAACGGTAACAAACTCACCAGCTTGCAGGGTGTCCCAAAAACCACCAAATTCAGCTTCCTAGCCTATATCAATGAACTAACAACACTTGAAGGCGCTCCCGAAGAAGTAATTGGCGATTTTAAATGTGATATGAATTGGTTGAAGAGTCTGAAAGGAGCTCCGCGCAAGATCACAGGATTTTTGACCTGCACATCAAATCCCTTGACGAGTCTTGAAGGTTTTCCGGAAGAGGTGCTGGGTGTTGAGCTTGATTACTCACAAAATTTACCCTTGCTGAGAACCTTATGCGCCAAATCAATTGCTCTCCAAGGAGATTATCCAAGAAGACTACAAGCTATACTTACAAAGTATGCTGGAAAAGGAAGAGACGGTGCCTTTGACTGTCGACGAGAACTGCGAGCAGCTGGATTTGAAGGAAATGCCAAATGGTAAATGTCAAAGAGATTGAAAAGACTTATAGAAGTTATTTTGATTTCACAGGATTCAAAACACCAAAAGGCAGCTTGAGAATCAATCCCACTACTGGTAAGATCACAGTGCTTGATAATGTGTATCTGTGGCTCACACCTCCCGAAGGGAGGCTGCCAGTAGAGTTTGAAATGGTAAATTTCAGCATGCAACTCATAAGACGCGGACTAGTGACCCTTGCGGGCTGCCCAAAAGTTGTTCGACAGAATTTTTTCTGTCAAAGCAACCAATTAACAACCCTAGAGGGCGGTCCTGAAAAAGTTGGCATGGAATACAACGCAGCCGACAATCCCTTACAAAATCTAGATGGACTAGCTAGCGAGATTGGCGGCACATTGTTTATTGACTATCATCGCAATCTTCCTTTGCTCCGGGCTCTTGTTGCTCCAGAAGTGGTGTTCGCCAACTATGACAGCAGTGAACCTCCTCCCCGAGACATCATGCGTGAATTTCGCGGCACCGGACGGGAGGGCGCATTTGAGTGCAGAAGAGAGTTGAGAAAGGCTGGATTTGAAGGAAATGCCCGATGGTAGATGAGAAGAGCATCTTGGAGATTTTTGAGCACTATTTTGAAGGCTCAGAAGACATCATACAAAGAGGCCGTTACAGCTTCGGCGACGACGGGTTGATGCATGTTTATGGTAATGTGACTCGGCGCTTTTTGGAACCAATGCCTGATGGCATGTGGCCTGTGGCGTTTGGGGTTATTCATGGCGATGTAGACATGAGCAACTGCGGCTTATCTGATCTCGGAGGCAGTCCACAGGAAATACATGGAGTTATGAGTATCGCAGACAATCCCTTCACCAGTCTAGAAGGCGTAACACAACACATATCGAATCAATTGGACATCACTGGTGCTGATCAACTCAAAACACTTGAGGGCTTACCGCCTGATGTGAGTGTGATGCTCACTTGGCGAGAGGACTTGCCCATGTTGCGATTGTTGACTGCCAAATGGATAGAGTTTGATTGGTTTCAAATGCAGAAAACAGGGAACAGTCCAGAAAAGCGTTGTTTATCCATTTTGAGAAAATATCGTCATTTGGGAAAAGCTGGTGCATTTGACTGTAGACAGGAGCTCAGAAAGGCTGGCTTTGAGGGCAATGCCAAATGGTGAACGAACCAAAAATACTGGAAGAGTTTGATAGGTGGTTTGTTGCAACAAGAATTATTGAAGAGAAACTGTATGATTTTGATGACCAAGGGAGACTGGATGTTTATGACAGTGTTGTTCCTCGCATCTACAGTTTTCCCAAAAATAGGTTACCATTCAAATTTGGTCGAATCTCAGGTGACTTGAATTTGAGAGAATGTGGACTCACCACCCTTGATGGCGCGCCCTATAGTGTCTCAGGCTACTGCCTTGTGGATCGCAACAGGTTAACTTCACTAGAAGGCGGGCCTCAAATTGTGCAAGGTGGATATAACATCAGCAAGATGAAAACGTTGAAGTCTCTAGAGGGCTTTCCTAGTGAGACAAACGAGGTGATCTTCACTTGGTATCCACATCTGCCTTTGTTGAGATTACTGGGGGCCAAAAAGCTTGTGCCAATTTATGACGGTGTTCCGTTTGAATCCACCTATGCTGAGATGGTTAGAAATATTTTGAAAAAGTATGCCGGACAAGGACGTGCTGGTGCATTTGACTGCCGAAGAGAACTCCGTGCTGCTGGATTTGAAGGAAATGCCAAATGGTAGACGAGGAACAGGTATGGGCGCTGTATGAGGAATACTTCGACATTGGCAGACAACAAATCGAAAGTGGTGCGGTAACAGTCTCAGAGGATGGGGCAGTAAGTGTTAAAACCAGTGTGTTTCTTATGAAGCGCACCTCAAAAATACCCATCAAACTGAACAAGGTATCGGGTAACTTTTACGCCGATGACAACGAATTAACCACCCTGGAGAATTTTCCCAGTTGGGTAATGTCAGATTTAGACCTACGTGAAAACCAGTTGACGAATTTGAAGGGCGGGCCCAAGCATGTGGGGGGCAATTTGTTCATAACACGTAATCCTTTGGTGAGTTTGGAAGGATTTCCTGAAGTAGTAGAGGGCCAAGTGAGGTTGACATGGCATGAAAATTTGCCCTTGCTGAGAACGTTGGTTTCGTCAAATATAGTTGTGTATGGTAAACCTCGTGTAGGTGTAATTTTGAACAAATATGCTGGTCAAGGAAAAGCTGGTGCATTTGACTGCCGTCAGGAACTCAAAAAAGCCGGATTTGAAGGTAATGCTCGATGGTAGATAAAAACAAGATACTAAAGCTCTACAACAAATATTTTGATAAAAATGGAGAGCAGATCAAATCTGGAGATGTCACAGTAGCTGATGATGGTCTGGTAAGCGTTACCGACAGTGTTTGGTTGCTGAAAGACACAACCCAACTGCCAATCGGTTTTGACAAGATACATGGTAATTTTGATGCCAAAAACAACAGTTTAGAGTCTCTTGAGAATTTTCCCAAATGGGTAGAGTCAGATTTGTTTCTGCAGGACAATCAGCTCACCAACCTTGTGGGCGGACCAACCCATGTGGGCGACGATCTAAACCTTTTTGACAACCCACTAGAGACACTTGAAGGATTTCCTGAATTTGTGGGCGGCACCTTGTATCTTAACTGGAACGATACTCTTCCCTTGCTGAGAACACTTGTTGTTCAAAAAAACATCATGGTTTACGGCAAGGTTCAAGTGGCAGAGATTTTGAACCGCTATCGAGGACAAGGGCGTGCAGGTGCATTTGACTGCAGAAGAGAATTACGGGCAGCTGGTTTTGAAAAAAATGCTCGCTGGTAATGGTTGACAATCGCTATTGTGCAGTGCAACATACGTAAGACACTATGTTTGGGAGAACGCCAATGACACAAGACTTCGCACGCAGCGTAACCAATTTTTACACCACACTTGCTACCACTTACATGGACACAGCCACAAAGATGTACGAGGCTCATGTGACACTGGTATCAGAACTAGCAAAAGTGGACGTGAAGAATCTTTGGACGCAAAAAAACTAATACTGAAAAAGCCCGCGTTATGCGGGCTTTTTCATGACTATCGATCCACTTCCATCGTATTGTATTGTGTGAACAGACTTACAACTTCCTGCTCTGAGTTGCACACAATTTTGGCAGTGATGTAGTCGCCTTCCTTGTCACGACCATTGATTTCAACCATCCATCCGTTGTCGTAACGGTAAACGGTGAAATTTTCTCCCACTTTTTTCATACTATCAAGCTTGGTCATCTCTCATTTTCCTTTCGGTTGTTTGCTAGCCTGAGTTTCAACTTCACGAACGTGTCGGCAGCTTCGGTTAAAATTCCCTGCTGGGCAGTTGCAATGCCACTTGCCAGCTTCTCGTGTTACCACATAAACAGCACCCTTGCTACCACTTACTGTGTAGGTGGCTTTCTCAGCTTGTGCAGGCACAGATGGGGCGAAAACCTCGCCTGATGGGGCAGAGACTTGAATGATGCTGCTGATTTTGATGCTACGCACCGGAATCTTGTAGTCATTGGTGGTGAGGCAGAGGTATTCTCCACCAAGCCAAGGAAAAGTTGGCACCACCTCGCCTTCAAAACAATCAACAACGGGCACTCGGTAACCTTCTCTCGGCCATGAGCCTCGGCAGCTCACCTTCACACGAGTTCCAACAGAGGGCATTCCTGTCATCAAAGCTTCTCCATTTCGTCTCTTAACATAGCATAGGGCAGTGACGAGTCAAACCTAAATATCATTATGAAACAAAAGAGATTGGCTCGGGAAATCCGCGAGTTTGCCAAATGGGCTAGGAAAAAGCTAGGTATTCAAACCCGTGTGCGAATTCGCCTGCGTGGCACTCGCATGCAACATGGAATACAAAACACATTTGGTGGATATGATATCCACTCGGGAATCATAACTGTGGCTACATCAGGCCGTCATCCAATCGATATAATGCGCACAATAGCACATGAGATGTGCCATCAACGACAGCAAGAGCTCAAACCACTAGTAGCTGATGATGGGCAAACAGGGAGTGATATAGAGAATCAAGCCAATGCCATAGCAGGCATACTAATGCGTGAATGGGGTCAAAGGGAATAACATTGACATCTCGACGCAGGCTTCTGGGCCATGAACATGCTCTCCCAAGTGATTCGGGAGAACAAAACAAGCGACTATAGGAACCAGTCCCTGATGGTTTTGTTGTGAGTGTAAACTTGGGGCGGTTGCACGGTACCCTCAGACCCTTCCGGGTCCACAACCTGTCTCTCTACTAGGTAGATGCAGCGGAAAAAATTGGCTTGAAGACCATAAACAAACCAATTCCGTGATCGTTGTTCATGCACAAAACAGAGCGATCCATTAACAACATGCCTCGCATGTTGAAGATATTTTTAGGCCTATGTTCCACTGGGCCGTTTATTCCGAGTTCGAGCTGGAGAGCAATTTTGTGAAGGAACCAGCTGTGCTTCTCGGTCCAGCGTGTAGATTACCGCTGATTTGTTTGCGTTCCTGACAGGTCACCTGTCCCTTCCGCCAGCGGATACCATTTACCGCCATATTTGATCTACCTTGTTACACGAGTTTATGGGCGGTAACAAGGTAGATCAAGAGCGTTAGATGGTTTTATCTACGTAAGGGCAAGTGGGACAAACGCCAGCTTCAGTTGGAGCATCAACTTTGGGTTGTTGCTGTTGCTGCGCATCAGATGTGCTCTTTTGACCAGCGAGCCAGCCCAGTGCAGTGCTGGCCAAGCTCAACATTGCTGCCATCCAGTCACCAGGAGGACTCATTTCCACACCCAAAAATTTGGTGAACATGATTATGAAGCCTATAGCAATGAAACTCAATACGGTAACACTGCATACTGCAATGCCAGCATAGTCTTTCCAAGTGCTGGTCTTTTTATTTTGGTCCATCTCTTACCTCAAAAAATAGTCTGTCTGTATCAGGGTATTCAATCACTTGTTGTCCATCTTTGCACTCATAAACCAAGATGCCTCTGAGCTTGGCACGGCCGCCAGGCACGCTCTCAACGTCTTGAATTTTTATGAGAAATTGAAACAGCTCAAAGCCATTGCTGGCAGTGCCTACACTGCGGTTGGCACTGGTTGTGACCTGATGTACAAAGCCATCCTTATCAGTTATGCTGGCATCAAAACTGCGTAATGGACAGTCGTTTCTGAATTTTTTCCTGCTGGCACTCACCTGCCAGCTGCTATAATTGCTTGTTGGGGCAATATGAAACCCTTCTGGATCCCAAATGAGTACAGGTTCAGTTTCCTTGAAAAACCTGTCATATATGGTATGAGCACCCAAAATCACAGTAATTGCTACCGCAATGAACTGAAATTTGGGCAAGTGCTGTTTTAAGAATTCGCCTGTCGCCATGCATGATTCACCACCAAAATGCTAGCCAACCAAAAACGGTGGCTAGATAAAAGGCCGTGGTACTGCTCAGCAGAAAGACAATTGCTCCTAGCAATTTTGTAACGTAACAGACCACAGTCTACCTCAACAAAAGTTGAGGTATTTAGCCAAACCAAACTCTCATGCTCTGCTCGCTTATCCTCTCGCAGAGAGCAACAAACGCACCATTCATGTTCAACAGTGTGTCAAAATGTTGGGCCAGCAGTGGATTGGGCACAGCTCGGGGCCTATGTGAAACAAGCCACGCCTCCGCCTCAGCTACATGTTCAGTCCCATTGCTTTGTAGCCAAAGCGCCAGTCCTGAGGCAGTGCTCCGACTTACTCCAGCATAGCAATGCACAACCACACATGCATCATCTGGCAGAGCCTTACCCCACTCTAGGATTCGAGCTGCCTGTTCCTTTGTGGGCGCATTGGGATGACTGGGCGTTTCTTCGTCCTCCATCCTCAGCCAAAGCCAATTCTCAGGAAGGATTCGATTGGGCTTGTAGATGCTGTCCTGGGGATCTAGGAGGGTTAGCAGGTGCGTGGCATCCAGTTGGCGAACAGTGGATTTGACCTGGCTTTTGCTGCACACTCTAAAGGATGGCATGGTTCTCTCCTATCTCAGGCGTATCATAGCACTTCAAGTGTGCAGGAGCAACCTAAAAGAAGCGGAAACTGCCCAAAAAGTAGTCTTCTCTGCCCACATGGTTTGTGGTGTCAACAGAGGTTGGAAAAATTTCCCAACTGGGAACCAAATCAGCTCTGTCTCTGCGCAGGTAAGTGATCTCTAGGCACTGTGGGATGCTGATGCCATTCACCAGTTGAAGCGGGCCATGAGTGTTTCCGTGAACATGCACACAGGCATGTGTTTGGCTGAGCTTGCTCCAACAGTTTCGCATGCGTTCTAGCCTCTCTGGGTCACGCATCCATTCAAAAAAATGAAATTCAAAAACCAATTGAGAGAATTGTTCCCAAACAGAGGAAGGTGTGTTCTCGATAACTTCCCACTCTGTATCTTCAATATCACATTTCAAAAACAGGGAACGGTGGTTATGTAAATTGTGGCTTTTGATGAGACTCTCAATTGTAACGGTGTTTTCGCTCTCTGTTCCGCTCACTGCCCGTTTGTGCCAAACAAAGCTGGGATGCTCTCGGGGCAAGCTTTCAATTGTGTGATCACACATGATGACAGTTTTGATGCCACGCATGGTCATCTCATACTCAAAATCAATGTTACCGCCAATACCAAAACTCAAGAGGGTATCAACAGTTTCCAAATCATCAATTATGACATAACCGCCGTCGTGAGGAGGACCCAATCGTATTTTTGGCAGTTTTGGTGTTGTGTTGTGGGGGCATAGCTGATGCAATGCCTGTCGCATTTCAAATGTAGTGGGCATCAATTACTATAGACTTGAGTTCAGAAGGAGTGCAAGTTCTTTTTGAGTTTGCGGCGCCGAATACTGAATACCCTGCACTCGCAATACTTGCAACCTACGGCAGCCCAATTTTCGTAAGGATCGAAATGTCTGTCGTAAGGATGTGCACAGTTTTCGTCTGCACAAAGCTGTTCTCCAGGAAAATTGGGATTCATTACCCGAACGGTGCGGCTCACACGCTTTTTGAAGTAGGGAGGTTCAGTGCTCATGCCCTCATCATACGTTATTTTAAAATTATGTCAAAAAAATAGGCAGCATCTCTGCTGCCTATTCTTGAAATTTAAGACCCTGCGTCTTGTGGCGTATCTGTGGGAGTGGAGTTTTTGTAAATCTCTTCTCCCATCCGCATGCTCAATTCACCAAGTTTCTGTGTTTCTTTTTCAATGATTTCAACGTCATCATTGGGTAACACAGCTCGTAGTGCATCAACTTGCGTTTGAACATCAGTTTGTAGAGTTTCGGAGATTTTCTCTTTGTTTTCTTTGAGTGTGCGCTCAACTGATGCCAGCACGCTGTCAGCATTGTTGCGAGCCTCAACCAACTTGCGCCGAGCTTGATCAGAGGCGGCATTTTCCTCAGCAGTTTTGATCATCTCCTGGATCTCACTTTCTGTGAGACCACCATTGGCTTTGACACTTACTGCCTGTTCCTTGCCTGTGCCTTGATCCTTTGCAGAAACAGTTACAATGCCATTAGCGTCGATATCGAAAGTCACAAGTATCTGGGGGGTTCCTCTTGGTGCAGGAGGAATATCAGTAAGATCAAATTGGGCCAACTGCTTGTTGTCAGCTGCCATAGGTCTCTCACCTTGACTGACTTTGATAGTCACCGAGTTTTGATTGTCCTGGGCAGTGCTGAACACCTGTTCCTTCTTGGTGGGAATTGTGGTGTTCTTTTCAATGAGTTTGGTGAATACACCTCCCATTGTTTCAATGCCCAAGCTCAACGGCGTAACGTCTAGCAAGAGAATGTCTTTCACATCTCCCTGTAGCACACCAGCTTGCACAGCCGCACCCAATGCCACAGCCTCATCTGGATTCACACTGTGATTTGGCTCCTTGCCAAAAAACTCACGTATGGCTTTCCTCACTGCGGGAATACGAGTGGTGCCGCCTACAAGGATAATCTCTTTGATGTCAGATTTGGATACACCAGCATCCTTGAGCGCTACAGCACAAGGATCAATAATGCGTTTTACCAGATCAGCAGTGAGCTCTTCAAACTTGCTCCGTGTGAGCTTGACTAGGAGGTGTTTTGGGCCCGAGGCATCAGCAGTGATGTAGGGAAGATTTACTTCTGTCTCAGTGCTGGCGCTGAGCTCAATCTTGGCACGTTCAGCAGCCTCTCGGAGACGTTGCACAGCCATACGATCCTTGCGTAGATCAATTCCCTGCTCCTTCAGGAAGCTGTCCGCTAGGAATTCGGTAATACGAGTGTCAAAGTCGCTGCCACCTAGGTGTGTATCGCCGTTTGTGCTCAGTACCTCTACTACGCCATCACCGATGTCCAGAACACTCACATCATGCGTGCCACCACCGCTGTCCGCGACAATGACCTTGCCATCTCCACCTTTGTCAACTGAGAAAGCCAAAGCTGCGGCTGTGGGCTCGTTGATGATGCGGAGTACTTCCAGTCCTGCAATGCGTCCAGCATCTTTTGTGGCTTGGCGTTGTGCGTCATCAAAGTAGGCAGGCACAGTGATGATGGCTTGAGTTACCTTTTTGCCCAGATACGTTTCAGCTGTTTCCTTCATCTTAAGGAGCACTTGAGCTGAGATTTCTGCTGGACTTTTGGCCTCGCCTTTGGCCTCGATCCACGCATCACCATTCTCTGCTTTTACAATTTTGTAAGGCAGCGTAGTGAGGTCACTTTTCACTGAAGGACTGTCAAAACGGCGCCCAATCAAACGTTTGGCTTCAAAAATAGTATTTTCGGGATTGGTTACAGCTTGGCGTTTGGCGCTCATTCCCACAAGTTGTTCTTTGTCTGTCCATGCCACAATGCTGGGCGTGGTGCGCGTGCCTTCGCTGTTTTCAATTACTCGGGGAGTGCCATTTTCACAAATGGCAACGCAACTGTTTGTGGTCCCAAGGTCCACTGCAATAATAGTCATATAGGATCTCCTTTTCTAAAAGCAAGATGATTTTTGATAGCCCTCTTTAGGCACCATCAAAAATTATTTATTTGTAGTTTATGGTATTGTGTTGGGGGTCACAAGATTTCCCAACACAGCAGCGTCCTTAATATTTTTTTCCAGAATTGTATAGTATTCTTGGTTCAATTCCATGCCAACAAAACGCCTGCCCAGCTTGAGTGCCTCAACACCTGTAGTGCCGCTACCTGCAAACGGATCCAGCACTACGTCTCCAGGATTGCTCCAACTGATGATGTGATCATGTGCCATAGCTGTGGGCATTTTGGCTGGATGTGAGATGCTTTTTCCTGGACGCTCCTGCCCTGCTGTTTTCATACGCCAAATGTTGGTGCGCATGCCGTATTCACCATACACTGCACGTTGACCTCTGTCCTTCATTGTGCCATCGGCCTGCCGCACAGTGTTCTTACCAAAGGTTCCAATCCTCGCATGGTCAGGATTGTCCATCCCGGTTATTTTCTTGTCTTTGATGGGATTGAACACACGAGGCTTGCCCTTGCTGAACACAAACATGAATTCCCAAATTTGGTGATACCGGTTGCTGCTGGGACTGCTGAAATTGCCCTTCTCGTAGATCATTGTGTCATGCAAACGAAACCCTTTGTCGATAAATGCCAAAGCTTGCCGCATGCTGCTGCCTGTTTCGCTTCCATTTACTGTTTGATCGGCCACGTTCCACATCACAACGCCACCGTCACATGTGACTCTCCAAAGCTCATCCAGCAACTTGCTGAAATCCCAACTGTTGGTGCCCGAGTAGGTTCTCAAACCATCATAAGGAGGACTTGTTACTGTGAGATGCACACTGTTGTCTTGAATATGCTCTCGGAGTTTCTCAACATTGTCGCCATGATAAATGGAAAATAAATCAGTCATAATTCCTAGCTACCTATGGTGAGTTATTGAGTTTCAAAAGTGTTATAGGCTACACAATTACCATTGGTATGTCAACAATGACGCAGTTTGATCTCAGTTATCACCTCTTGCACCGACTCTTCTGGATCATCTACAAACAATTTGTAAATGCCACCAGCGAGTCTGATAGTCACTTGCCATCGGCACACATCGTCTCGATAATCCACACGGAAGGAGGCATCAATTTCGGTGGTCAAGCGTTCCAGGAAAGTGTTGACGCTGATCCATTCACTCAAATGCATGGTTTTGTTTGAGGTGATGGTTGTTTTGTTCACAAACAGGAGCCCAACCTTATGACTGTGCATAAGTCAATGACACCTGGGTACCAAGACTGTAGACTTCATTCCAATTGGGATCTTCGCCATTTATAGGCAACTGAAATTTATGACCATCAATAAAAAATTGAATAATGTAATGAGAAGTATCTCCCACTTGTTTCAGTTTGATGCTGTTGCTAATCCGTCTGTCTATGTTGGCCAAATAAGATATTACCCTGCTGACTTGGATTGTTACCTCAAGAGAGTCTGTCACAGGGTAAGGTGAGTTAGAAAAGACGTTTTTGGTCAAAGTCTGCTACTCAATTGAGATTTCAACTGGTGTCCAGCCTGGATTTTCGTTGGGATAACCACAAGCATTGTTGATGTATCGGATTCCATTGATCTCCCGGTCTTGACGCACATGAGTATGACCAAAACACCAAGCCCGGATCTTTGGATCCCTGATGCTTTCCATCATGGTGTTGGCATAGCTGCCATTGAGACTGGTCCAGATGGGATTTGGGTCTCTAGTCAACAGGTCTCTGTGAGGTGCATGATGCGTTACCACCACAACAGGAGTGTTGGCCTCAGACACACCATGCTCAATGCTGTTGAAATCAGTTGTTGCATGTTCAAGAACAGTTTGCACAATGTATTCTGAACCCCACTGAATGTGGCGCCGATCATTCATATAGCGCATGTAGGTGCTGGCTTGATCATCACTGGAGAAAGGAGTTCCAGCTTGGAAGTCATGCCAGCCTGTAGCACCAACAAAGGTGATGCCATCCAGTGTGACACTGCCCCTATGCAAGAAATGGACACCAATGCTTTCACTGAACCGTTGATAGTGGCGATAGATCTCGCTCACAGTTCGAGGATAAGGAAACTTTTCCTCCAGCACCCAATCCACAAGACGAGTTTGATGGAAGCCAAGATTGTAGTGGTCATGGTTACCTGCCACCCAAATGAGCTTGGGGAACCGCTTGGCACACTCTGCTATCCAGCGGCTGCCAGCTCGCACATCATTTTCAATGTCGCCAGCCACTACTAGCGGAAGTGAGGGATCCACATCCTCCATGACTCGCCAATTCCAAGGATTGTGGTCTACATGAAGGTCTGACACGAGTGTGAAGCGCATATTCGTTTTCCTATAAAAAGATCACAAGCACAGAAACAATTGAAAACTGCAACACCAATCAAACAGCAAAACTCAAACTGCAATCCACAAACAACAACCCCATCAAATCAGCGCAACAAACAACAAGTTGCTATATTGCATAACAAAAAACGCGCTGAGCAATTGGGTTATATGGCTGGATACAAATCCATTCCTGGGATCAAAAATGCTGCCTGTATGTTTCAACCTTTTACAGTGCTTGTGACCACTGTGTAAGCTTTTTAGGGCTTACACAATTCCGAGAGACTCTAGCCAGCTGTAGCTGTTGTCCTTGATTGTGATCTCAGTTGAGATGTTCAAGGTCACTAGTGACTCACTGATTTGAACACGCCGACGACGTAGCGCAACCAGCTGTGTGTTGAACTTCTCAATGTCAGCGACGCTGAATACACCAACATGGAAGCTGTCCTGCATGTTGTAGGCGTTCTTCTCGTTGAATGCCGAGATCTGCCGAGCCTGTTCTGTTAGTTGAGCAGTGCTGGGCAGTGTTGCTGCCTTGGCCAGCTTGGTGAGCCGAGTGAGTTGAGCACTCACCACAGCCTCTTCGGCCAGCAGCGCACTCACGCCACTTTTGACATTGGCACCTGCCACCTGCTCACGGATGTTCACCAGAATCTCTTCCAGTCGTGACATCTCATCGAGAGCGTTGACTTGAATACGTCGTGCCTCAGCCAGTGCTTCATCGTTCACAGCCCAAACTTGCACCTTGTGTGTGCCAGTTATCAGCGCCAGTCGCTCCTGGATTGCTGTGCGAATGCTGTTTTGAATTACAGACGCCTTGCGTAGATTTACCTTCATCGCTACCTCTCAAAGTGTGTTGCACTGTCTATGCACTAAACTTACGGGGCATATGAGGTGTGTCAACAGGGTTAAATGGGCATCCAATCTTTTTTGAAGCGATTTTCTTCCACACGCTTCAGCCGGCGTTCAAAATCCACTAGGTCTACACTTTGGCTTAGATAGCGATCTTCCACGCTCATGTTCCAGCGAGTCCACCAATTTTTTAGTGTTTGCCACATTTTTGTTCTCCATTTCATACTGATATTTAAATGGAGATTGTTGCACTGCACAACGCAATCCAGCTGCGTTTTCTGCAACCCTATCCTTAGGCTGTTGCTACCATTTGGCATTTCCTTCAAAGCCAGCTTTTTTCAGTGCCTGCCTGCAGTCCCAGGCACCCGCTCTGCCTCGCCCAATCCATCTGTAATCATTCATTATTTGTTGCAATTTGGCGCGAGTCTCACTTCCGCCATATTCTCGGTCCACAATGAGTTCAACATGAAGTGCCCCTAGCAATCTCAACAAGGGCAATGTGGGAGTGTAGGACACATATATCCATGCAACTACCTTGCTTGGGAAGCCCTCTAGCGAAGTGAGTGGATTGTTCACAATACTCATATCGTCTCCGACCCAATCGGGACAACCTATAAGATTGGGGAGGTTGTTTTTGATCAAGATCACTTGTCCGCCAATGTCTTGTGCCATCCCTTCTAGACTCACTAACTGGTTGTTGCACGCATCATAATATCCGTCAACAGTTTCTGGCCCACCTTTGAGAGTGGTTATTGAACAGTGGTTGATCAAAAAATTGCCCTTGATTTTCCTAGGACACCCCTCAAGAGTGGTTAATCCTGAGCGAGATAACCTAACTTCGCCATCAACTTCACTAAAACTCAAGGGCAGCTTTGGTGTTTTCCTAACCAACGTCAAATTGCCTTTTACAAGCATGGTTTGGGTTGCCTCATCCCAAGTGCTCTCAAACTCGTTGTTTGAGTTGTTGGCAATAGTGAAGTAGGATTTCAAAATGGCATCTGCTTCGCTGGCTGTTACCATCGTGCATTTCCTTCAAATCCGGCGGCACGCAGTTCTCTTCTGCAATCAAATGCGCCAGCACGCCCCTGTCCTTTGAACCAACTGAATATTTTTGTTACTGGCTCAACCATATGGCGAGGATATTTGGGGCTGGACAGGAAAATTGCGCCCCTCTTGGCCACAAGGCACCTCAGTAAGGGCAGGGTTGGCTTCCATGTCAAAATCACCATCCCGCCTATGTTTTCGGGCAGCCCCTCTAGAGTGTTGAGTTTGGGATCTTCTCTACACCAAAAATCCTCACCCACAGTTTTAGGTGATCCTTTCAAACTCACCAATTCTGGTGCATCATCGCACTGGAAAAACCCAGTTACTTTGTCAAATTGCACCTCTGGTGGAAAATGTGCGATGGTGTGGTCAGTTAACCTTACATCACCTGCTACTGATACAAGTCCGTGATCGTCAATGGTTATTTCGCCAGAACACTCAAAATGCTCACGCAACTTCTGCAAGATAGGTTCTTTGTCTACCATCGGGCATTTCCTTCAAATCCAGCGGCACGCAGTTCTCTTCTGCAATCAAATGCACCAGCACGTCCTTGCCCTTTGTATTTGTCTAGTATTCGATCCAAGACTGGGTCAACATCGTCATCAGATACATCAAATACAACACCATCCTTAGCTACGAGCGTTCTCAGCAGAGGTAAGGTTGGAGTATAGGTGAGATGAAACCTTTCCCCAATAAATGATGGACACCCTTCAAGGCTTTTCAAAGGATTTTCGTGCGCTACAAATCGCCCTGGAACATGCGCTGGTGCCCCCGTTAAATCTGTCAGCTCATTGTAACTGCATATGTAGGCACCGGAAACTGTGTTGGGACCTCCCTCCAAGCTCTTCAAATAGTTGCTACCACAATTGAAACTTCGGCAGCTTTTTGGTGCACCTTCTAGCGAGACTAGACCTCTGTTGCTAAAATCAACGCTGCCAGTTACTGTTCCAAAAACAACTGGACATAGCCCATGCTTCCAGTTATTATATGTGCTTGGATTCAAGCTGGCATTGACATCAACAGTGAGATCAGGATGTATCCTGATCTCACGCCTATAAATGTCAAAATTATCGTATAACCACTTCAGGATCTCAGCCTCTGACTCTAACTTCATTGCTGTATGCTTGTGAAGTTATCTGGATATTGTCCCAGTTTTTGACATACCTCACGCCATACAGCTTGAGTTGTTGTAACAAAAAACACATTACGCTTGTGGCTTTTCCAAAGGTCAACAAAATTAGGCCAGTTCTGGGGATGTACCATGTCGTCATCTGAGAACAATATGATGTTGTAACCTTGGGCTATACTTTGTTTGAGCTCATTGGCCATACTAGGAGAGAACAAAGTACCACCTGTACCATGTTGAGTCAACACATCTCCCCATGGACGGATTTGATTGTTTTTTGGCACAGGCTTGCTGATGTCTCGAAGGCTCTCTACTGGTGAGTAGTAGTTTTGGCCTTGATTCACAACAAAGCTTTGATGTTCGCCAGCAAAAAACATCACACCAAAGGGATAATTTACCTTTCCAACCTGTTTCAGCAATGATTGTGCCTCGGCTAGTGCAGCAGGAACATATCCCCACATGCTGCCTGATGTGTCAAACACAAACAATACTTTGTTTACGGGCTCTTCAACTGTTTTCTCACCTGGTTTGATTGCTGCTGCCCCAAGTGCGGCGCCAATGGCTGCACCAGTTACACTCCTACGGCTGGGTTTTGAGTAGGAGAGATCAGTAGCCAGCTGCGAACTGGATACCATTTTTCGCACCAAGGCCTTCCAGTTCATCTTGGGTGTGACTTCGCCAACACGCTTTTTGGCTGCTCCCATTGCCAGTGGTCCCCCGGTTCCGGGAGAGCCAGCAGCACCGGGCCCCATACCAGGACCACCTTCGTCTCCGGGCTTGCCGCTAGCTGTGTCTTCCTTCTGCCCCATCTTCTGCTGTATCTTCTCATGCACATCATCGGGTGTGGGCATGTTTTTTGGCAGCTTGCCTTTTCCTCCGGGCTCTCCAGGCTGTGCGCCAGGCTCTCCAGGTTGGTCCCCTTTGCTAACCAAAGTCACCTCGTCAGGATCAAACTCAAATTCCTCAGCCATTGCTTATACCCTTCCTTTCCTGACCAACACACTTTCTTTAGTCTCGCCTCGGGCCTGAGCCACTTCAGCCGCTGTGGCTTTCTGGGTTACCAACTTGCCGTCTCTTACATTTGTTACCTTGTAGTAGTCGCCAGTGGCCTTGTTTTGTACAATGTCGCCTGGTTTGAAACTGGGCTTACCATCCTTGCCCGGTTCACCACCAGGTTGCTGGGAAGGTTCTCCTGGTTCGCCACCGGATGGATGGTCATCCAGTTGCGTAAGGTCCTTGAACAAGTCTTGCAAGGGCGGCGGCAGTTTCTTCAACTCTTGATCCACGAGCTTGACCATTTGTTTGTAAGTGGGCTGACGATCAGCATTGATGTCATCGCTAAACAAACCAATGGGCAGCTGGTGATACCCCGACTTCACCAACATGTAATTGCTTCGAAAGTCACTGGCATAGTTGTGGATTTTTTGACTGAACTCAGGCATTTGAACGCCATAGTTGAAGTCACCATAGCTGTAATGCAGGAGCTCGTGTACTATCAAAAACTCCACATACACATAGGCATCGGGTATTGGCCCACCGTTGCTCTCATATTTTTTGGATGTGGGACGCACACCTTCAATCACAGCCCAGTCCATGATTTTCTGCATGAAATTGGTGTTGAAAATAAACTCACCCTTACTGGTGGCTGCTGCTGTATCAATACTATTGAAATGCTTCAGCTCTTTTTTGGTAGTAGGCACCAAGATTGGATTGACTCTAAACACATACCGTGTGGGATCAGCTGGCTGTCTCAATGGGAAAAACTGCTTGTGCTCCTTACGCACCATGTTGATGAGTTGGTTGAACACAACAGGGTCAAATTTCACCAGATGTTGATATCCTCTAGCTCGAGAGTGAACAACCAAATCAAACACTGCACTCTCGGCAGCGTTTTGGCTGGCTATGTCATACAGTAGAGGACTATACTTGCGCATTTCCTCCACTTTGCTCATATCCTTTTGGATAGCATCTACTATTTCTGCCACAGGTTTACCTGTTACAGCACTGGCATCATTTATGATCTGACGAATGTGCGGGCTTTGAAGTGAGCTGCTTTTGAAGCCCACTTCTCCCTTTTCTTTGCGTCGCACCTCAAATGCCTCATCTAGCATTATGAGAGTGCGACCTAATCTACTGGCTATACCGGCTGTCATTGAGTGTTATACCTTCTCAATTTTTGCTTGAATTGGATCAAAAACATTTTCGATCATCTCCATATCAGCATCAGGTTGGGCATACATAAGCTTCAATCGTTTTTGAACGGCATCAAGCAATGCTTCCTTGATATCACCAGTCATGTTATGTGTGTCGGCAGCGGCAAGCATTTCATCAACCAAGTAGCTGATCTTATCATGCATCTCTTCTTCAATTTTTACCTTTCCGGCCTCAAAGGTTTTGCGATTGTGAGTTTTCTTGCTCAGCAAGTCCGCAGCATTCTCTTCCTGTGTTTCTAGCTTCTCAAGATAGTTGGCAAGCTCTTCGGTGAATCGCCCTTTCTCAAAAGTATTGACTATGAGATTGGCGAAGTCGAGATCGTCCTTGAGATGTTTGTTCGGCGCATTCTCCAACACGTCATCTAGGATGCTGTCTAGGCTGGCCAGTGTAGCTGGCTTGCGAACAATAAGCTCAGCTTGTGTGTCGAGCCAATCTTCAACAGCCTCGGCAAACATGGTGCGGTTGACTTCCTGCTTGTGTAGCACGCCATCTAGCACCATCATGATTTTGTCTTCTGCGGCCTTCAACACAGCTTGAACATAACGTCCTGTGTCCAATTCGCCGTCATCAGTCATGTAGTCTTCTTTTTTGTTGGCTACTCGATCAACACCCTTGGCAATGTTCAAAAACATTTGAGTGTATTCTCTAGGGCTGATGTAGATGCTGTCGGCATCACCAACTTTGAGGTAGAACTTCAAGCTTTCTGGGGAGATGCCACTGCCGGCTGGCGGAGTCCGAAGATGAAAGTGTTCCGCAAAATTCTCAACCAATGTGAGTGCAATGTCTTTGGCCTCATCACTTCTGTTTTCTGTTATTGGCTCTTCGGAGATGCGCTTCAGATAAGCTGCGGTTTGTGACCAACTGGGTGCAGTGTCAATGTAGTCCATTGCATCCTTCAAATGCCCTGTAAGTGGCTGCGTTCCATAATCTGTTGGATTCATAGCCGCAATTACAATGGCACTATCGGGGAGTTTTACAGTATCAGTGAAGCTTTTTTCCAATATCACACGACGCAAGCTGTTGAATACAGCTTGGCTTTTGGGACGATTCAACTCATCAAACAATATGAGATACTTGTACTTCTTGTTTCGGTAAGCTTCTTTTTCTGATTTGGGCACATTGGGATCTGAGAAAAATGCCTCGTCAGCATCCTCCATGTCCTGAATGATTCTCTTATACAACGCCGGTTCGCTGAACTTCACACTCATCTTACCACCAGATTGATCTGGAATAGGAATGCCTGTGATCTCTTCCTGTGTTAAATTGGCACAGTCAATAGCAATGAGTCTCATGTTGAGCTTATCAGCAATGTCAGCAGCCATCTTGGTTTTACCAATTCCGGGCTGTCCACTTATGATTGGCACATACTTTCTCTTGTCGCCCAATTTTTCGGCCATCTGCACTTGGTGCATGAGTGTGTCGCGCCAATCAGTAGGCGGATTGGGACGCACGTTGGCCAATTCATCACCACTAGTGGCTTTGATGATGTCGCGCACAATGTTAGCCACCTTGCCATGCAGTGTGCTTACCTTGTCAATGTCTTGAAAGTTGGCCTTCACATTGGCCATTAGAGCAGCCGCCTCTTCTTTGGTCTTTACAGGGACGGCGCCGTTAATGTATAACAGAAGCTGCTCCCAGCGCCGAGGACTGGTGCGAATTTCAGTCTCAACATCATCATGGCTGATGTGCTCGTCATCAAGTGCTTTGTAAAAGGCTGTTGCAACCTCTGGTTTGAGATGGATACCATGATGCTCAAACATGCTTGTGAGATAATGGAAAAAGTCAGCTTTTCCTGGTGCCTTGAAGTGCACAATGTCAAACTGTTGATTGATATTCATGGGCTCAACTGTTTGACCTACGTCACTGAGATTGCTAGCATAAATCACATAAGTTCCGCGAGGAAGTGGATCATTGCCAATGCGTTTATTCAAAATGTTACGGAGCATGTTGCGGACGTTACCGCTTACTTGACGTTGGTATTCGTCTAGGAACAAAATCACTTTGTAACGACTGCGAGCCTCTCGAATCTCTTTCGGGATAGTGGTATCTGTGCCCCCTAGAGCTTGATACAGTGCTCGGGTGTTGTTGTCGCTGTTTTGTATGTTTTTGAGATACTGTGCATCAGGAATGCTTTTTTGAGCAGCCAGCTCAGCAGCCAAGTGACTTTGCGCCAGTGTTACGCCATATTGTGTCACTGGTACCGCATCTGCTCCAGCATGAGACGCCCCGGTTTGTGTGTTGAATACCACGAAGGGAATGTTTACCAAGTGTTCTTCAGTGGCGTGTGGTGCCTCAACGATTACCACGTTCATACCCAGTAGTCTGCCAAACTGCTTCACAAATGTGGTCTTACCTACACCTGTTGGACCAGCTAGCAATATGCCTACGGGTGTGCCAATGTCCATGTTGTCGAGCACATGTTCAAAACTGCTTTTGCGAGATTGGAGGGTTGCTGTGCTCACAGTGATTTTGGCAGGTTTACGAGCCTCGCGAAGTTTGACTGGCGCCAGCACCTTTTTCAATGCGTTCAATGTTTTCTTCATGATCAATCCCAGTTTTGAATTTTGGTCCACAGTGTTGGATTGTGGGTGCGAATACGGTGCAACTCTGTTCCTGGTTTGACTTGAGCGCCTGGTCCTATCAAATCAGCTGGTCCAGTGTGGTCAGGAGTTGGGGCTGTTGACGCTGTGTTCACTGGCAGAGGCATTTTTTTGAATTTCAGCTTTTTCTCAACAAGCTGTGCGGGTTTTTCGGTAGCAACAGGTGTTGATACCTTTCGATTTTTGGCAAATTCGTTGGCTTGCATTATGAGTCCCTGATGAATTTTCAATATTTATGTAGAAGTTTGTATAAGAGCTTTTTGTCAAAAGGTAATGGTTTTGACAGCAAGTGTATAGCACAGGGTCGATGATGACAAACAACACCTTGAGATTCAAAGAAGTTTTTCACTATTATGCCAAAATTCCAGTCAACTGAGTCTCGTTGTGAACACCAATTGTACAGGGATTGCGTCAACAGTCGTAGGTGAGGCATGTGCAATTCGGTAGTCATGAACCACATGAGTGTAGGCGCATAATGAACCATTTGACGAGAAAAGTGCAATCCTTCAATGGGAAAAAAATCATCAAAGCTTATCTTTTGATTGTAAACTGTGTTCCAGTGTGCAAACACTGTCAAATCATAAGTTCTGCCTTGAGAGAACGTGTCTCTCAAAGAGGTTATCCTGTCAATGCTCAATAGATTCTGCAATAGATTTTGGCTTAAGGGCCAATCTTGCATGGAAGGCAGTGATTTGAATTTTGTCATCCAAAACTCAATGTCCTGATTGAGACTGCTGGTCTCAAGTGCCATAACCTTGGGCAAAGCAATTGGGGTATTTGTGTTTGCGGTGCATTGAATATAAAAATCAATGTCTTCAATGTTGCGTACTTTGTCAAACAAGTTTTTGATAGACGTTTGGGGATCAACGGGGTCGCCAAACAAACAATAGGCTATCTTGCGTTTTTTTCTCATTTAGTAGTATCCATTTACAAAAGTCCATCCTGGAAAATGGAAAGGGAAAATATGGTGGTTGCTGGGCCTACTATTGTGGTAATAGCGTTGGCCTTGAGTGTTCTTCAGCAAGTTGCAGAGCCAAAACACACTGCTTTGGCAGGCATGAATCTCTCGGGCATTTTCCAACACCAACACCCAATCCAACAAGCTTGAGGAGACTCCGGGGCGTATGCTTACCATTCCTAAATTGGGATCACCGCAAGGCTTGAATTGGTATGAACCGTGGCTACTGGTGTTGTGTTGCACGGCATAATCGGGCCCATATTCAGCCACCACCTGAGCATAAATCTCTCTTGCACGCTCGGAGATGGGCACATGTGCATGTGTTCTGTGGATTCTCCAGTCAAGATCAAATTGTTCATAAAAATATGTGTACCAATACACACACGTTTGAGGAGGTTTCATCACCTGTAAGATTGGAATATTCCAACTGTTGAAGTAGTCATGCCAACTCAATCCCGGCGTCCAGTGATACAAAAACCAAGGAACAGGAACTATTTCAACTTTGGGATTTTCCGAATACAATGCTCTCACAGTGTCCACATTGTTGTGGACTGAATTGCAGTAAGTGGGCAAAAAGATTTTGTCCACCTTTTGACTCACTAGGTTAACAAACCCATTTGAAATGAAGTGATCCCCGAGCCCAATTTCAGGGATCACCATTATTTCGGTGTAACTCATGTTTTCTTTGACACTGCTTTCAACAAAGCTTGCACTTCCCGTTTGTAATTATCACGGATCTTTTTGGGATCTTGCAAAAGCTGTTCCAATCCTGAGATTTCGGAGGTTAAACGTGCAATGTCATCAATAATACGTTCAACACTGTCTTTGGCCCAGCGATAACTGGGAAAGCCCACGATACGATCCATTTGATCACTTTCAAGCGGGATTCCTTTCACAAGTTTTTCCACTTTTGCTTGCACTTCACTACGGTTTTGTGCCAGAGGTAGACTTTTTGGTAGTCCGCCTTCAACACAGAGTTTGATGGCCTTGGCGAAATTCAGTTCACGTGTGAGATCAGCAATTTGTTTTTCATAACGTTTGGTGTACCATCCCAGCCTCCATTCAACAAATGCTTGAATCAGGGACTCGGGGTTTGGATACTGTCGAATGCTTGTGCTGTTGAAATCCAGCACCACCAATCTCTGTGTGGTTTTGGATTTGAGTTTCAAAAAGCCAATGAACTTGGGCTCGTCCCATCCTTCAATTGCTCCTCTCTTGAACCGTATTTCCACATCAATTGTTTTGGTGCTGCGGTCAATGTAAGTGCTGATGCTGCCTTCATCTTCCATTTGATTCAAGCGTGCTTTGAACTTTTCAAGACTGAGATCAGGAGGCAGCTCTGTTACTCGCACCACAGTGGCTCCTTCAATCTTCACTCGACCAGTGAACTCATAGCTGTTGTTGCCCAGAGAGGTGACTCCCACATCAAGATAGTCAAAACTGGGAGAGACTGTGGGCAAGGGCTTGCGGTCAATGGCAGCTACAGTTGCGGCCACAAGAGTTTCCAAGCTGTAGGGCAAGATCTCAGTGCTCCAGCCCACAGCAATGCCACTTACACCATTCAAGAGCACCAAGGGAACAAGTGGAAGGAAATGAACTGGCTCCATCACACTGCCATCATAATTGGGCTTCATGGGCACAATGTCAAGGTCAGTGTAGAGCAATGCTTCGGCAGCCTTACCTCTCTTCACATATGTGTAACGAGGTGCTCCCCAACTGTCGGGACCTACTCGTGTTCCAAATGATCCCACACCGTCAAACAATGTGATGTTGTTCAAATACGGCGCAGCCAAACGACTAATTGTTTCAGCCGCTGACGCGTCTCCATGTAAAAAGAGACCTTCTTGTATAACTGATCCAGCAAGGCTAATAGTCTTTACTTTTTCTGCCCTGTTTCTCATCAGCCATAACATTTTCCTCTGTCCATCCTTCAATCCGTCACATACACTAGGTATAGCTCTGTTTTGAGCCGTGTAAATTGCATACTCTTTTGAACCAGTATTGATGAAGTCAGATGCGCTAACATCGAGAAAGTTTGTTACAGTTGTTTTTTGTTGTGTTTGCAATTTTGTCCGTGCCATCTTCCATAATTTCCTTTATTTGTTTCAATTCCGCAATGTTCGCATGTGTATCTGGAGTTCATAATTTCCCTCCCTGCTGAAGTTCTAGCTAAACGTTGCTCCTTAGGAAGGCTGGCCCATGATTCTTTTACTAGGAGAGGTCGTCGGTTGCTATGTAAGTCCAGTTCTGCTTCGGTAAACTCTTTACGGGCCAACCGGTCTCTCATTTTTTGGCGACCTTGTATCCAATTCGGATGATTTACGTAGTTGCGAGAAATAACCTTCATGCGTTCAAAAAATGCTACTTGCGCGTCAGTATATCCGTTATTTCTTTCTTTCTGTTCTTGAATTTCTTTTAAGAGCTTTTGTGACTTAGATTCGTCACACTGTTTGAAGTGCTTTGCGACCCCGCTGATAATGTCGTTGTGGTCTTGTGGTAACCATTTTAACTCTCCAGTAGGATATCTATAGATCGACCACCCCGGTAAAAGACCTGTTCTCTTATGCTGACCAGCAGCTCTCCTTGCATGTTTAGCTTCTACTGATTTTTGAATAACTTCTGGGGTCAAAATAATGTAGTTGCCTTTATTACCATTGTAACCATTTGGGTATAGTGTGTCAAAGTATTCAATATAGTAGATTTCTAGGTTCCGATACCATTCAACGGGCTCGTTGCCTTCTTCTAGCACTTCTATCACAAAATCTTCTCGTAATGCTAAACCTGATTCTAAATCTTTCTTTATCCAAATACCGCCCTTTCCGGACATATGCTTTTCAAAACGATCAAGATGAGTTTGATTTTCTGGGATGCTAATTCCGATGTAACTCTTCATATTTTTTAAATTTGTGATCTTATAGACTTGTTTCATGGTTATTCCTTTCCCCGTGTAGGTATATTTATACCTGCACGGGGAAATTCTCATCTTAAATTTCCATCCATTGTTTTCTGAGGTCAGCTTTTGTGTGATTGAACAAGAGGTCTAAAGTGCTGTCAAGTTTGCCGTCATCAAAAAGTGGCACCAATCGAGGCTTCAGCAAGCTATGCCGCCAGTCAATCTCTTCAAGACTTCCCAATCCCTTGGCTCTTGTTGGCTTTGGGCATCCTTCCCAATCACTGGGATTGTAGTTGGTGTGATCATCTGAATACCAGTAGTGTCGATTCTTCTTTTTGTCCTCTTGAATAATGAACGGGGTTGAAAACACAAGAAAAAATGGCTGTAGGTTTGGATCAAACAATTCTGGCCAATGCAAGTAAAAGAAATTCACCAAAAGTGCCATAATATTTGCACCGTCCGTATCACTGTCACATGTGATCCACACTTGTCCATATCTCAGTGCCTGCCTATCAGCCTTTTGTCCAAGACTGAGTCCGATACTGCTCATAATGTCTTGACACACTTGGTTGTCAAAAATGGTTTTGTTGGTTTCACCTCTCACATTCAATATTTTGCCCCGTAGTGGTAGTCCGCCATGTATCTCTGGGTCACGCACTGCTGAGGCCATGCTTATGGCAGAGTCACCCTCTGTAAGGAGCAATATGCACTTGGTACGATCTCGCCCAGTTGCATCCATAAGCTTGGGCACTTTGGTGCGGAGCACTTTGCGTGCCAGTTTGGCTGTCTCCGCATCGTCCTTTTTCTGAGTGCGAGCTGCACAGCGGGCATAGATCTCTTCAACCCATTCCTTGTGCTCCTTTTGAATGCGCTTGTAGAGCTTTTCATCATCAAGTGCTGTACGAATGTGTGCCTCAACATCCTCATTGATGAGTCGCGTTTTGTTTTGGCTATCAAAGTTGGGAGCATGCATCTGTGTAACGTTGTAGACCAAAATGCCTTCTTGAATATCACTTCTGTTGGGCGTTAAGCCACGCCGCCTGCTTTCTTTCTCTAGGCTCTTGAGAAGATTAGAGAAAAATACACGTTTGAACACATCTATGTGATGCCCGCCGTTGAAAGCTGGAATGTCGTTCACTGTGCTATGCACATACTCGCCCTCAGTTTGAAAGTTGGGCACAAGATAAAATGTGCTGAGAAACTTGTCAGCCTCGGAGATGATTTTGATGAAGTTTTGAGTCCCAAAAAATGTTTTGTCGACAGTGTTTTTGACTGTGACTCGCTCACCATTGAATGTGAACTTGATGTTGGGATGATTGGCTGCCACCTCATATACTCGGGCCTGCACAAAGCTTGTGGGCAGGATGCGAGTTTTGAACACTGATTTGCTGAGTGTAAATGTGAGTTCTGTGCCTGACTTCCCACTGCTTTTGGCGATTTTGGGATCAGATACTTGCAAGTCCCGAAACACAGCATTGGGCTCAGAGAAGGTTTGTGTGAATTTGCTACCGTCCCGATAGATGGTTACTGTGCTGGTTTCGCAACAATGTATAGTAGCTGAACTGCCAATGCCATTAGTGCCTCGAACCTCACCTCGTTCTCCAAAGTTACGTCCTGCCCGAGGATACACTAGCACCATTGTGGCTTTGTGCATGCCTTCAACTTCATCCCAGTCGATGGGAATACCACGGCCATCATCTTTCACACTGAAGCTGCTGGTGCTTTCATCATAAGTGATGTCAATCCTGCTTCCAGAGTTGTGGCCAACCACCTCGTCCAGCGCATTGTCAAAAATCTCACGGAAGGCACAATACATGGCCGGAGTCCATGTTACTTCTTGTGCTTCCAGTTTTTTTCCTGTCCAATTGATGACAGTTTGTGTATGTGAGCTTCTGCTGCCCAAATACATTTCTGTACGTAGCCTGATGTGGTCTCCGTCGCTTAACTTCCTGATCTCGTCGTTGCTCATGCTCTCTGCTTGCTCAAAATTGTAGTGTGATTATATGTAGCGTTTTTGTTAGGTCAAAACAAAAGGGCAGGAAACAAATCCTGCCCTTTTTGCTACTCAATTGTTGATTCTTTTATTCTCGATCACCAATCAAGTTCAAAAGCAGTTGAAAAATGTTGACAAAGTTCAAGTATAGGCTCAATGCCCCATACAAACTGCTTTTCTCTGGGCTGTCAAATCCAAAAACTTCTCCATTGCTGTAGTAATCATTTTTGAGATTTTGTGTATCATAAGCAGTGAGGCCCACAAACACAATCACCCCAATTATACTAACAACAAAGGTAAGCAATGGACTAGCCAGCCAGATGTTTACCAAACTGGCTATTACTACGCCAATGAGACCCACCATCAAAAATGTGCCCATGCTTGTGAGGTCCCGGCGTGTTGCATAGCCATACAAGCTAGCTGCGCCAAATGTTGCGGCTGTAATGAAAAATACAGAGGCAATACTTGTGCTCGTAAACACTAGGAAAACTGTGCCCATACTAACGCCCATGCTGGCGCTGAAGAGCCAAAACAGGAGGTTGGCTGTGCTGTAGGATAGACGCTCAATACCAAAGCTTAGCACAAGCACAAATGCAATGGGCAAGAGCATGAGCGCAATGCCCGTCCACCCTGTCAAAATTGCGGCGAAAAATTTAGATACCAGCCAAGCTGTGGCTCCGGTTACAACCAGCGCGGCTGTCATTCGATTGTAGATGCCCAGCATGAACGCTCGAAGTCCCGCGTCATAACTGGAGTCGGCAGCAAGTGTGTTCATTTCAAATCCTCTAAAAAGTGCAACCGCTTCTGTTCCGAGGAGGGTTGCCCTCCCGAGGATCAAACCGCTGTTAGGCAGCCATTTCCAATGCTACGTTGTTGTCGTTAGCATTTCTCTGCGTGAACTGTTCCATCGCTGGCGGCCATGTCTCACCGAATGCCTACTTCAACCCTTACTGTTGGCAATCGAATCCTGCGTCATCCCCATTTGGTGGAGATGTTGGGTGCTGCCCCCAAGTCTTGCACAACTTATTTGGCTGCTATCAACAGCATCACCTCAATTATATCAGGCATGCGTAAATTGTCAACCATTAGGTTGGCGGTGTACCAAGAGCTGGAGTAGCAGGAGTGGCCGGGGGCGTATACGGGTCTGGTGTAAGGCAGCGGAAGCTGGCTGGCACTATTTTTGTGCCAGCAACAAAGGCTCCGCCTAAGATGTTGGCTACTGATGCTATTTCTCTTGAGATGGCGGACGTCACTGTGGATACAGCACTGGAAATACCTTGCAATAGAGAGGTAACCGGACTCAGCAATGCAGTGAGAGCAGAACTTGCTGTGCATACAGCACCTATGGCCAAATTTATCACAGCTGACACTCCGCCTGCAATAGCCGATGTCAATGCTTGGATAGCCCCTGTTACAGCCCCCAAAATAGCTTGCGGAACAGCCGCGATGGCTCCAACAACAAGTCCGATTCCGCCAGCAATGGCGCCAAGTGGAGTGTTGTATCTGCCTCGTAAGCTGCCAATTGCGTCGTCTATTGAATTGCATCCTCCAGGATTGTTCAAAGCTGCTGGATCTCGCTGTCTTTGAAGATTCCTTTGTATTTCAGCTTGTCTGTCGGCCACAACATTGGCATGAGCATCAAACTGTTGAGCCATAGCCGAGGCGCCCCCTAAGGCAGCCGCGGGACCAAGACATTGGCGTATTTGATCTTGCATAGAGGCCGGTAAACCCACCGCAGCTGATGCTAGCCTAACAGTTGCATCTGCAAGCGGTTGTGCTGGACTACCGGAGATAGCCCCTTGTATTTGAGCCACACTGGCTGCTGCCCGAGGATTAACTTGTGGCCTTGGGGTAGGGCTATGAATCGCATCGCCAGTATCAAGCGACAAACCCCCATAATCAGTCCTAGGTGCACCATCACCTTCTCCTCCGGACATAAGTCTCCTCCTTTTTTATAGCACGTTATTTAAGGAGGATTTTATGGTGGTTATTGTGCCTGGATGCGTCCAGATTTAACTTGAGCTTGTAGATCAGTACATCCACCAATGTGAGCGCCGTCAATCCAAATTTGGGGCACAGTTTTGGCACTTGGCAGCTTTTGCAACAGTTCTGCCTTGGTTACATATTGTTGATTTGCTTTTAGAGGTTCCTCATCATATCCGGGGCTGATGATGTATTCTTGATAAGGGATGTTTAGTTCACCAAGTATTCTCTTGGCCTCATCACAATAGGGACAAAATGTTTTGCTCCAAATTTCAGCTTCCATGCTAGTCTCTCAAACAGTAGGGTTTCAAAGTTGTGTCAGACTTCAAATATAATGGATGCTTGGGACTGCCGTCAAGGTTGACACCAAGACATGTGATTTTTTTGTTTGAGCGTTGCAATAGTGAGTAAACGTTGCGGGCATGCTGTTGCAGTTGCTTGGGCAATTTGCCCCAAGCGCATACCACTACGTCAACCTTGTCTAGTGTATCAGCAATCACAGTGAGATTGTCCTGACTAACTGGAGAGACACCTGGGCTCAATAACCCCTTGGGATCAGTACAGCGATAGTCCATGACATTGCATTTCAACAAACTTCCATATCCCCACTGCCTCGCATAGTTGCACTCTTTCCTTACAGTGGGATCATCAAAGTTTGCATCAGCAGTGCTGGGATTCATTGCCACAAACAGAATACTGGGCAACCCCGGGTCCCAGCATCGTGTGAGCAGTTGGCGGTATTTTCCGCAACTGCTGAACCTAGCACTGCTCAGGGTCGTCGAGTCTAACGCCAATCTGGTTTTTCCGCCCGGATCATGTGCTTCGGGCGGAAACAGTAAAAATGTCATAGGGAAAACCAATGTTCTTGTGTTGTATAATCGGGGGTTTGGTCTCGTTTAACGGAGAAGATGTTGTATGTTCGATTGTCATCAAAGGGCGTAATGTCTAGTAGTTGGCCATTCTCGCGCTCTACAATGCTGTGCAACAATGCTACAATTTTTCCACGTTCTCTGTCTTCAAGCCAATAATAACCTAAAACTCTTTTTCCTCCATACCAATCAACATACCGGAGTGTGTTAGTATGGCAGTTCCAAAGCCTACAATGTGGCTTGGGAGTGAGTTGAACTGCTCCTACCCACGAGCAGTTCAACTTTCGAGCACACGCAGCCAGCGCATGAGAAAGAGTTGGTATAGTCAACAACATGTGTTGACTACAGTGTAATCCCGTTGAAGCTTTTGTCCGTCACATCCATCTTGGCATCACCAATCCGGTAGCTCGACAATTGCACTTGCTGAGGGGCGACTTGAACCTCCTTACCGCTGATCCATTTTTGTGTCCAGGGCAGCGGATTTGGACGGCGACCCCAGGGACTTGTGAGACCAATGCTTTCCATACGAACAGTGGCAATGTACTCCACATACTCCTTGAGTAGATGACTGTTAAGGCCAATCATGCTGCCGTCTTTGAAGAGATACTCTGCCCAAGCTTTTTCCTGCGCCACCGCGGACTCAAAAAGTTTGAGACAGTCAAGTGCCATCTCTGCTCGGATCTCAGCAAACTCAGGATCATCCTTGGGCAGTAGTTTAATGAGTGTTTGTGTGCTGCCCAGATGCAGGTTCTCATCACGGCAGATGAGCTTGATGATCTTGGCATTGCCTTCCATCTTTTTAAGCTCAGCAAATGCAAAACTGCATGCAAAGCTTACGTAAAACCTGACGCCCTCTAGAGCATTCACACTGTTCAGTGCCATCCAAATGCGCTTCTTGAGTTCACGTTTGGAGATTGTAACTGTTGTGCCATTCACATTGTGTACGCCTTCGCCCAACATATGATACTGCATTGTATAGTTGATGAGTACATCGTAGTGTTCGGTAATGTCTCGAGCACAGTCCACAATCTCTTGAATATCCATCAGTTCGTCGAGAACCTTTGACGGATCGCTGTAAACATTACGGATAATGTGAGTATAGCTTTTGCTGTGAATAGTCTCGCTGAAGGCCCAAGTTTGAATCCAAATCTCCAGCTCAGGCAAACTCACAAGTGGTAGGAAGGCTGTATTTGGGGCACGTCCTTGCACACTGTCTAGCACAATTTGGCGCTTGAGATTGCTTGTGAAAATATGTTGCTCATGTGCAGTGAGGCCACGAAAGTCCTTAGCATCCTTGCCCAGATCAATTTCCTGTGGACGCCAGAAAAATGAAAGCTGCTCTTCCGTAAGACGATCAAAAACTCGATACTTCATGCGATCGTAGCGAGCAACTGTAGTAGTGCCACTGTCATCCAAAAATGCGAGGTTCTTCACATGGTCCTTGTGAACGTCGCTGGCCAATGTTTGAAAACTCATGTTCTTTCCTCTGTAATAGTAGTCAGTTATAGTTGGGGAGACCTGTTAACACAAGCTGAGAAGTTGCACCTAGATGGTGCAACTCTCACAGTTCTCTTCATCAGATGAAGCAGAGGTCTCGTCTTGTTGTATCATCTTATCAACATCTACCTCGTCCTGACCGTCTGCGGTGTTTTGGTAGTAAAGAGTCTTGATGCCCCATTTGTAAGACAAGAGCAAATGTTTCAGCATCTCACTCATGGGCAGTTGTTTGTCTGGATAAAAAGTTGGATTATAGCTGGTGTTGGCAGAAATGGTTTGGTCCATCCAACGTTGCAGCACAGCAACAATCTTCAAATAGCCTTCGGGACTCTGTTGATCCCAAAGCAGTTCGTATCGATTCTTCAAGCGACGATATTCAGGAACAACTTGCTTCATCACTCCGTCTTTGCTTTGCTTCACAGAGATCAAGCTGCGTGGTGGTTCAATGCCATTTGTTGCATTGCTGATGAGACTTGAGGCTTCGCTGGGCATGCATGCTAGGAGTGTTGTGTTACGGATGCCATGAGCTTTGAGATCCTCACGGAGCTTGTCCCAAGGCAGGCGTTCCTGATAGCCTACAAGCTCATCAGTTTCTGTCTTGCGTGTGTCAATAGGCACAATGCCTTGCCCATACTTGCTGAGGCGGCTGCCCTCTGGTGCCCCTCGTTCAATAGCTAGATCAACTGAGGCCCGGATCATGTAGTAGCTCCAAGCTTCAGCATACTCGTCCAGTGTGGCCAGTGCGCTGTCATCACTGTAGCGGAAGCCCATCTTTGCAATCCAGTAGGCTAGATTCACAATACCAATACCCAAAGGACGGAAGGTTTTGGTGTGAGATGCAGCAGCCCGCACAGGATACTCCTGATAGTCCAGCAGCGCATCTAGTGCTCGCACAGCCAGTCTGCAGGGCTTTTCAAAGTCTTTGGGCTCGCGAATCTTGCCCCAATTGATGGCAGCAAGTGTGCAGAGCGCAATGGCGGGATTCTCGTCTTCAATGCTTTGCAATGGCATAGTAGGAAGTGTGATCTCAGCACAGAGGTTGCTTTGACGGATAGGAGCAAGGTTTTCGATGTAGGCGCCATGTGTGTTCACATGATCCACATTCATCAAATACACGCGCCCTGTGTTCTTACGCTCATGCATAAATGCTGTGAAGAGATCAATGGCTTTCACAGTTTTCTTACGGATGCTAGGGTCGCTCTCATATCGCTCGTATAGCGTACGGAACAGTGTTTGATCAGAGAAAAAAGCATCATACAAACCAGGAACATCACTGGGAGAAAACAAGGTCAAGTTACCGCCGGCGATGAGTCTCTCATAAGCCAACTTGTTGAACTGCACTCCATAGTCAAGATGCCGGGCTCTGTTCTCTTCTGTGCCTTTGTTGTTCTTCAGCACCACTAGGTCGTCAAACTCCAAATGCCAGAATGGGAAATAAGCTGTGGCAGCACCGCCTCGAACTCCTCCCTGGTTGCAGCTTTTGACTGAGGCTTGCAGCAGCTTCACAAATGGCACAACACCTGTGTGATACGCATCTCCGCCTCGGATTGGACTGTTGATGGCGCGAATGCGACCAATATTCAAACCAATACCAGCCTTTCTTGAAACATAGCGTACCACCGCATGACTCACTGCTGAGATACTGTCAAGACTGTCATCACTTTCAATTAGCACACAACTGCTGAACTGCTTTTGCGGAGTGCGTACACCAGCCATGATTGGTGTTGGTAGACTGATATCATGTGTGCTGATGCTGTCATAAAACTCTTTCACGTAACGCAGTCGCGTGTTTTTTGGATAGCTGTTGAATAGAGTGGCCGAGATGAGCATGAGCGCCATTTGGGGCGTCTCGAACAAGCGATTGGTTACCCTGTTCTTCACCAAATACTTGCCCCGCCATTGTTCCATGGCAGCAAAGGTGAGATCAAAATCTCTGCTGTGATCAATGTAAGTGTCAAGTATGGTGAACTCATCCGGAGTGTACCAATCCAGTAGTTCGCGTGTGTACCAACCAGCTGAGGCAGTACGTGTGACATGTGCCAGTAGATCTGGCACTTCGAAGCTGTTGTATGCCTCTTTCCTGATGTGATGATTCACAAGTCGTGCTGCCACAAACTGATAATTGGGATTGTCAAGATCAATCAAATCAGAGGCAGCTTTGATAAGCGTTTCCTGAATATCAACAGTTTTCATGCCCGAGTAAAATTGCAGCTGGCTTTTGATCTCCACCTCGCTGGCACTCACTCCACTCAAGCCTTCTGTGGCCCACATCACTTGTCGATGGATCTTATCGATGTCCAGAGGTTCTCGTGTTCCATCTCTTTTGACGACAAAAATGCTGTCGGACCTTACACTCATGGTGTTTCCTTTCTCATCTCTACTAAATTTTTTGCTGAAACTCTAATGCAGTTGCTACAGGCATTGTGCCCTATTTAAACCTTCAATGTCTGGTCAAAAGGGTGCGATAACCAAAATATTTTCCAGCTAAATTGCGCTCTGCCAAGCTCTACCATCCCAATGCCATCTGTTGTGAACTTGACATGTGCTGAGCACCTCAGTTGACAGTCGATCCAACCAACCATAGTTCAACACTTGTTGTTGTGTGCGCACAACAATTTTTTGCACATGATTTTGTCTATCTGTTAGCAGTATGAGTCTGAGATCTTCAAATGCCTTGGGATCACTGTACAAGAGACTGTAGGCCACGCCCAAACTCAATGCACTTTCGCAAAATCTGTTGCTGTGTAGCATTTCCCAAGCTGTGGGCCATGTTGTGCTGTTGTCCCAGTCAATAATGGGATTTTCGATAGGAGCATTGCGCCAAAATTTCAGTGTTTCTTCAATTTTGCTAGTGACATCCTCAACTTCGGCCACTTTTGCTCTGAGCTCTTTCCATTCTGCAAGCCTAGCTCGGCTGTCAAGAAGAAACGGATTCATCGATCTCGCTTTCCAGTGCCTCGGGCAGACTATGTGTCTCGTAATACTTGCCCAATCTCTCAAGCCACTCAGCTTCATATTTTTCCAGCATATCTGCTGAGAGCTCAAACTGTTGATATTGCAAGTCTCTGCTTACCATGAAAATGACTCCATGTTGAATATTTGTGCCAAATGCAAGATTGTGTGCAAGAATGTAGGCTGTAAGTTGCAGGAAATAATCTTCGACTCGGTCTCGAGTTTTGGGACGGATTGTTGTTTTGAAATCCATAATTGCCGGCACCCCATTATACACTCCAGCCAAATCAGTGGTGCCAGCCCAGAGATTGCTGTAGAGCAAAGGAACCTCAATACCCCAAACCTCATCAACTTTTGACAAGCCTTCTTTGATAATGACATCTGCCATGTTTCGAGCCATCACACGTCCCACATTTGTTCCACCGGGACGAGTTTCTTGTTTGATGTAACACTCTAGGTGTGTGTGCATCATAGTGCCTAACCCGGCACTTTCCTTTGAGATTTGATCAGCTGCCTCGTCTCCTATTCTCTTGCGCCATTCCAACAAGTGATGCATGTCTTTGCTTCGACTGAGAATGGTTGTGACGCTTGGAACTCGTAGACCTTTTGATGTCAAATAGTGTCTACTGCCATTGAACTCTTCTCTCTTTGAGCTTTTGTAATCGTACAGGGTGCGAATTGGAATCATAATAAACAGTTTACATGAATATTCTTGTCAGCGCAAACTGGTGGGATATTTCTGTCTCAGTGCATCGCTACGCTTTTGTGACAAGGTTTGAGCTGTTCCAATTTCAACAAAAACACTGTCTTGCATCACGGGCACGTTGGCGTTTCGATTCAAATCTATCCAGTTGTTGTTGCAATAGATTTTTTCTTGATCTTTGAGAAAATAGTCCCCGCAAGCTATTTCAATACTTGTGCGATTACACAGTAACCACTCTCCAGTGCCTTGATATTGCCAAATCTCAAAAGTTTTCGCCGATGGTGCTGGAATAGCTGTCATGCGATCAGCTAAAACTTCTGCATTGGTGGCACTTTTGGTTTGATGCCCTAATGAGTTAAGGAACAACAGAGCCTTTTTCCAGTCCGGCTTGATGCTTAAACTGTTGATCTCACCTTGTGTCATGGTCTCGGCCCGGGCAAACAACTCTTGCAGTTTGGGATCTCGGCTGTTTTTCAGGAAAAAGTAGGGATTACGGTCACTGCGCATGTTACCATTTCACATTCCAGGCCAGTGTATCACCAGTTGAGCTGTTTGTGTAACGATTGATGGTATAGCCCAAATCCGTGAAGTACTTTATTACTGCACTCATTTGATCTGTCATGGGACGCACAAGTAACTCGCTGCTGGGAGTTTGCTGTTTCCAAACCTTGTAGTAGTCTTGACTGGATTGATAGGCAGAGATACTCAAACTTCCGGTTCCGCTGCCTAATGAGGCTGTTGCCTCTGCGGTTGTGCCTGTAGTTTCGGGCGGAGTTATCACAACAGTTGGTGTAGACTGATATCCGCTGCCTGGCTCAATAACAATGATTGAATCAAGGCTGAAGCTTCTGTTAACACGGTTGACTGGCGGAACAGTTGCGCCTGTTTGCCCAGGCCCATTTTCCAACACAAGGGTTGGATCAGATACATAGTCGGCACCACCCACAGCGACATCAACACTCAGTAGTCCGGTTGGGGTCATAATTGCACGAGCTGTTGCGGCTCCTGCAATAACCACATTTGGAACATGTGTGTAACCTGTGCCCGGTGTGATTACGGAGATGCTTTGAACGCTTGTGGGTGTGAGAACAGCTTCGGCCGAGGCATTGCCATCAATTATCACCAAAGGTATCGACGTGTAGCCAGAGCCCGCTGTGTCTACAATGATTTGATCCACAGCATCACCTACTAATATTGCTGTGGCAGTTGCCCCTTGACCGCCACCGCCAATGATTTGAACTGAGGGGGCTGTAACATAGCCTGATCCTCCATCTATGACTGACACACTCAAGATCGATGTTGGTACCAAATCAGCCTGAGCTGTGGCTCCTGATCCACCCGAGATGGTGACTGCGGGAACACTTGTATAGCCGGAGCCATTGTCGGTAATCACCAATCCTGTAACGATTCCGCCACTGAGTGTGGCATAACCAGCTGCGCCAGCACCCCCGCCACCCGAAAAGTTCAAAAGTGGCGGAGTAGTGTAGCCCGAGCCACCAGTGTTCAGCACTACCGAATCAACTCCCATAGTGAGGTTCCAGCTTGCACCCACACCAGAACCACCAACAGAATTGTTACTTAAAAGTTGCGGCAGCACAGTGTATAGTCCAGGATTGACCAAATTATAGGTGAGAATACGTCCTGTATTATCGGCTGTGAGCACTTGAATTTGAGTTGATTGAGTGCCTATACCTCCACTTACAAGAAGTTGGTCGCCCTGCTTGTAACCTGTGCCAGCATTGATGAGTTGAACGCCAACGGCTCTCATAATTGTGTATAGGGCCGATGCTCCTGAGCCAATGCTGTTGATAGAGACGCTGGGAACAGATTGATATGTGCTGCCACCTGTAGTC
>JACCDG010539629.1_pt1 | contig 44280 bp, 43 predicted proteins | sample 7442471 | NCBI WGS metagenome assembly JACCDG01 (sample SAMN15323444, study PRJNA562643) | freshwater metagenome | isolation source: river surface water | place: USA:Blue River Watershed | collected 2017-08-17
AATTCTTAATAATTTTATGAATATAATAGCTATAAAGCTAGATAGATAATAGCTTTATAGCTGTTATGGGTCAAGAAAAAATATTAAAAATTTAGGTTTTTGGAGATTGGAATTCAACAGGCCCATAATGATGAGATTATCAGAGAATTAATATCCAAGAAGGCAAGTTTAAAGTAATTTTTCCTTTGATTATTGCAGCTGCGGCCTGCCGCAGGAAGGGATCTCAATAGACCCATTCCTGCAACTAAAGAAAGAGGAAAACCCTAAATCATTGTCTTTAACACATCATGCTCCTTAACATCAAAGAAACGATGTTTAGTTACTCCAAGCAGATGAAGAGCGATAAAGCCAATTAGAACATAGGCTAGTTTGGTATGAGCATTATAAAAACCTTGCGCAAAAATTGGATTTTTATCAACAAATGACGGTATTTGGATTGAAAAAAATTTTACCAAATGACCACCAAAATTTGACATTAAATAGCCACTAAGCGGCACCATAATCATTAATACATATAACAAAATATGGGTAATATGGGATAATATCCTAATTGCAGGCGGTATTGTGTGAGGAAGAGCAGGAGTTGATTTTACTGCTCTGACGACCAATCTGATTACCACCAAAATTAAAATTAATATCCCAATTGATTTATGCAAATCATATAATTCATAGCGATAACTTGCCAATTTAGCAGGTCCAGTCATATAAAGACCAAGACCAAGCGCAGCTATAACCAATAACGCCATTAACCAATGTAAGATCCGAGATAGAATATGATATTTTTGCATAATATAAAAAATAATTTAGTTAATATTTAAAATGGGTCTTTATTTAATGAATATGGTCATGTTTATGTTGATAAATTGCCATATTATGGCTTTTGCCAAAAAGTGATAAATAGTCGGGATGGTTATTAACTAATTCGGCGCTACCCTGGCAACAAATATGATTATTAACGCAAAATACCCAATCAGTTTTTTGCATCACCGTATAAAGATCATGAGAAATTAATAAAATAGCACAATTTTTTCTTTGCCTGATCTCTTCAATGATTTGATAGAATTTTTCACTGCCATCAACATCCATATATTGGGTTGGCTCATCTAATACCAGCAATTGCGGGTTATTGATAATCGATTTTAGAAAAATCACTTTTTGCATTTGGCCGCCGGATAAATCATGAATTTGATGATTTAATAAATTCTCCAAACCGAGTCTTGAAATCAGCTCTTTGGATAAATCATCAATAATAATTTTATCAGTTGAGAGGCTTAAAAAATCAATAACCCTTAAAGGAATAATGCGATCAATGGTTATTTTTTGCGGCATATAACCGATAGTAATTTTTTTATTATAAGAAACTAACCCAGTTGATGGCTTTAAAGCGCTAATTATTATTCTGGCAATTGAAGTTTTGCCACCGCCATTTGGGCCAATTAAGGTGGTAATTTGGCCTTTTTTTAATTCTAAATTAATATTTTTTAAGATCTGGCGGTTATTTATTTTTAAATCGATATTTTTTAAGGATAATATTATCATTTTGACTCCCTATCAGTAGTTTCGCTAGCAATTGCGTCAGCTCTATTATTATCACCGGTTGCCGCATCAGCTTTAGTTGCGCCACCACCCCTATCACTTGCAACAACCTTACCTCTATTACCGGCAGTACCAATTTTTTGGCCAACCGCTCTTGCGGCGTTACCGCCATGTTTTTGAACTGCCCCCACCGCTCTCTTTTGTACGGCATTAAGAGCGCCAAAAGTTTTGCTAGCCATGCCTTTAATTGAGCCCCAACTAGCCCCATGATCAGGCCCGCCAACTAAACTTATCGCCAATTCTTGAATTTTACTTAAAAACTGAGTGAAAATAAACATTAATAATGCCGCTTTAATTAGAGTTTTGACTTTGAGCATCAAATCTTTTACTACCAAAGAAGGTAATCCGATTCCAATTGGAGCAAGGGCATTTAAAGTCTTTATTTGCACACTATCAAAAATACAGTAAACACTAGTAGCTGCAGCATCTCCATCGCAGCTAATTTCTTTAGGAGCATCTCTGCCATCACCACTAAAAGTAACATCGCCAATAATTACTGAATCAAAAATAGTGATTAAAACGCCCAAATAGGCAAATAATATCATTGGCTGTAATATCAGGCCTAAAAGCTGCTTCCACCAATTATCAAATACTCCCTTGGTTTTTTCAAATAAAGATAGCGTAATAGTGATTGGCGAAACATAGATTAAAAGCGTAATCATAATTGAAGAAATCAGGAAAATATGGAGCGCTCTGACGGTTAAAAATATTAGGAAAAAGGCAAAAATAAAAGCAGCAACTAAAAATATCAGACCGGCGCCACCAGTTAAAAAACCAGCTAGTAGCATGATGGCAATATTTGGAACCGAAACTGATGGGCCATAACCAAGGGCGCGGACAATTTTACAATCAAGCACATCCCAAATTTTTAGATATTCTTTGCCCGGCGGGTAAGCAAAATTAGCCGGATTAATATCGTTTATATCCTTATAATTAAATTTTGGAAATTGACAGCCATCTTGCTTAGCTGGATCTGTGATGCCAGGATCAATTTTCATCGTAATATCAGCAAGCAAATCTGAAGTGTTCATGATCCCATCTATAAAACCAGATTGCCAGCCATTTCCAACCGCAAAATACATCACCAATCCAATCTTAATGATAAATAAAATTAATTCTTTTCTTTTAATTTCTCCAAGACCAAGCAGGACCTTGGCACCGAAGAACATAACCGCTAATACCAGAGACATTTTAATAATGTCTTGTAATCTGCTTTGCATTTTAGCAAAAAAAGACTGGCTGGTTAGTGACTTTCCTTCTTGTGATTTATAATTGCCACTGGCACAAACCCCATTCTCATCAGGAGCCTCCGCGGAATCAGCGCATACAGTATCGCCAGCTTTATTTAACATCAGATTTTCTAATGTTTCTTTAAAGCATTGCACAATCGGTGCTGAAAAATTACGGCCCGATATTGGCAATAAATCAGAATTATAAGCATAAGTATTTTGAGAATCTCCTTTAAGATCTCTACAGGCCTTTGAGATAAATTGGCCAGTTAGATGGCTACCGCCTTTAATATATGGGGTAGTTGGCACTTTGACGCAATTATTCATATATTGGCAAAAATTCTGTCTGACTTCCGGAGCATTTTGATTGCTATAATCTTCTAATTCAGTGCCGCCGCCAAGTAAGTGATTATAAGGACAAACCGAATAAGTTTTGGCGCAAATATAATTGGAGCTGCTTTTAGCCTGATAGGTTTCAAACACCACTGAACGAATTGAACATTTATCACCTAATTTGCAAAAATGCCCATCACTTCTATCCACCGAACTACCAGCCGCATCATATTCGATACAAATCGTATTTTGACTTCTGGCTTTACAACAATTATATGCATCTTGCACGGCAGGATCAGTAGAGTCATCTAATAAAAATCGATTACATGCATAATTTGAAGCAAGACCCGGGCCACGCATATAATATCTTTGATTGCCACTATGATAGCCAAGTATGCGGTCTCTTTTATCATTTTTCCAACTTTTTGGCAAGCTACAAGATCCACTACCATTATCCTCATATTCTTTGCCGCCATAAATATATTCGCGGTAATATTGGTTACGTACTTTTGTTTCATTATTATTATAGCCACAAGAATCACTGCCGGTAAATAAATCAATTAAACATTTTGCGTAAGAACCAGTATAATTACCGCGGCTCTGCATTGAATTACCTTTAGAATCTTTAATTTGACTACCATCATTGGCAGTATCGCTCCATACCTGCCAATCATGGCCACAAATTCTAGCCTTTTTATAAACCTGATTAGCAACACCATATATCACTGCTAGCGCTGCTAATTCTGCAGAATAGGCCGCAAGCTGAGTAGCATAGGCAGTACAGCATTTGAATTGATTAGCTTCGGCAGTTGCGACTTGTGCAGTAAAACAGCCGCCACAAGAAGCATTGGTGGCTACTGCAGCTGAGGCAATGCTGATATAGAAAGCGCATTTAGCGCCATTATTAGTAACAGAAAATAATTGCGCCGCCTGCATATAGGGATTGGGCTTATAAACACTACCGCACATTGAAGTAGCAAACGCTGATGCCGCCTCAGTTGCAACTGTAAAGCCGGCGATAAATCCGATACAAGTCGGATTATCCAACTCCCACTGAATATCGCGATTACCACCAAATGGATTAAATCCAATACCATTTTTATCACTTCCTGGCCCATCAGCATGATTATCATTACTTCGGCATTGCTCGTTATTAGAGCCCCATTCAACCGATCTGATGCCGGTATAAGCAATGGCAGAACTTTCATTAATAATTGATGATGATAAAAGGATTAGGCAAGCTAAAAAAAGCAAGAATTGACGATAAATCTTTAAAAAAGAGCGGCTATTAGTAACTATATCAGCTACCCTTTGACCGATTTTTTTAATAATTTTTTTGCCCATTTGTTACTACAAAAACTTGAGGAATATAGTGTTAAAAATTTTTCAAATAAACCAACCTTACACCATAATCCTGCCATTTTTCTAAGCTGGTCTTATAATTGGTTCTGATTCCTTTATAGCCAATTTGAAGCGACAGTAGGTCAAAAATCTTGGTTTTAGAGAATTTATAACCAGCAGAAACTTCAAAGAAATCCTGGCGAAAACCATTGCTTGCATTAAGAATAACATTTTTATGACGACCATAGCCAAAAGTAATATTGTAATTCTTGCAAATATTATTAACCAAATTAGCAATCAAATAATTATCTTTGACATGGTTATTGCCGCCAACATTATTGATTTTAGTATATTCAAGCAAAGCATTGGATTGTAATTTTTGTGACCAGGGATATTGATAATTACCGCCAAAACTCCAGGCTTTTTGATTTGCTATTTTAGCACCATTGATTTTAGAAAATCTTTCACTTGGTGCCAAATTAATGTGAGAAAAATGATAGGATAATTTTTTATCTTCACCAAAATCATATAAAATATCGAGGGCAGCCAAATAAGATGAAGGTGATTTTTTGTTACTTAAGCTAGAATGATATTGATAATTAGGATCGCGCAAGATAATTGCCGAATTATCGAGATTGCCACCATTATTAGCAAAAACACCAAAAGCAAAATTATATTCACCAACCTTTTTTTGATCTCCCAATTTAGTGTTAATTACCGCTCCCAATTTTTCATCCTGCAAATAATTATTAGCGATATCTCTTAACCAAATACCCTCATTAAAACGCCAGGCAGTACCAAAATTGGCAGTAAACTTGCCGGCTACAAGGCTAAATTTAGTAAAATTATAAGATAAATTGAACTCTTTAATCTTAAAATAATTATTTCTTGAATTAGGATTATTGGTAGAAGTCAGTGCAATATCGCGGCTGGTAGCTTTGTAATCATCAAAAATATTTTCGAATTTTAAGTAGCTATTAATGGTAAGATTTTTAATTGGCTGTATATTTGAATATAAATTAAAACGACTATAACCAGTCTTATAATTATTTTTCAGATTGGTAGTTTGATTATTATTATCAGCATAAAAATCAGCAATCAAAAGATTATTATGACTCGATTTAAAATCATCAGCAAATACAGCCAAGGATGAAAAAATAACCGCAACAAAAACCACCAAGGGTTTTAAAAAAATATTTTTCACTTAAATAAAGATTTTATTTTAATAATTGATGAACAAATTTTATTCCTTGATAAAAACTTCCCATTTTGTCAATGACAAAGGAGTAGCCTTCTTTTTATCATACCGAAAGGTTTTTAGCTACAGCCAGTTTATTCAAAAGAATAATTTTATGTCAATCATAATATTACTACATCAAAAAAATTTACCTGCTTTGATTTTTTAATACATAAAATCCAAACAGGTAAAACGTCCACGAATAAATTTAGCATTTCTGACCACTTCATTATATTGTTTTGTGGTAATTTGAAATATTTTATAAGAGGCATTAATCTCAAAATGCTTAAAGATTTTTTTTAAATTTTGCTGCTTGCTATGGATTTCAGCCAAAATTTTACTAAGCTCAAACCAATGATCTCTTAAAAATATATTTAATTCTCTGGCGCAATTTTTAGTAATTAATTTAATTGCGACTTCTTTTTTGCATTGATCAAAAACATCCTTAGTAAAATATTGCTCAAGTTTTCTGGCCTTAGTTTTATTTTGCATTATAAAATCATTGGCAATAATTGCTGGGCGAATTTGACGTAAAATTTTAGCCTGCAAATTGCTCACACTCATAGTTGTAGCCGCAATTTGCAAGCCATGAAGAATATTGGCAACCTTGGTTGGATATTTCATTTCCAGTAGATGGGCAATTAAATGCTCGGCTTGACTTGCAATATAGCTAGATTTTGCAATTGTCATGCTAATTCCGGCAATTAGTAGAATCGTGACTAATTTTTCAAGTAAAATTTCATCATTTAATGAGTATTTTTGATAAGTCAGCATGAAATTGTCGATTTCTTTGGCTAAAATCGCAAATGATTCCTCATGAGGGTCGGTATTTAAGATCATGTTTGACAATCTGGCATCAAAATAGCAATTATAAAAACACAGGCTATCGGCAATGCCAGCTTTGGTTAGCTCACTTGGTGATGATTTTAAAATTCCTAAATCAAAATAAATGGCAATTGGTAAAATAGCTGGCAGTGATTTTTTATGGCCCGCAATCATAATTGAAGCATTAGCTGATAAATAGCCATTCATTGAGGCGGCACTGGCAAAAATAATATAGGGAATTTTTAAATCATGACTCGCTAATTTACATAAATCATTAATGGTGCCGCTGCCAAGAGCAATGATTAAATCACAATTTGAAGCTGCAGATAAAATTTTTTCTAAATAAGATTGATTGGTGGTAACCTTATTTTCTTTGGTAGCTTTAAAAATTAATCGCCTAAAATCTGAAGAAGCTGCTATTTTTTTAAAAGAATCACCAAAAAATTGCCAATTATTGTCATAGATATTTTGATCAGAGATCAGTAAAATTTTTTTATTCCCAAAACCGAGATTAGCAACAATTTGGTCGCAATTAAGCGCAAGATCATTGGCAATTTTTACCTCTAAGAGCGCTAAATTATGTTTTTTTATTAATTCTTTTATCAGCAGCATTGGTAAAGAGATATTATTTTTTTCTTGTGGGATAAATTATTGTAATTTATATTAGCGGCTGGAGAACTTTACCTAAATTACTTAACTAAAATCAACTAAAAAATGGAAAAATTGCAATTGTTCTTATTAATAATGCAAGTTGTTATTGCTGTGGTGATGATTATTTTGGTCTTATTACAAAAATCAGATGGTGATTCATTAAGCGGCATCGGTGGTGGCAGCGGAGGAGCTAATTCAATAATCTCCAGCCGCGCTTCCGCTAATATTTTGACCAAAATTACTATGGTTTTGATTGCAATTTTTATGGCTAATTGCCTGATTTTGGCAGTTCTTTCTAAAAGTGGTCAAAAATCTTTTATCTCAGAAATTGATAAAATCGCTAAGGAGAAAGAAAAATCCAAACCAACACCTTCTAAGATCGATGACGGGGTAAAAAGCGAAGATCTTTCTGATATTAAGGCCAAAAAGCTAAAAACTATTGCGGCCCCAAAAGTTGAATAACATTATATTGCTATGAAATTAACTATTTTAAATAAAATTCATAATCAGTTAGGCGCTAAAATGGTCGAATTTGCCGGCTATGAAATGCCGGTTCAATATAAGGAAGGTATGCTAAAAGAGCATGAATGGGTTAGAAGTGGCAATGTTGGGCTGTTTGATGTATCACATATGGGGCAGTTTTTAATTGAAGGTGATGAGGTAGCGGCGTTTTTATCATATATCACCCCTACTGATTTTCAATTAAGCCGCAATAATTTAGCCAAATATACGGTTTTAACCAATCCAGCCGGCGGCATTATTGATGATTTAATTGTTACCAAAATTAATGACCAGAAATTTTTTATGGTTTTAAATGCCGGATGCAAGGAAAAAGACGTAGCCTGGATTAGAAAAAATTTACCAACGGGTATCAAATTTAGCGAGCTTAGCTCACGTTCTTTAGCTGCGCTTCAAGGCCAAAAATCATCGCAGATTTTACAAAATCTAATTAAAGACCGCAATTTAGATGATTTAGCCTATATGCATATGGATAATTATCAGCTAAAAAATGGTGAGGAAATATATATTAGCCGTACTGGCTATACTGGAGAAGATGGCTTTGAGATCAGTATTGAAAATTCAGCAATTATTGATTTTTGGCAAAAATTATGTATCAACGAGTCAGTAAGGCCAATTGGACTTGGGGCCAGAGATTCCTTAAGACTAGAAATGGGCTATCCGCTATATGGCCATGATTTAGATGAAACTACCTCACCAGTTGAAGCCGGGATTTCTTGGGTAATTAGCAAATCCAGCCAAAATTTTATCGGCTCTGAGATAATTTTAGCACAAAAAACTCAAGGTGTTAAAAGAAAAAGAGTTGGGGTAAAAATTCTTGATCGCCAAATTGCAAGACATGGTATGGAAATAGCAAATAAAGAAGGTAAAAAGATCGGCCAATTAACCAGTGGTGGTTTTTCTCCAACTTTAAAAACTTCAATTGGACAAGGCTATGTTGATATAAAATCATCTGAAATCGGGCAGGAAATATCAGTAATTATTCGCGGCAATCCAGTGCCGGCAGTAATTCACTCACCAAATTTCGTTGCCGCTAAAACCAAAGCTAAAAAATAATAATAACTTTAATAATTAGACTTATGAAATTTACAAAAGATCACGAATGGTTAAAAATTGATGGCGATATCGCAACTATCGGTATTACTGAGCATGCCGCTGAAGCACTTGGAGAATTAGTATATGTTGAATTACCAAGAATTGGTACTAATTATAATGCTGGCGATGCTTTTGCAGTAGTTGAATCTTCAAAATCAGCAAGCGATGTTTATATTCCATTTTCTGGAGAAGTAACCGAAGTAAATGAAGCTTTGTCTTCATCTCCAGAGCTAGTAAATAATTCTACCTATGAGGATGGCTGGATTGCAAAAATCAAATTAAGCCCTAATCAAGATAGCTCTAACTTGATGTCTCAAGAACAATATGACAAATATTTGCAAGATAAATAATGAAAGATTTGAGTAAAAAAGATCAACTTTTAATTACTTTTTTTAATTGCGGTAAATTTAAATATGGACCCGGAACTTTAACCAGCTTTTTATGCTTACCAATCTGGCTTATCATCAATTATTGTTTTTATTTAGCTAATTTTAGCATCATTACCACCCATCTATTCTGGTCTTTATTATTAATATCATTATTTTTATTTGGCATTCAGACTATCCCGCTTTACTCCAAGAATTTTGACCAAGAGGATCATCCTTCAATAGTTTTAGATGAGGTAGTTGGCCAGCTATCAACGCTTTTGCTTAGTTATTTGCCGGTTGCAAAATATTATTTCAAGGCTAGTTTTAGCCAATTAGTTATATTGCATCTGATTTGCGCCTTTATTTTATTTAGGGTTTTTGATATATTCAAACCATCAATTATTAAAACCATTGATAATATGAAAGGTAGCATTGGAATTATGCTAGATGATGTAGCGGCGGCAATAATTGCAGCTTTGATTACCAATATTATAGTGATATCGTTTAAATTTTTCTTGTGATCAAATGGATTTTTTAAATAAAATTAAAATAAAACTCTCTTGTAAGAAAGTCGGCAGTGACGAGTTTGGCAATCAATATTACCAGCATCCAAAATCTTTAAAAAGATATGTTGTGTATAAAGGCATGGTTGAGGCCTCTAAAATACCGTCAAATTGGCATGGCTGGATGCATTATAGCACTGACAAAATTCCGGATCAAAACCAACCAAAAAATTCCTGGCACCAAACTCATTTACCAAATTTAACCGGCACTAAATTACGTTATTTTATCGGTGGCCATCTAGCTAAAAAATCTCTGAGAGTAAAAACTGGCGGCGATTATCAGGCTTGGAAACCTTAGACTTTTACTTGAGGTTCTTTTTGCCCTCCTTAAATGAGGCCCGACCCTGTTGTCATTGCCGCCTATGCGGGGATGACAAGAAAGGGAGCTGAAAGATGATAAGAAAAGATGAAGGCTTCTTAATACAGAGCGTCCTGAAGCAAGAATTGACTATTACTAAAATTATTATTTAACATTAAACAAACTAAATATGAATAAAACTAATAATTATTTTGAAATTATTGTCGGTACTTTTGTTTTAGTGACCGCAATTGTCTTTTTTGTAAGCTCGGCAAAAAATGCCAAAATCGGCAGTAATGGCGACAGATACCATCTCCTCGCCAAATTTGACAATATTAGCGGTATCGCACCGGGTAGTGATATCAAAATTTCAGGAGTAAAAGTTGGTATCGTCGAAGATCAGTTTTTAGATCAGCAAACATTTCGTGCGGTTTTAAAAATGGCAATCAATAAGTCAGTAAAAATTTCTTTGGATTCTTCAGCTAAGGTTGCTAGCGATGGCTTACTTGGTTCTAAATTTCTTGCAATTCAACCGGGAGGCGATGAAGAAAATTTAAAAGATGGCGAAGAAATAAAATTTACTCAATCTTCAATAAGTTTTGAAGATTTACTTGGAAAATTTATTTTTGGCGCATCAAATAATAGTTCAAAAGAAAAGCAAGATGAGAAAAAATCTTAAGCTGGCATTAATCTTACTGGGATCTTGTTTATTTTTGCTAAATTTTAACAATCATTGTTTTGCTGAAATTATCTATAAATTGCAAAATAATTCAGATCAATCTTTTCAAGATAGCAGCAATGGCCCAGAACAAGAATCAGACACTAAAAAATTGGATCAGCAGCCAGCAAAGCCATTAGAAACGCTACCGCCAAAGCCGGATAAAGAAGCCGAGGATTCAGCTGCTAAAGCCTTAGAATCAAAAACTCCGCAAGCTAAATTAATTAGCAATAATGGGTTATCTTTGGATAAAATAGATCAATCAAGATTTATGAATATAGCCGAACTTCAGGGGCTAAATAAAATTACCGCCAAAACCTCGATTTTAAGAGCTAGAGTTGGAGAGCCAATCAAATTCGGTAATTTGTTAGTCATTATTGACAAATGCTGGCAAGCCCCTATTAGTCAAAGGCCGGATAGTAAAATTTTATTGGAAATTTTTGAAATTAAACATAACGCTGATAATAGCGAAACTAAAGAGCGGATTTTTTATGGCTGGCTTATCGCCTCTGACCCAGCAGTCTCAGCTTTGGAGCATCCGATTTACGATATTACTGCGCTGAGTTGTAGCAAATAACTTATAAATTTAATATGAAAAATCCTTCAGTAAAAATTGCGCCATCAATCCTTTCTGCTGATTTTGCTAATTTAGAAAAAGAAATAAAATTAATCACTGCCGCCAAAGCTGATTATATCCATATCGATATTATGGATGGCAGCTTCGTTCCAAATATCACCATTGGTAGCGAGGTAGTAAAAAGCCTCAGAAAACATACCAACTTACCCTTTGATGTCCATTTAATGATTAAAAATCCCGATTTACATATTGAATCTTTTGCTAAAAGTGGCGCTGATATTATTACTATTCACGCCGAAAGCGTTATTCATCTTGACCGCAGCATTAATCATATTAAATCACTTGGCAAAAAAGCCGGAGTTTCTTTGGTGCCCTCAACTCATGAAAATATTTTAGATTACATCATCAATGAAGTTGATTTAATATTAGTAATGACGGTTAATCCTGGCTTTGGTGGGCAAAAATTCTTAGATTCACAATTAAGTAAAATACAAAATATTAGAAAAAAAATTACCGCCGCTAAAAGAAAAATTGACCTTGAAGTTGATGGCGGAATTAATAATCTAACCGCTAAATTAGCAGTTGCCGCCGGAGCCAATATGTTAGTTTCTGGATCATATATTTTTGGCTCCAAAGATTATCAAAAAAATATTTTGAGTTTAAGATAAATTTTATCCCCTCTCTTTCCTCCTTAAAAGAGGGAGTATTTGAGTATGATAATTTAAATTAAAAAATAAACTAATGACCAATTACATTGTCTATGGCCTTGGAATCTCAGGGATTGCAACTCTTAAATATTTAGCCAAAAATCAGCAAAAAATTATTGCCTGCGATGATAATTGGCAGGCAGTTTCAAATTTAAAATCAAAATTACTGGCTGAGAATTTTACCTTCATTAACAATATTGAATTTCTAAAATTTGAAGAAATAAAATGGGATCAAAATACTGTAATTATTTTTGCCCCCGGAATTCCGCTCTATCATCCAAAACCACATAAAATCGTTGAGATCATTGCCAAATATGGCTGCAAATTAATTTGTGATATTGAGCTTTTTTATCAACAATTTCATCAGGATTATAATTTTATTGGCATCACCGGCACTAATGGCAAATCAACTATCTCTGCTTTGACCAATTTTATTATCAATCATCTAGGCCTAACCTCTGAAGTTGGTGGCAATATCGGCATACCATGCTTTAGCCTTGGTAATCTTGCCAAAAATTCCGCCTATGTTCTTGAAATGTCATCATTTCAGCTTGCTTTGGTCAATAATCTTCATTTTAGAATTGCCTCACTTGGTAATATTACCCCTGATCATATTGATCGTCATGGCGGAGCGGCAGAATATATTGCCGCTAAAAAAAGAATTTTTAACCATCAAAATGCTGATGATTACTCAATAATTGGCATTGATAATCATAATTCACTTAAGGTTTTTGAGTCATTAAAGCAAAATCGCAATTTCAAATCTAATTTAATTACAATTTCAACTAAAAAAATTGCGCCAAATTCAGTGGCAGTAATTGCCGGCAAACTTTATAACCGAATTGATAATGCCAATTCAGAATTTTTACTAAGCGATATTTTTCTTAAAGGCGAACATAATGCTGAAAATATTGCCATCGCTTTTGCCAATTGCTATTGCTATTTAAAGCAACAAAATCTGCTAACCAAAATTCCTGAATCCAAAATTATCGATGCAATCAGGCTTTTTAAGGGCCTTAGGCATCGTATGCAACTTTTGGGCCAAATTAACCATATTAATTTTATCAATGACAGTAAGGCAACCAACGCTGAATCCACTGAAAATGCGCTAAAAGTCTATGATAATATTTATTGGATTTTGGGTGGCGCTGAAAAAGAAGGCGGTATTGAAATATTAAAACCTTATTTTAAAAAAATAACCAAAGCCTATTTAATTGGGCATGCAACTGAAATTTTTGCTAAAATATTGCAGGAAAATCAAGTAATTTTTGAAAAATGCGGTAATTTAGAAAATGCTTTTAATAAAGCGCATGAAGATGCCAAAAAAGACCCGCTCGACCAAAAAAATATCTTACTTTCACCAGCATGCGCATCTTATGATCAATGGAAAAATTTTGAAGAAAGAGGAGATTTCTTTTGCAAATTATTTGAAAGACTTACCACAGCTAATTAAATTTATGAAAACCATTGCAATTATTGGATTTGGATTTTCTGGTACAGCGTTTTTTCTAAATCTCATCAAGTGCAATTTACCTAAAGATTTAAAGATAATTATTTTTGAAAAAGAGGATCTGAAAAATTGCCATTCATAGCAAAAAGGATTCTTTTAAAACTGATTTCTTGGTAAATTGCCTGGGATTTGAACTAAAAGCTAAGAAATATCCGCTATTTTCTGCAATGATTAAAAATAATTTACTAAAGCCGGATTTAATCATGATGAAACCGAATAATTGCAATATATTTTTGCTTGGAGGATTAAATATTGCTCAAGATTTTGAGAGCACCTCAGTACCAAATATCAGGCTACAAATTGAGGATTTAGTACCTAAAATTGCAGCAGAAATTTAAATTATCTAATTAGCATAGATTATAATTGACATTTATTTTTGAAATCATGATATTGAAAGCCTGTGCAAAGCATAAATTTTGCCAATCTAAATTAAAGAATTATTTGCCTTTTTGATTAACTTAATTTAAATCATAACTATGAAAATCATTCATTCACTGAGCTTAGCTGCCCTGATTAGCGCCTGCTCTTTTAGTGCTTTTGCTGCTAGCGGAGGCCATTACAACAACACCATGACCAAAGATTGGAATGGTTATCGTGAAAAATTATTCAACCAAGGTATTGATATTAAGCCTTATTATAAAGTTGATGGCTTTTATAATACTAATGGCGGCTTATCAAAGGGCGATAAGTTTCTTGATCGAGCTGCCTTTGTAGCTGATTTAGATGGCAAGAAAATGCTAAAAATTCCCGGCTTAACTTCTCATATCGCTTATTACACTAATAGTGGTGGCAATCCAGATGAATTAGTTGGCAGTGTTCAAGGTACCGACGCCATGTCAACTCGTCAGGGAGTGCAAAAAGCCAGGTTTTATGAAGCTTTTTTACAGCAAAATTTACTCTGCGACAAGGTTTCGATCTTATTTGGTTTAAGAGATATCAATAATGAGTTTTTCTACGCTCCTTCAACTGATATTTTTATTCATGAAATTGATGATATTGATAGAGATCCTACAATATCCTCATCCTTATATACTTCAATTGCGCCATTTTCTAGCACTTTACGCCTTAAAGTTACGCCAAATAAGGATTATTACGTACAAGCTGCGGTACTTGATCGTAGAACCAAAAAAGACAATTATCCTGGTGTTGCCGGATTTAATCATCTGATAGTAGCTGAAGCTGGCCTTACCCCAACCTATAATTCTCATAAAAATAAGTTTGCCCTAGGTTATTGGCACTATAAAGACAGATTCCCGGTATATGGCAATAGCGCCGTTAGAAAGCAATATCAAGGATTCTACTTACTTGCAGATAGCCAAATCTATAAAGAAAATGACTCTTCAGATCAAGGTTTAAGCAGCTTTGTTAAGATAAAATTTGGTGATCGTGATGTTGGCGTTTTTGATCATACTATTAATGCCGGCTTGCTTTATAAGGGCTTAGTTCCAAATAGAGATGCTAGTACTCTTGCTTTAGCGATAATTAAAAGTCACTTTGCTAAAAAATATCGCAAAGCAACATTAACTTCTGCTAGGCAGTTTAACTCATCTGAAACTACTTATGAACTAACTTATAGCGATAATTTATTGCCATGGTTAACAGTGCAGCCAGATCTTCAATATGTGGTTAATCCGGCTAGTGGTAACGCACTTAAAAATGCAACCGTGGTTGGCTTGAGGCTAATTGCCAAGATCTAATCTTGGTAAAAAGCTTAAAAAAACCATAATAATCTTTGAGATACCCGCCTTATTTAAATATTGAGGCGGGTATTTCTTTAAATTCAGTCCTTTTTTAATGGAAAGAAATTCTATCGAAAATCTCAGCAAGATAATTTCTAAGCTTCCTGGTCTTGGCCCAAGACTTGCTAAAAGACTGGTTTTACATCTGGCAAATAATAAAGAAAAAATCTTATTACCGTTGATTGGTGAATTAAATAATCTAAATGATAAAATTCATAATTGCCAAATTTGCGGCAATCTCGACCAGGGCTTAATATGTCGAATATGCAATAATCACAATCGTGATCTTGAAGTAATTTGTATCGTTGAAGAAGTAGCTGATCTTTGGGCAATTGAAAGAAGCGAAAGTTATAAGGGACAATATCATATTTTAGGCGGCAGCCTATCGGCGATCTTGGGCCATGGCGTTGAAGGATTAAATTTACAATCCCTACATCAAAGGCTTAAGGCTGGTAAAATTAAAGAGCTGATATTGGCAACTTCAGCCACCATCGATGGCCAAACCACCGCCCATTTTTTACTTGAAAATTTAAAAGAATATAATCTTAAAATTACGCGTTTAACTTACGGCATCCCGGTTGGCAGCGAGCTTGATTATTTAGATGAAGGAACCATTAATATTGCAATTAAAACTCGTAGCGAATTCTAATTTCTTTAAAATATATTGAAAAAGTAATTTTAAAGCTTTTTAATCATGTAGCAACATTTCATTTTTAACAAAGTTCAAAATATGATCAAAGATCTCGAAAAACAGAAAAATTATATCAAACAGCAATTTCCATCAGCTGATATTATTGAGCCAATTGCAAATGATAATTTAATTATTTACGTTAAAAAAGAGGAAATTACTCAGTTTCTTAAATTTTTGCGTGACGATTGGCAATTATCTTTTAAGCTTTTACTTGATGTTTTTGGCGCTGATTTTCTTGGCCTTAGAGCTCATAGATTTGAAGTTATTTACAATTTGCTAAGTCTTAAATTGAATAATCGCCTTACTGTAAAAGTTAAACTTGAAGATCAAGAGGAAGTTGAGACCGTAAGCGCAATATTTAGCACCGCTAATTGGTTTGAAAGGGAAGCGTTTGATATGTATGGCATTGTTTTTACCAACCATCCTGATTTACGTAGAATATTAACTGATTATGAGTTTGAAGGCCATCCTTTACGCAAGGATTTTCCACTAACTGGATATAAAGAAGTCAGATATGATCAGGAATCAAAAAAAGTTATCTATCAACCGGTTGAATTAATGCAGGAATATCGCAATTTTGACCTTGAGATGCCATGGCAAGGAACCAAATATGATAAAAATAAATTCTAATAATATGACCAATTGGCTTAAGAAAGTTTTTTTGATAGATAGTTTAAAAACATCCTCAGCTAATCATTTGATTTGGTTTTTTGGTCCCGCGGGCTATCTTAGCAGCTATTTTATCGTTAACAAATTGATGATAATACTCAAAATCATTACTGTTAATATCGCTTTATCAGCAATAATTATTATTTATTTTTGCTGGCATATTCATGCATTAAGAAAATGCGCATTAACAAAGCAGAAATTATTAAAAAGCCAAGGGGAAGTAGAAAATGCAACACCTCGCAGCCTTACCAAGACTTTTTTAAGAAAATTATTTCTACAAGAATCATTAACCAAATCCGATCCGATTTTAATTACAATATTAATCGATCTTTATTTCATTGTTAATACCGTCGATTGTCTTTTGGCCACCATCAATCATTTATGAATCAATAATGATAAAAATGATGATTAGCTTAATTTGTTTGGTTATTTTAAGTGGCTGCATCGCAACTGCCACAATGAATCAGGAACCTTATTATGATGGACCAGCATCTGATCATTTTGATGGTGAAAAATTTTATTCTAAATCCCGTAAATCATTTTCTGATCTGCTAAAATTTCTTTTTTCAAGCGGGCCTAACTGGCAAAGCAGTATTAAGCTTGATAATAATCATAAATCAGGCCAGGAAATCAAAAGTCCAACTAAAAACAAAGTAATCTTTATCGGTCATGCAACAACCCTGATTCAAGTTGGAAATATCAATATTTTAACTGACCCAATCTGGTCTGATTATGCCGGTCCAATTGGCCTGGTGTCGCCAAAAAGAGTGCATCCACCAGCAATAGCAATTGATGAGTTGCCAAAGATTGATTATGTTTTAATCAGCCATAATCATTATGATCATATGGATATTGCAACCATCAAAATCCTCAAGCGAAAATTTGACCCAAAATTCATTACCGGGCTAGGAAATTGCTACTATCTCAATGATAAAAAAGATCTTGATCTTGATTGTTTGGAAATGGATTTAAATGAAACCTACAAAGTCGATAATGACATATTAATTCATTTCCTAGAAGCCAAACATTGGTCACAAAGAAGCTTAAATGACCGCAACAAGACCCTCTGGGGGTCATTTGCAATCATTAGCGATAATTTTAAAGTTTATTTTGCCGGTGATAGCGGATATGGCGACCATTTCAAAGCAATTGGCAATAAATTTAATGGCTTTGACGTCGCATTACTGCCAATTGGCGCCTATGAGCCCAGATGGTTTATGAAAGATCACCACATCAACCCCAAAGAAGCAATTTTGGCCCATATCGACTTAAAAGCCAGAAAATCAATCGCCATCCATTATAAAACCTTCCCTTTAGGCCGCGAAGATTATTTCGACCCGATCTTTGATCTACAAAAAGCCGAAACCGAGCTAGAATTTGACAAACGCGACTTCTTATTGCCAGCATTTGGCGAAGTGTTTTACTTTTAATTTCTCAATTATTAAAGAAGAATAAAAAAATACTTGCATTGATATTTATACCAGTTATTTTTAATATTGATCATGTTATCATTTGCTTAAATTTTAAAAAATTACTATAGCAAGATTTTATATAAATAAATAAGGTTTAAGAACCGGTTACTTTTTTAGCTTTTTATTAAAATTAAATGGAGAATTTATGCAGCAGGGAAATGGACCATTGACAGTAAATCAAACTGAAGGAAATCCCAGGAATCGGGAATTTTGTTAAACAGCTTTTATCTTCAGATCAGTCAATAAATGCTGTAACTGATTTAGATCTCGAATCAAAAAAAACAGTTCTAGCTGCTCTAATCCAGGTAATATCAGAAAATGACCTCAAAATCAGCCCCGAAAACAAATCAAGATTACAAAGACATATTGGTCAAATTGGCAATCCATCGATTGCAAGCGCTATTACCAACAGAAAAACCGCTAAACAGATTTGGCGCATAATCAATGAATCACTGAAAGAGCCAAGCAATAGCAATATCCTCACAGGCGTCAATTATCTTATGGTTTTTTTATTTGCAACTGGCTGCGCATCTGGCACTGCTAACGATACCGCAAAAAAACTACCACAGCTCTTTGAAAATTTAAGTGATAATCAAACCGCAAAAAACGCTGCAGGAGTAACGCTTGGAATAGCCGCTTTTCTTGCAAATTGGGTTTTTGCTAATGGGGCTCTTTTGAATTCGGAAAGAAAAATTGTTGAATTCTTTAAATCCGGTTATTGTCAAAAATTATCGCTGCTAATATTAGCGGCGTTGGCTGCCGGCTCTGCATCAATGGATGCCGCATTCCCTTTTGACGCTAAAGAAGAAATAGTAAAAAATTTTGGTGTTGAAAATGAAGATGCTGCTAACGTTCTTTATTATTTTTGTTGTGCACAAGCAATTGCAACCGCGCCAACTATGATTGCAATCTGCTCTAGATCATGGATTAAATTGACAGCAATAATTCTAGCTTCTCCTACTTGGTTAAAAGAAAAATATCAAAATCCTGATATGAGTTGCAACAAATTCTCTTCAATGATACTTGCAGGATCATTTCTTGCAATCGCCGGTACTAGACTTTACGCGTTTTACTCTATGTCACAAGATATTTACCGCGATGATACTAATTGGTCAAAAGACATGATATCTGCAGCTGGAGTAATCGCTTTACTTGGCGAGGGTCCGCTTTCAGCGCTTTCAATGGCTGCCTTTAGTGAGTTTGTTGATCCTTATATTAAATTTGGTATTAAAGGTTTATTTAAAATACCAAGATCAATTTTTGGTTATCAACGTCACATTGACGAACCTAATAACGGTCGACAAATAGTAAATGATAATGAAAGCAGTATGGAGTGGGATGAAAAAAGTCAACTAATATTTGATATAATAGTGCTTTCTCTCAATGCCATTGGCAATGGAATGTTAATTTTACGGAAAGGTTTTTCAATATCTAACTTTTGTACATTTATTGCTGCCATTACTTCATCTCTTGCGCTTTGCAGCATGGATGTTATAGAAGATCTGAAAAAGAAACTTGAATTTATCAATTTTGTAACTGGCAATAAACAGCATTTTGATTATAACCAGACTTTAGGTGACTATCTTGAAGAAAAACTGCCAACTACCGATAATCAAGTTGTACAAACTAGCAATATAGATATTGAACTTGGACCTAAGCCATCATTAGAACCTTCTAATAGATCGCGGAAATCTAAGGTAGAAGCATCTATTGCCTCCAACACAGGAAAGTCTTTAACAAGCGGATCCGATTCTCACGCCCTTTAATTACTTGCAATTAGGCATATAATTGATCGCGATTTTTTGCCGCAAGAGGTTAATAGACCCCTTCCGGGGGGAGCGGAGAACGGCATTAGTAAGATTCCAGCTTTTTTGCTACCTCATCGCTAATTAGATAATTGCCAGTAACTGATTGCACATCGTCGCAATCTTCTAGAGCGTCGATCATTTTTAGCATTTTGGTAGCAGATTCAAAATCAAGCTCAATAGTGTTTTTGGGTTTCCAGTATAATTTAGCGCAAACCGGGTCACCATATTTGGCGCTGAGAGCATCTCGTAATTTAGCTAAATTTTGCGGGGCGGAGATGATGATGTGAGAATTTTGGCTGGACTCTATTTCATCGGCGCCAGCTGCAATTGCGGCTTCAAACATCTCATCTTCTGAGGCTATTTTAGCATCATATTCAATCAGCGATACATGATCAAACATAAAAGCAACTGAATTGCTTTCACCCATTGCCCCACCATATTTAGTAAAGATACTTCTGACTTCACTGGCGGTGCGGTTACGATTATCGGTTAAAGCTTCTACAATTAAGGCGACACCGTTAGTACCATAGCCCTCATAACGAATTTCTTCAAAATTATCAGTATCATTGCCAAGCGCAACCTTCTTAACCGCCGCCTCAATGCGATCTTTTGGCATATTATGCGATCTGGCATCAATGATTGCATTTCGAAGCCTTGGATTAAAATCGGGATCTGGCTGTCCAGATTTAGCAGATACGGTAATTTCTCTTAATAATTTGGTAAATAATTTAGCTTTTTTAGCATCTTGAGCACCTTTGCGATGCTTAATATTAGCAAATTGCGAATGTCCGGCCATATTTTTTCTTAAGTTTAATGATTTATAAAACAATAATATTATTACCCTTCGTCACGACAACCTCCCGCCCCTTTGTTATCGCCACTTCTCTCTTTGTCATCTCGCTTCCTTATTTGTCATCCTCACTCTCTTTCTTGTCATCCCCGAGAGAGGCAAGGAATCTAGGGTAACAAAAAAATCCGTCAAAGCTGCTCTTGATAGCGCATTTTTGAAATTAAATGCGTTTTTTCTTCTAAGTCGCTGGTTTTGGAGTCAATTTCAGGATCTCCCGGGTGAATCATGATTTCTATTTTTTGATAGTTTTTGGGAATTTTAATTTTAGCGATCAATTCTTTTGAGAGCTCGCAGCTATTTAAAATGCTAAAAAAATATCGGTTGGTTGTGATTTTTTTGGCACCATTAATGATGCCAAAAAATCTTAATAATAGCCATTTTATAATTCCAGCATTTTTAATAAATAAATTACCCTTATTTATCCGCCAGCTATAATATAAATTTTCATTGATGATTCTGATTCTTGGAATTTGGTATTCTTTGGCCTTCTTGACAATTATTGCAAAAATTCCTGGTATATAATGAATGTGACGATGGCCGTCAATATGAGAGATTGGTGATTTTAGTGACTGCTTTAGCCAGGATAATTGGGCATCAAGCTCAATTTCTAGTTGTTTTAAAAATTCTTTACGATTAAAAATTATCAGTAATAGTAATTTTAAAAAACCATTTTTGAACCTAAAACTTTTATCGGTCAGAAGATTTAAATTTTGATCTTTAAAACAGCAATTGCCATTTGATAAATTAAAATGGAGGCCGATTTTTAAATCGGGATTTTGATTGGCAATTGCAATTGCCTGATCTTGATAGCCACAACCGGTGATAAGACTTGCTGAATTTAATTTTTTTTGCTTAAACATCTTTTCAACCGCTAAATTAACGCCCTCGCTAATTCCAAAATCATCAGCATTAATTATGGTTACATCATCATTATTTTTTATCATCTTTAGAGTCAGAATTTTTTTCAATCAATTCAGCAAAATATAGCGGGCGGCTTTTTGATTCGATATGAATTCTGCCAATATATTCGCCAATTATTCCCAAAATTATAAATTGAATACTGGATAAAAATATCACCAAGCAAATTATGGTTGCATAACCGCTTGGTTGATGCAAATGATAATGCTCATAAATTGTCCATAAGGCAAAAACCATGGCCGAAATTGCCGATATTACCCCTAAATAAATTGAGATTCTAAGCGGCTTGACTGAAAATTGTAAGATCGAGTCAAAGGCTAATTTTAGTGATTTTACCAGATTATAATTACTTTTACCGCTATGTCTTTTAGGAGCAATAAATTCTATTTCAGCAACATTAGAAATCCCCAGCCAGTTAAGCATACCACGAAACATTCTTGAGCTTTCTCTCATATTTCTTAAAGTCTTGATATATCTGCCACTAACTAAGCGAAAATCAGGAGTTTGCGGCGGTATTTTAACATCAGAAATCATATTTGAGAGCTTGTAAAAAAAGCCAGATAAAATATTTTTGATTACCCCTTTATCTTCATTTTTAATGATTTTAGTAAGCACGATTTCATAGCCTTGACGCCATTTATCAATCATTTGCGGCAATAATTGTGGCGGGTGCTGTAAATCTGCATCCATAAAAATTACCGCCTCGCCTTTGGCATAATCAAGGCCGGCAGTCATCGCGATTTCATGACCAAAATTGCGGTCAAAATTAACGATCTTAACTCTTTTACTATCTTCTAAAATTGCTTTCATCACGAACAAACTATCATCTTTACTGCCATCATTAACAAAAATAATCTCATAATCAATATCATCTAAGGGCTCAAGCATGTGATTTATTTGTTTATATATTTCAAATAAATTTCCCTCCTCATTATAGGCCGGAATAACAATTGTGATTAATTTTTTATTACTCATTTTATTTAAAAGAAAAATATTTGTGAGAAAAATAGCTGGCAATAGTTAAAGTCATAATACAGATCAACTGCGCAATGTAAATATTAATTCCCAGTAAATCTTTTAGCAAATAAAGCAGCATCGCATTTAAGACAAAATAAAAAGCGTAAACAATATTAACTTTGACATATTCGAACCAGAAATTTTTATCTGATCTAAAAACAAAATATTTTAGATTAACAAAAGAATTAAACACCGAAATTAAATGACAGAAAAAGAGAATTAATATATAATGCAACTTACTGCCAAGTAAATATTGCAGAAGGCAAAATAATGAGAAGCTAAATACGGTATTATAGCCCCCAACTAGTAAAAACCTGATTTTATCATTAATTTTAAACCAATAATTTAAAAGATTTTTAATCATGCAATTTGGTGATTAAATTTTCATTGGTAAAATTATCATATTAATCCCTTTAACATGGAGGCGGCGCTGCATGACATAGGCCATATGGTTATAAATTAACTGATTAAAGATATTTTCATTTTCTAAAATAAATTTAGTACCAAAAAATATTGCCTTTGGATAATCTCTGGTCACTCGGTAGCTGATTCTGGTTAGCTTTTCAACAATATCAGTATCATAACCAACATAGGCTCTGGCAAAGCGCCCGCTGGCATTGCAGTAATTTTTATATTTTTGTAAAATTGATTTGGTTCTTCTACGCATTTCACGCCATTTTTTTTCTTCTCTAAAAGTGTTAGAATCAACCTCACCTACCATTACAAAAATAAAATTCTGAAAAATTCCCGGGAATAATCTTTTAATTTCAAGTAGACAATTCATGCCACTGCTAAAATTTTGATCAACAATTATTGCTGCAGTTGGAGCATTTTTATCCGAAATTTCGATTTTATCGCATGGGGCAATATTGCGATAATCATAAAATTGAGTTTCAATATTAGTTAACAAAATTCTTAATTTGCGGTAGGAATTTTTTACTAATAGCCCAATAATCACAAAAAATGAGGTAATCACCAAAGTAACCCAGCCACCTTCATAGAATTTTTCGGTAATAGTGATGATTAAAATGCTGCCACAAATTATAAAACCAATCAATGAAACTACTAATTTTTGTCGCCAGAAAATCTTCCTTTTGCGATTTCTAATCCAGTAAATAGTTAATCCCAAAAGCGATAAAGAGAAGGTTATAAATACATTAATACTGTAAAGCACCACTAGAATATGCACGGCGCCCCTGGTAATAATCAAAGTGGCGATTGCGGTAATTGCCATGAATAAAATTCCGTTTTTAACTACTAAACGACTTGAAAGAGTGCTAAAATATTTTGGCATCCATTCATCATTGGCCATATTGGCGACCACCGTAGGGCCGGCTAAAAATCCGGCATTAGCGGCAACAAAAAGCAATCCCGCTTCTAATAATAAAACAATTGGTACAAAAACTTTAGAAATTTGATAGCCCCCAATCGTCCAATTGCCAGAAATAGTATAAAAAACCGTGGCATTAAGAGTCTGGCCATCAACTTTATTAGATCCCCATAATAAATATAAAGTTATAATACCAGCTGCAGTAAATGCCAAAGAAAGGGCCACTAAAAACATGGTTATTTTTGCGGTTTTGATTCTTGGTTCCGCTAAACTATGAGTATTAGTTGATACCGCCTCTAATCCGGTGTAAGTACCACCCCCCATTGAAAATGCTTTTAAAAATAAAGAAAGTAAAAAGATGGTGCCCATCGTCCCGCTAATGCCCCTAGCTTCTTCAACCGCTTGGGGAAATAATTCATTGATACCTGAATGATGGGATATGATGCCGTAAGTAATTAAAAAGAAATGGGTGGCCACGAAACCAAGAAAGATCGGCATCAAAAATTTTATTGATTCTTTCATGCCGCGTAAATTAAGCAAAGATAGAGCAACGATTGCTAATATCTCAATTAGGAGCTTAATTCCACTCCAATTAGCCGGTAAAAATGAAAAGACCGCATCAACGCCGCTGGCAACTGAAATTGAAATAGTAAGAATATAATCAACGATTAGCGCCGATCCGGAAACCAGCCCGGCATATGGCCCAAGTAATTTGGTTGCCACCCGATAACCGCCACCACCACTTGGAAATAATTCAATGACCTGAATATAAGCATAAGAAATGACAAAGACAGTAATTGCAGTTGCAATTGCCAGATAAATTGCCAATTCAAAATGATCGCCAAGCGCCAAAAAGGCCTCTTCTGGACCATAGCAAGATGACGAAATTCCATCAGCACCAAGTCCAACCCAGGCTAAGAAAGCAATTAAAGAAATCGATTTTCTGGTCTGGGTATCAAAAAAATCTTTTGGTTTACCAAAGATAAAATGCTTTATCCTGCTAATTATCATAAATTGCTTATTTTATAAATATTCTCATTTATTTATGAGATTTTTTTAGTATTATTGCTATTTTAACAAAAAAATACTAATTATTTTAGTTATAATATTTTTAACTACCAGCAAAATACTAATTAAAGAAAATTTACTAGCTAGCATCTGCGGTAGAAATAGATCAAAACTGTCGAAAGTTGATAAAAAGCTTGTAAATCAAGATCTCTATTTTGTCATTGCGGCGCAGATTATAGTCCATTTTGCAGCATCTGAGACGTTGCTTGATGAATTGCAATCTGCGCCGCAATGACAAAATAGAGATCTAAGACAAGTAACTGATATAGCCGTACTATTTTATAAACTTTGGCCAACTTTTAACAATTATGGTCAATGGAATCATCGCTTGCAGCATTGCTTAAACTATTTTGATGCTAATTTTAATTAAAAATTCAACCCAGGAGGTAAAGAAATGCCGCTTGTTGCTGATTTTATTGATTCAGCCGAGCTTTCATCAAGCTTCTTTTTAGCATCATTAAAAGCCGCAACAATTAGATCTTCCAATATTTCCTTTTCTTCTTTGGCTAATAATTGCGGGTCAATTATAATTTTTTTAGCAATCCCTAAACCGCTAACTATAGCTTTAACCATGCCACCACCTGAAATTCCTTCATATTCAGCGCTAGCCAAATTTTCTTGAATTTCCTGCATTTTTTTTTGCATCTCCTGCGCTTGGCGCATCAATAATTTCATGTCCATATATATTAAAATTTAAATTGTTAAAATGTTAACCCCCTTAAAAAGGGCAACCTCAAGATTTTGTTCAATTCTTGCGCTCTTGTCAAGCTAGTTTTAAAAAAACAACCAAGAACTGCTCAAAGGAAGGGACGCGTCCCATAACCTCTCTTTTGTCATTGTGACTGCAACCGCAATCGATCTTGCAACATCTTTACTACTTTACTGCTTGATGAATTTTTTTAAGCTTAATCAGGATGTTTTAAAAACCATTGGAAAAATCAGAAAAGAGCAGAGTAATTCCTAAAATAACTGACTCAGATAATAAAATGCAACATTTCAATTATATCGATAATTATACCTATTCTTAAAGCTTGATGAGATAAATAATGGGAAGGGATCAAGACCCCTTCCCGCACCTTCATTTTATTTCTACATCTTCATTTTATTGTTCCACCTTATTATTGATATCACAGCAGGAATGAGTCAGTGTCATAGTAGGAATAGTCAGTGCCACAGCAAGAATCGGTTCAATTGACCCATTGCTAATGTTTATGTCATCTTTATTAAACATTTGCTTTTGCTTATTTTCGAATTGATCCAAAAGTTAAGAAAGTTAAGGAGGAAGTTCAATAGATCCTTTTTATGCATGGCCGATAAAAGACTGAATTGGGTCTAAATTAGACTATCGTCATTTCTTTTATATTGATCAAAGCCATAATTTAGCAGTTTTTTAACTGCGACGATTCTTTGTCTTGAGGTTTTTACACGATTAACTACTACAATTAGCTCGCGATTATCACGATTTACGGTACCAACCATACCATATTGACCTTCGATAGTATGGCCGGTTTTCATTCCGGTTACACCATCATAACGCTGTCTCATTAGAGGGTTGGTATTGTTATGTTTGCGGTTATTATAGGTAAATTCTGAAATTGAAAAATATTTGGTATATTGTGGAAAATCTCTTCTGATTCTCATAGTCAGGGTAGCAAGATCTCTGACGCTCATATAATGGCCATTTTCAGCAAGGCCATGAGGATTCATAAAATGGGTATTTTGAAGACCTAACTCTTGAGCCTTTTTATTCATTAATGAAACAAAATTTTCAACAGAATCGGAGGTTGCTTCCGCTAAAGCAATAGCGGCATCATTAGCAGAAACTACCAACAAACCTCTAAGCAATTCATCAATTGTAACAACATCGCCATAATGCAAATACATCAAACTTGAGCCTGGTCTTACTCTGGATTTTTGTAATACATTTTTACCAATCAAACATTGATTATCAAAATCTATTTTGCCTTTATTTATTTGGTCAAAAATTACATAAGCAGTCATGATTTTGGTCATTGAAGATGGCGGAAATCTGATATCAGGATTTTTTTGCAGCAAAATTTCTTGATTCTTTGGATCATAAAGAAAATATGAATCGGTATTTCTAAGGGCTATTTTTGATTCTAATTCCGGATTGATAAAATTTCTTACTCTGCCACGAGGTCGGTTTGCACTATATTTGGTGTTTTTCTTCTTGGATTTTAAATTGCTGCTTAAAGATTTCTGTTTTGAAATATTTTGTTTGTTAACATTGCTGATGGGTTTGGCTTTGTTAGTTTTACTGGTAGCATTTGCCTTTTGAATTGGCTTGGCCTCAACATTTAAAGATGAAAGGCAGATAAGCGAAAAAATAATGGTAAGATTAACAATAAAAGATGGAATTTTTCTAAACGCTTTTTGAGCCATTTTAATTTTTATCAAATTTCATTATTGCCATAAAGTTGGCATCGACTTTATTTTCAAGGACTAATTTTACTAACTTTGAGCTTATTTGGAATTACTTTAGCGGACAGATCAACATCTATTACTTCTTTGTCTAAAGATGATCCCTTTTTTATTTGCGATTGCTTTTTTTTAGCAATTAAAATTTTACTTATTGCTATATCTTCCTCTAAACTAGGATAATTACTAATGTCATCAATGTTTTTTTGCAAGTAATTATTTCCAATAATGAAATATTCTTTTTGCTTGTCAACATCGGTGCTGATGCCATAAACATCATTTTTTGGAACATGAATTTCATCAAACTCAGCTCCAACCCTTCTAAAAGCTGGATAATTGCCAGTATATCTGATTTCAAAATCATTATCTGAATTATTATTTTCTACCGGCTGTTTATCTGAAGGGTGATAATTATTTTTGGATAAATTTTCTTTGCTATGATTAATAGCTTTTTTAATTTCCTTATTTCTGGTGAGATTAATTTTTTTAACCTGAGCGCCATATTTTTTTAAGAATTCATCATTATTTTTTTGCGGATATCGGCATCCAAAAATAACTAGCAAAGTAGCGCAAAACAAAATTTTATGCCAAATTAAGAGCCAGTTCCTACCCTGGTCACATCCTCTTTCGACCTTGTCATCCTCGCGAAGGCGGGGATCCATTTTGCAACATGATGGCTGTTGATCGGAGGATCCCCGCCTTCGCCGGGATGACAAGGTCAAAAGTTGGGATGATATTAGAAAATTAGGATTGAAAAAAAAGATAATTTTTCTATAAGCATCAGGCAATTTTGGTATATATCTAAAAAATTTTGCAATCATTACTTAAAAAAGGCAGTTATTTTTTTACTAAGAAACTCTTTTGTCGCGATTTAGATAATTTTTTGATTATAATTTGCGCCTGTTTTTTATTGGCAAAAGGGCCAATTAAAACCCGGTATGATTTTTTATCGCCAGATATTGATTCTTCTATCATTGCTTTATGAAAGCTAGAAACCTGTTGTAAATTTTGATTAGCATTATCAAGTGATAAAAAAGATCCGCTTTGAACAAAAATACCATGAGCGGGATTTTTTGAAATTGCTTGATTTTTAGGAGCTGGCAAATTATCGCTAACAGCAACTTTAGATCCGCTAAATTTAAAGCTTTTTGAGCTATTGGTTTTAGTTTCGGGATAATTTTTTAATTTAAAATTATTATACTCGCTATAATTGCTGAAATTGGCCTTTTGTTCTTGATTGTTACTATTTGTAATATTGCTTGTAGCAGCGAAATTACTCAATTGTGAATTATCTAAATTATTTTGCTTGGTATCTGCAACAGTTTTATTTTCTATTTTTTGATCAGTAACTACTGGATTATTTTGCTCAGGATTTTGAACTGCATATTGACTGCCATCAAATTTTTCCAAATCATCCAATTGTTGATTAGGTGGCGAATTATTGACTATCGGCGCATTATCAATTATCTGCCTGCTTGGAATTATAGGATTTGCAGTATTAGTGACATTATTATTTCTTTGAATTTTTGACATGATTTCTGCATTTAACTCTGGCACTCTGGTTTTGATTGGATGCGGCTTACCATTTAAATCAACAATACGGATCTGTGGTTGCTTATTATCTGAGGATTTATTGCGAAAATAGCTACAAGATGATAATATTGAGATGATTAACAGACTTTTAAAAACTTTTAATAGATTAGACATTTTGTTAAAAATTTCATTAATTTTAATGACGATATTTTTTTTCTAAAAACTCAATCATTTTACTTGCTATATCAACATTTGTCACTTTTTCTATCCCCTCTAACCCAGGAGAAGAATTGATTTCAAGAATTTTTGGCCCGGTATTTGATCTTACCATATCAACTCCGGCTAAATCAAGTCCAATTAATTTAGTAGCATTAATTGCCAATTCTCTTTCTTCATCAGTAATTTCAATTGCCTCACCTTTGCCACCTAAATGGATATTAGCGCGGAACTCTCCTTCCTCAGCAACCCTTTGCATTGAAGCCACTACCTGATCACCAATTACAAAACATCTAATATCTTTGCCCTTTGATTCCTTAATATATTGCTGCACCAAAATATCAGCTTTAAGGCTACGAAAAGCATTAATCACACTTTCTGCCGCTTTGGTATTTTCGGCTAGAACTACCCCTACCCCTTTGGTTCCTTCAAGCAATTTTACTACTAAAGGGGCGCCGCCAACCAATTTAATTAAATCTTTAGTTTCATAAAATGAATTGGCAAAACTGGTGGTTGGAATATTAATGCCATTGCCGGCAAGAATTTGCAGAGTCCATAATTTATCACGCGATTTAATGATCGCATCAGATTTATTAAGACAATATACTTGATTAGCTTCAAACTGCCTGACAATTACCGTACCGTAAAAAGTAATGCTTGGCTTAATTCTTGGTATTACCGCATCAATATTTTTAAAAGACTCACCTTCATTATAATAAATCTCGGATTTGGCAGTAATATTATTGATATTTGCCGGTGATAATACTTTAATATAACACCCCCCAAGATCAGCAAAATCTACCTCATGACCTCTTTTTTTGGCAGTCTCAATTATTCTTTGATTCGAATATAATTTGGGATTTGATGCCAGAATGGCTATTTTCATAATTTAACTATTTATATAATTTCAAAATTTTAGATCTTGTTACCTTTCCTTGCACAAAGGCACGGGCAGTATCTACCACCATATTAGCTTGCTTTATAGCGTCCCTTCCAAGTAACATTCTAAATGCCATCGAATCTCGATTAGCCAAAGTGATTTCAATTTCTAGCTCTTTTTTTCCGATTTGCAATTTTGATTTAATTACAAATCTTTTTTCTTTTTTACCCCCTGAATCACAAACCATCCTACGTTCAACAACTGGAGCAATGCATATTTTTTGCATCACTTTATTTTTCTGCAAAGGGTGAATATAAAATTTTACATATTCAACACCCTCAATGTAAAAACTCTCAATATCAAAGGCATGTAAAGAGGAAGTTTTGGCCCCGGTATCAATTTTGGCCTTAATTGCTGGTAATCCAAGGCAAGTAAGGCTAAACCATTCTTTCCAGCCAATAATATTTTGGCGATCAATTGTAATTTTTTTATGTTTTTTTACTATCACTAATTTTTATTTTTAATTAATCTGATAATATTCTCCAAATCTTCTTTAGTATCAACGGATGCCGGGCAAGAATCAACAATCTCAACCACGATTTCAATATTATTTTCAAGCGCTCTTAGCTGCTCTAATTTTTCTCTTTTTTCTAAATTTGAAGCCTCAAAAGACACAAATTCTTCCAGGATTTTTTTATTATAAGCATAAATCCCGATATGGTGATAATAATTTCCTGCGCCATAAGGAATCGGGCTGCGAGAAAAATATAAAGCCCGACCTGAAACTATTTGATTTAATGATTTATCGCTATTTTTATATGGTGCAAGAGCAATCTTTACTACATTTGAATTATTAATCTGATTTGTGTCTTTAATTATTGAAGCAGCGGTAGTAATTTGGTGATCATTTTTTAAGCAGGAAGCCCCAATTCTATTGATAATTTTTGGATCAATATCAGGCAAATCTCCCTGCAAATTAACTATCACCTCAAGATCGTCAGTGATTTTTTTATCTAATTGTTTAAAAGCGGCATAAATTCTATCGGTTCCAGACCCTAAATTGGGATCAGTAATGATATATTTAGCACCAAATTTTGCCACTTCAAGAGCAATTTCTTCACCATCACAAGCAATAAAAACTTCTCCTAAATTTGCAGCTAACGCTTGGTTATAAACCCTCTGAATCATGGCTTGGCCGCAAATATCAGCCAATGGCTTATTTGGCAATCTGGTTGACGCTAATCTCGCCGGAATAAAAATCGCAATTTTATTTTTCATATTATATTCTTTAAAAATATTTCACCGTGATTATACTGCAGACGGCTCTATAACAAAACGCAATTTATTTAAAAAAATGGTAATTACAAGCAATTTAAACACGACTAGCCAATCAAAACTCACAGCCTATCTAAAATTAATTTTTATAAAATATAAATTTTATTTTATCTCAATGTGTCTTTTAGCAATAGCTGCGTCTTTATTTGAGATCTCGGTTAATTATAAAATAAAAGAAATAATTGACGCGGTTGCAGGTGGTTCTACAGCCAGTCAAATCAACATAATCTTGCTATTATTTGTTTTTTACAAATTGATGCATCATGGCATGTTTTTTATCAGAAGGCTTTTAGATATAAAATATAAGCCAGCACTTGGCAGTCAAATAACTACTGATATTTACAATAAAATTATCGGACATTCTTTGCATTGGTTTGACTCTCATCTATCAGGCGAAATTGCTAGCAAAATCAATGGTTTTCAGACCAGCCTGTCACATATTATCACTTATAGTTTTCGCAGCCTGGTAATATTGGCAGCGATAATTATTGGCATGATATTTTTGCTGCAGGTCAATATTTTGTCAGCCTTAGTGATCTTTATTTTTGCAATTATTTACTGTCCGATAATATTGATTTTGCTTAAAATACAGATGCAAAATCAAAAAAATTATGTCGATGCTGAGCAGGAAACTTCTGGCATTGTCAATGATTCGATCGCTAATATTTTTAGTATCAAAATTATCGGCAATGCTCTTAGCGAATTTAAATTAAAATTAATGCCGGCAATTTTAAACCGCCAATCTTTAGAAAAAATATCCCGGCAATTTGACGCTTATTTTGTTGATAATGCTGATACTATCATGGTAGTAATTATGAGCGCGGTGCAAATTTATTTGCTTACCAATTTATATCATAGCGGCCAAATTAGCGCTGGTAGCTTTGCTTTTGTGATGATGATTACTTTAAAAATTCATAGTGATTTAGATCAAATTCTAGAAACCATCTTATTTAACATTAATCCTGCAATTGCAAGCCTCAAAGCATCATTTTCTTTAGTTAGCACTGATTATGATATTAAAGATAGGTCAGATGCTAAAATTTTAAGCAACATCAAAGGCGAAATAAAATTTAATAATGTTGATTTTGCCTATCAGGATTGTCACCATAATGTCTTAAATAATTTTAATTTAACCATTAAAGCCGGTCAAAAAATTGGCATTGTCGGCGCAACCGGTGCCGGCAAAACTACCATCATTAAATGCTTACTGAGATATTTTGACATCTCAAAAGGCGCGATTTTAATTGACGATCATAATATCAGGGATGTCACTCAGGAATCTTTAAGAGCAAATATCTCGGTAATTCCTCAAGATATCACTATGTTTCACCGCACTATTTTACAAAATCTGCAATTAGCAAAATATGATGCAACTTTTGATGAAATTGTTGCTGCCTGCAAAAAAGCCAGAATTCACTATGATATTACCAATATGAGGCATGGCTATAATGCAATTGTTGGCGAAAGAGGAGTAAAAGTCAGTGGTGGTCAAAGACAAAGAATCGCAATTGCCAGAGCAATATTAAAAGACGCCCCAATATTAATTCTTGACGAAGCAACTTCAAGCCTCGATAGCAAAACCGAAAAATATATTCAAGAAAGCCTGAATCTCTTAATTGAAGATAAAAATAAAACCGTAATTGCTATCGCTCACCGACTTTCAACCATCAAACATATGGATCGAATTATCGTTTTAGACCGCGGAAAAATTGTCGAAGAAGGAACCCATGATGAGTTAATCAATAACCAAAACAGCATCTATAAAAAGCTCTGGGAACTACAAGAAATTTAATCTCTTTGCTACAATAATGGATCTGTCAATCTATATGGCAATAGGTTTATTAACGGTCGCAGCAATGGATATCAACATGGTAGGAATTGGGTGCCTATCAACATCGCGGGAATGACTTGATAGACCCCATTCCTGCAGCGTTGAGATCTATTCCCGCGATGTTGATATCCACTCCTGCGATGCTGCTATCGATTCCCACAAAGTCGATCGATCTATTCCTGCAACAAGTAAGTAAAGTAGTAACAACCTTTAAATTTAATTTAAATTATTGCTTGACTTTTTTTAAATTAGCCAGAAGAATAACGCCTTCTTTTTTGGCTTATAAAAAAATCTTACTTATAAAAGATTTTCACTTAAGCCATATTTTAATTTCTTAATTTAGTTACTATTTTAAGAGCACGTAGCTCAGCTGGTAGAGCACTTGACTTTTAATTAAGTGGTCGCGGGTTCGATCCCCGCCGTGCTCACCATACTTGTTGATCAGGTTTGGTTAGTTTTAATTATCTTCACAAATTCATGACAGGGGAGTCCCCCGATTATTAATCTTTTTCGTTAAAAAAATTACAATTGGGACTCAAATATTTCTATGTCAAAAAATTTCTTATTTACCTCCGAATCAGTATCAGAAGGCCATCCCGATAAAGTCTGCGATCAAATTTCTGATCTTTTAGTTGACGCTTATTTAAGCAAAGATCCATATTCGCGCCTGGCAATTGAAACTTTTGCTACCACCAATATTGTAATTATTGGCGGCGAAATCAGGGCGCCGGAAATATCTAAAAGTGATATCGAAAATTTAATTCGCGCTAAAATTAAGCAAATTGGCTATCAGCAACCTGGCTTTGACTATAATGATCTAAAAATTCTTAATTTTATTCATGAACAATCTCCAGATATTGCAATTGGAGTAGATTCTTCAAATAATAAGGATGAAGGTGCCGGAGATCAGGGAATTATGTTTGGATATGCAATCAATGAAACTGAAGTCTTGATGCCAGCGCCAATTTATTATGCTCACCGCATCTTGCATAATATTGCCGATGGCATCAAAAGCGGTGATTTAAAAGGCTTGGGACCGGATGCTAAAAGTCAGATAACTTTATGCTATGAGCATGAAATACCGGTTAAAGCTGACACTATCCTGGTTTCAATCCAGCATCAGCAAGACATGACTCAAAAACAAGTCCGAGATTTAATCATCCCCTATATTATTAAAACCCTACCTTCGGGCTGGATGTGCGATGATGATAAATTATTAGTTAATCCCACCGGCAAATTTGTAATTGGCGGCCCTAACGGCGATGCCGGCCTTACCGGTAGAAAAATTATCGTCGATACTTATGGCGGCGCTGCACCCCATGGCGGCGGGGCATTTTCTGGCAAAGATCCAACCAAGGTTGATAGATCAGCTGCCTATATGGCAAGATATTTAGCCAAAAACATCGTTGCCGCCGGCTTTTCTGATAAATGCACTATCCAAATCTCTTATGCAATTGGCATTTCTAAGCCATTATCCTTATATGTTGACACCCATAAATGCCTGGTTAGTAACCAAAAATTAATTACCATCATCAATGATATAATTGACCTCTCCCCAAGAGGAATCAGGCAGCATTTAAACCTCAATAAACCAATCTATGAAAGAACCGCCACTTATGGCCATTTTGGCCGCGAGGTAGCAATTGATGGTGGCTTTTCCTGGGAAAAAACTGATTTGGTTGAGAAATTAAAGAAATATATTTAAAAAAATTTGACCAAAACTAGCTAAAATTTAGATGACAAAGCATCAAAATATTACATCTGGTCAAATAGCTTTTTATCAAAGTAAAGATGGTAAAATTGAATTAGATATTACAATAAAAAATGATAATATTTGGCTGACTCAATCCAAAATCTCAGAATTATTTACAGTAGATAGAGCGGTTATTACTAAACATCTACAAAATATTTATGAATCAAAGGAGCTAGAAAAAGAAGTAACATGTGCAAAAATTGCACAGGTTCGAAATGAAGGCAGCAGAAAGGTTAAAAGGGTATTAGAATATTATAATCTTGATGTAATATTATCGGTCAGGTATCGTATTAATTCAGCTCAAGCAACTAAATTTCGTATTTGGGCAAATTCAATACTTAAAAATTATCTGATCAAAGGTTTCGTCATTAATCAAGCAAAACTAAAAGAAAATAAGCGACTTGAAGGAAGCATTTGGCTTAATTAAACAAACTTTAGATAGTAAAATTGTTTCTGGTAATGAAGCAAAGGGAATTCTTAAAATTATCACTGAATATGCCACAATTCATGGTTTTTACTTCAGAAATATAATGAAAAAAACTCTTCTCATCTTAATTAGTTATTTTTTTCTAAACAGCGAAGCTTTTGCCAATAATGATTGTTTTATAGTTAAAGAAAAAAATCATATTTTAAAACAAGAGGGCAATTGTAAAAAACGTCACGCTCCCTGTTCCACCTTTAAAATCGCTATTAGCTTGATGGGTTATGATCAGGGAATTTTGCTTGATGAACATGATCCTAAATGGCCATTTAAAGAGGGTTATCCGGATTATATAGCAAGCTGGAAGAGTGATCAGGATCCTGCTAGTTGGATAAAAAATAGCTGCGTGTGGTATTCACAGGTAATTACTACCAAACTCGGGGTTAAAAAATTCAAAGATTATGTTGCTAAATTTAATTATGGCAATCAGGATGTTTCGGGTGATAAAGGCAAAAATAATGGACTTACTGAATCTTGGCTATCAAGTTCGCTAAAAATTTCACCTGTTGAACAAATTGCATTTTTACAAAAGCTATTTGATAATAAATTACCAGTAAGCATCAAATCTCAGCAATTAACTAAAAATCTAATTTTTGTTGAAACCTTGCCAAATGGCTGGAATTTATATGGTAAAACCGGTAGTGGAAATCTTTTAAATAAAGACGGTTCTGACGATCGTGATCATCAAATTGGCTGGTTTGCTGGATGGGTTGAAAAAGGAAATCGTATAATTACCTTTGTTAATTATATTGAAGATCAGCATAAAGAAAATTCTTGGGCAAGTAAAAGAGCGAAGGAAGCTGCGAAGGAAAAAATTCTACAGGTCATTAAGGATTAGGAAATCTAGAGCTAAATATATCAATGTTATCTTGACAAAATGAGTAATTCAGTCTTAAACATCATAATGGTCGCAATAGGAGGAGCAATGGGCTCGGTGATGCGCTATTTATCTTCAGAATTTTTGGTTTATTTTTTTCGGGCGCAATTATTTCCGGCCGGAACTTTTTTTGTTAATGTTTTTGGGTCTTTTTTGGCCGGTATTTTATATTATTTTTTGATTAAATATTTTAATTATTTTAATCTTTTACATCGCAATTTTTTGCTGGTTGGCTTCCTCGGTGGCTTTACTACTTTTTCAGCTTTTTGCCTCGATTTCTTTCGCCTTTTTACTGCCGGCCATTATAATATGGCGATTCTTTATGCCTTAATGTCAGCGATTCTTTCAATTCTGGCATTATTTTTTGGCTTTTACTTAATGAAATTTATCGCTTAAAAAAATGTCAAAATTAATTCTTATTGATGAAGAGCTTGCCGGTAAAAGGTTAGATAAATTTTTAAATCATGAATTTGAGGTTTCTTTTTCTGCTATTCAAAAAATTATCAGGCAAAAACAGGTTAAAGTTAACAATCAAAAAATCGCCGCTTCCCATAAATTATTAATTGGCGACCAGGTCGAAATTTTTTGTAATTTAGCCCTAAGAAATAAAAATAACGAATCAAAATCGCAAATTTCAGCAACCAAAATTTCAAGCCTTATTATCAAAAAAATAATTTCACGAATAATTTATAAGGATGAAAATCTGATTGCTATCGATAAGCCATCTGGCCTTTCTACTCAAGGTGGCAGCGGGGTTAATTATTCAGTTGATGATCTTTTGATCTATTTAAAATTTGAAAAAACTGAAAATCCAAAATTAGTTCATCGCCTGGATCGTGATACTAGCGGCATTTTACTAATTGCAAGAAATAAGCAAGTAGCAGAAATGATGTTTAAAATTTTTAAGAACAAGCAAATTCAAAAAACTTATTTAGCTTTGGTTAAGGGCGAATTTAGTAAAAAATCAGGAATCATTAATATTCCAATCAGAAAAAAATTCGTCGGTAAAAATGAGAAGGTTTACCGCGATGAAATTGAAGGTAGGGAAGCAATTACCGAATATGAAACCATCAAAAATTTTGCCGAGATCAGCCTGATGAAATTACGACCAATAACTGGCAGAACTCACCAATTAAGAGTTCATTGCAAAGAATTGGGTCATGCCATCATTAATGATGTGAAATATGGCGGTAAAGATGTAATTAGAAAAGATATTTCTAAAAATATGTGCCTACATGCCTATCAAATTGAAATTAATGATTATTATGGGAAAAAACTAACTATCACCAGCAAGATACCGGATTTTGCCGCTGATTTTGGATTTAAATCATTAAATTAAGCTAGAAATGATGCAAAATAATAATGAAAAAAAATCAAAATTTATTCCTTATTTATTCTTCATTTTTTTTGCTATTATTATCACCGTTGACTCTATTTACATTTATATAGCAAATAAAACCTGGCGCGGAGTATATACTGAAAATGCTTACCAAAAAGGCTTAAATTATAATCAAACTTTATTTGATCAAGAAAAACAAAAAAATCTCGGCTGGTCAATTAATGAAACTATTGAAAAGCTTAGCTCTAGCAGCTATTTATTAACAGTTAGATTGCTTGATAAAAATAACCACAACATTAAAAACGCCAAATTAAATGTTAAAATAACTCGCCCCATTCAGGAAGGTTTTGATTTTAGCCAAGATTTAATGCCCGCTGGCAACTACTACCAAACCAAAATAAATTTTCCATTAGAGGGCCAGTGGGATATTGAATTTAGCGCCATCAAAGGCAATGATTCATTTAAAAAAACCCAGCGTTATGTCATATAATTCCTGCAAACATTGTGACCTAGCGACTGACAATAACCAGCAATTTTGCTGTCAGGGTTGTGAATTGGCTTATAAAATTATCAATAAATTGGGCCTTAGTAATTATTATAAGATGCGCCTGATTAAAGAGTCTGAAAAAAAGCTAAAGCCAGAAATGGCAGATATTATTGATATTGATGAGTTTATTAATAGCAAAGATAATAACCATCATCTCTCTTTGGCAATCTCTGGACTTCATTGTGCGGCTTGTGTTTGGCTGATTGAAAACATCTTAAACAAGCAGCCAAACGTCATTAAGGCAAGAGTAAATCTTGCTAAAAAAAGACTTTATTTGCAATGGGAAAGTGAAAAAGAATATGGCAATCAATTGGTAAAATTAATTTTTGAAATTGGCTATAAATTATATCCGTTAGATCAAGAATTAATGATTGCGGAGGATAAAAAATATAATGACGATCTATTAAAGGCACTTGGAGTTGCCGGCTTTGGGGTTGGAAATATCATGCTATTTTCAATTTCCTTATGGTTTTCTAATCATCAAAATATCGGCATTAATACTCGTAATTTACTGCATTTTGCCTCAGCTTTAATTGCTTTGCCGGTAATAATTTATTCGGGCCGCCCCTTCTTTTCTTCAGCACTGAAAGCAATTAGAGCCAAAACCACTAATATGGATTTTACAATTTCAGTTGCAATTATTTTATCAGCAATTGTAAGCCTGATTGAAAGCTTTAGAAGTAGATGGGATATTTATTTTGACTCGGCGGTGATGCTGATTTTCTTTTTATTAATCGGACGTTATCTTGAATATAAGTTAAGAAAAAAAGCTTTTAGCGTTGCTGCTGATTTTGCTTTACTTGCCGGTTCTTTTGCTAAAATTGAATTTGCTTCCAAAGCTAAAATAATTCCACTAAAAGAAGTCAAAAAAGATATGATTTTATTAGTTGGCGCTGGTGAAAAAATCGTTGCTGATGGCTTAATCATTGCAGGTGAAAGCGAAATTGATACCGCAATTATCACTGGCGAAAGCCAACCAAAATTAAAAACTCTCAAAGATGAGGTTTATGCCGGGATGATCAATTTATCCTCAGCAATTAAAGTTAAAGTAACCAATATTGGCCCTGAAAGCCTGCTTGGTAAAATTATTGAGCTCACTGACAATTTTGAAAGAAGCAAAAATACTTATATAAAGCTCGCTGATCGTCTTGCCAAATTTTATACTCCAATAGTTCATCTGCTAGCCTTAATTACCTTTGCGATTTGGAATTTTTATTTTAAACAAGGATGGGAAGATTCCTTGCTTAATGCCACCGCAATATTGATCATCACCTGCCCTTGTGCCTTAGCTTTGGCGGTACCAATTGTGCAAATAATTACTAATTATCAGCTGATGAAAAAAGCAATTTTAGTAAAATCAGGTCAGGCATTAGAAAAATTAAATGATATTGATATCATAATATTTGATAAAACCGGAACTTTGACCAAAGGAGAAGCTAAGCTCGCCGATATTTTTTTAATCAAAAATCAACAAAAGATAACCCTCACCTCTGAGCAAAAAAATTATTATCTACAAATTGCCGCCAGCCTTGCAAAAAACAGTCGTCACCCAGTTGCAACAGCAATTTATAACCGTTTTGAAGGTAATTTAATTAATCTTGAAGTTAAGGAACAAGCTGGTTTTGGCCTTAGCTCAAACTATCAAGAAAGGGAAATAAAAATCGGCCGCAAAGAATTTTGTGCCAAAGAAATTAATATCGATCAATCAATTTACGCCAATTATCTAAGCTGCTTCATGAAATTTGGCGAAGAAATTTTATTATTACTATTTGCCGATGAGCTAAAGGAAGATGCTAAATCAGTGATTGCTGAACTTCAGACTGCCAAAAAAGAAATCATTCTACTCTCCGGCGATAATCAATATAATGTTGAAAATATTGCTACAAAATTAGGCATTAAAAATTTCTATTTCGAACAAACCCCATTACAAAAATCCGAATTTATCCTAAAAAAGAAATCTGAGGGGAAGATCCTCATGGTCGGCGACGGCCTTAATGATGCCCCTGCAATCACACTTGCCGATATCTCAATTTCTTTTAGCAAAGCCTCAGACATCACCAAAAACGCTGCCGAAATTATAATTCAAGGCCCAAAATTATCGCCAATAATTACAGTAATTAACTGCGCCAAAAAAAGTGTAAAATTAATGAAACAAAATTTATTCCTTGCTTTAACCTATAATCTAATCGCCGTCCCCTTTGCAATTACCGGCCATGTCACCCCACTAATTGCCGCAATTGCCATGTCTTCCTCGTCTTTAATTGTTACGCTTAATAGCTTACGAGCAGGCAGATAGGAAAGATAGTTCAGTTTATTACAATTAAATAAAAGATTATTTTTTGTTTAAAAGAAGTATATTTTTTTGGCAATAAATGCAAAATGAGAAATAGTCCCTCTTAATTAAAGATGCTGCAATTGATTGATATTTTTTAGGATTAATTGCTAATTTAATAAACTCCTCCGACATTTCGATCATCACTTGCCTTATCATTTTGCTGATAATTATAATCTAAATTAACATCGCCATTATCATCAATAACTGTATTTTCGTCCAAATTATCGTTTAATTTGAAAGCCTCAAAGAAGATATCTGCTTTTGGGGTACTTGGAGTTGGATACTGACCAGTAAGGCGGTTGATTTTGACAAATTTTACTGAATCAGGAACTCTAAAAGGAATTGAAGGCTCATCTTTTAGGGCTTTCTTCATGAAATCGATAAATACCGGTAAGGCGACCGAGGAGCCAGTTTCTAAGCGGCCCAGAGTGCGAGGATTGTCAAATCCGATATAAACCCCAACTACCAGATCAGGAGAAAATCCGATAAACCAGGAATCATAGGAGCTATTAGTAGTGCCGGTTTTACCGGCAATAATTTTACCAATTGATTTAGCGCTGGCACCGGTTCCTCTTTGCACTACACCTTCAAGCATTGAGGTAATCTGATAGGCAGTTGCAGGATCAATTACCTGCTCTTTAGAATCATTTAAAGCTGGTAAAATGATCTGATTATCATCAATTTTACTATAGCTGCTATTGCCATTAATTACGCAAGATTCGCATTGCTGACTTTGGCCACGATAGATAACTTTACCATTACGATCCTGAATTTTTTCAATCATTAAAGGAGTAATTCTTTTGCCGCCATTATCAATAATTGCATAAGCGGTTACCATTTTAATCAGATTAGTTTCAAGCGAACCTAAAACAATTGAATAATATTTTGGCGGATCATCATTAACTCCAAATCTTTTTAAAACATCAACCACCTTATCAAGCCCGATCTGATCGGTCATTCTGATGGTGGTTACGTTAATTGATTTTTCAAGCCCGGTTCTAAGGGTAATGGGGCCATAAAATTGATGGGAAAAATTTACTGGCTGATATAGCGGCAGTCCAGGGCCTTGATTGAGGCTAATTGGTTCATCAACTATCATTGTTGCCGGATTCATGCCATTTTCTAACGCTGCAATATAGGCAAAAGTTTTAAGTGAGGAGCCCGGCTGCCTTGCAGCTTGTACGGCGCGGTTAAATTGATTAGGGGCATCAATATAGCCCCCCATCATCGCCAAAACTTTACCATTATGAGGATCCATCGCCAGAATAGCGCCATTAACCTCTGGTATTTGCCCTAACTCATATTTATCATCTTTAATTTTTTTAACCAATACCACATCGCCAATTGACAATACTTCTGAAACTTTAGTAATTTTAGGACCCAAACTATTAACATTAATATATTTTCTTGCCCATTTTAGCGAGGCAACATCAATTGCTCCTAAATCAGAATTTTCAACCCCAATCATCGCTGAATCTTTAGTAACTGAAAGCACTACCGCCTTTTGCCAGCTTTCTTTATAAGGCTTATCAATATTAACTTTGTTAAGTGATTGCTGCCAATTTTTAATTTTTTCCTGATCAAATTTAGTAATTGCGCCACGCCAACCATGCTTTAAATCATAATTTTCAATGCCTTCCTGCAAAGCCTTAGCAGCAATTTTTTGTAAATTAGAATTAAGCGTAGTTCTAACCACAATACCATTTTCAAACACATCATCTGAACCATAAAGAGCAGTTAATTGCTTTTTAACATTATCAGCAAAAAAATCAGCCTTGGTTGCATCTTCATCATCCTTAATCTTGAGAATAATTGGCTTTGATATCGCTTCTGAACCCTCTTTTTGAGTGATAAAATTTTCTGCAATCATTCTGCCAATTACCCAATCTCTTCTAATTTTAGCTTTTTCAACACTTTTTCTTGGATCTAATCTTGAAGGCGCCTTAGGAAGAGTTGCAAGCAAAGCGGTTTCTTCGATCGTTAATTCATCAATTGATTTATTAAAATATACCTGCGCTGCCGCAGCAACGCCATAAGCTCCCGAGCCAAGATAAATCTGATTTAAATATAATTCCAAAATTTGATCTTTAGAAAAGGATTTGCTCATCCTATAAGCCAAAATCGCTTCCCTGATCTTTCTTTTAAAAGTCTGCTCATTGGTCAACAAAAAGCTTTTTACCACTTGCTGAGTAATGGTAGAAGCCCCACCAACAATTTGCCCACCACGAGCAAAAGAAAATAAATTCAACACCGCCGCCCTAACAATTGCAAAAGGATCAACCCCAGAATGATGATAAAAATTACTATCTTCAGCCGCCAAAAAAGCATTAATCAAATGCTTAGGAATAGAGTTTATCGGCACAAAAATCCTTTTTTCCTTCGAATATTCACTAATCAAATTACCATCAGCAGCATATAATCTGGTAGTAATCAACGGCGTATAAGATTTAAGCTGCTCATAATCCGGCAAATTTTCACTATAGGTTTTAAATAAAAAAGCAATTACACCCAAGAAAATCAAAGCGGCAGCAAAAATAAAAGCAATTAATTTAGTAAATTTTATTTTCATAATTTTTAATTAATATCAATCAACTCCAAAAAAGTTAGAGTAAAATATTTTAGACAAATTTATGAGCCCTGAGATAAAATTGAATGATCAAGGTTAAATTTTATTGGATATAAGATTTTGAAGATAGCTTCCACTTCTGTAGTATCAGCCAAGTAAATGAATCTTATTTTATAATGCTCAAAACTGACTTAGTCAATTAAAAATTAAGAGTTCTTGTCAATCAAGTTAATTCACGGTTGATGGTAAATTTTAGGTATTTTTTAAAAAACCAAAATAATATTGACTCTTAACGCCAAGCAGGAATCCCTAAATCAAACGCATCAATAATAACAGATAATTTTATAATTAATCAAAAATGACCAGAAGCAGCAATTCTTCAGATGAATCGGTATCTAGGAACTCCTCTGAACAAGATAATAGTGATTCCAATTCTCAATATAGCGAACAATCTCAAGACTCGATTGTATCAACAAATTTTGCGTCTCCCCATTTTTTTCATAAAAACCTTCCCCCCCAAACCTCTCAAACAACATTTGGTTAATCTGCGCTAAATTAGCCACAAATTTAGGTATCGGATTCAACCATTTAGTCTTAGCCAAATTTTCAAATATAATCTTTATCTTAATTGCAATCTCCTGCTTTCGAGTGGAAATACCCCCCTGAATTCTTCCTGGCAATTTCAATAGCATTATTAATTCCTTCAACTGCATTTAGTAGTTCTAATAATCGCTCTTAGCCCTTGAGGATATTTCATAAAAGCTAAATAATTATCAGCTCTTTCTTTTAAATAATTAGCATAAAAATTATGATCTTTTTTTATTTTATCTTCAATAAAGGAAACTAGTTTAGAATAGCCCGATTCAAATCAACACCAACTACCGTAAAATGAATAGCCTTTTTAATCACTCCGGTATCCTCAGCCATATCAATTACCTTGGCATCAATATAAATAAATGCCCAGTCAGAATTTAACTGTCTTGAATTGAATTTTTTAGATTCTTCAAAATTATCCTCTC
>JACCDG010177349.1_pt1 | contig 44276 bp, 37 predicted proteins | sample 7442471 | NCBI WGS metagenome assembly JACCDG01 (sample SAMN15323444, study PRJNA562643) | freshwater metagenome | isolation source: river surface water | place: USA:Blue River Watershed | collected 2017-08-17
ATGGCTTTAGGAATTTCAAAAACTATCGACTCAGAGTGATTGCACTGTGTGGGTGGAATGGAGTATTTGCGATCAGAAATTGATTCTCTGCAAAATCCTCATGCCCCTCGATATGGGGAAGAGCCGTCTAAGTCTCTTTAAATGGCGGAGAGAGCGAGATTCGAACTCGCGAGACGGTTTCCCGTCTGCACCCTTAGCAAGGGTGTGCCTTCGACCACTCGGCCACCTCTCCTTACCAAACAAAGACAATAGGTCTACCCGGGAACCTAGCAAAGCTTCGAGCCAAGAGCAATCAAAGAGCCCCATCCTGACTCAGTGCATACGAAATCCTATAGATTGCGCCCTGATACACTGCTGGAAACTGCTTTGCCGTGTAAAATCGAATCCCCATAGACGCCACGTGAGGTCCAAGCGCCTGCTCAGGCTTCAAAAACTCTGAGCCCGCGCAATCACGCCTTTTTCCAAACTCAGGGTCTGAAATCCCATTTCCGTGGCAATGAGGATAGCCAAAGTGCATCCCTTTGCGGGGAGCTCGATTGAGTTCGTCAGGTGGCAGGTCATCCCCCATTTGGTCACGGCCATTATCGGTGAACCAAAACTCACTGAGTTGCGGACACCCTTGGCAAAGACCTCAAGCTCCGAGCCATCAGGCTTCATCCTCATGATCGAGGCATAGCGCTCATCCTTCGAAAGACAGATATTCCAAGGCGCTCCCACAGGCACTAAAGCCTGCCGTCCGGACCAAATGCGATGAACTTCCATCCGTGATGTTTGTCTTTAGGAAACGTCGCGTTCACCACGGTAGGTTTCGCTGAAGTCTTGAGCCGGCTCTCAATTTGATCGAAACGGAGTAACGGCTCACTTCAGCGACATACAAGCTGCCATCATGAATTGCGACTCCATTGGGCATGTTGAGCCCTTGAGCGATGTTAAATCCGGCCGGCAGACGGATCCTGCTAAGATCTAATTGAGAGTCCGCACTTACAATTGCGGCCCACCCAAAAACCACCCACGATAACCAGAGGCGTGTTTTCATCCTGTTACCCGAAATAACAGAATGAGGCATGAATAGCCCTGGTTTTGTGCTATTTTAGAACGAAGGTGGCAGCGGGAAAAAAAATCATCCACGTCGACATGGACGCGTTTTACGCCTCCGTCGAACAACGTGACCGTCCCGAGCTCCGGGGTCGACCCGTAGTCGTGGGGGGTAGTCCGGATGGCCGCGGGGTCATCGCCTCTGCCTCCTATGAAGCGCGAAAATTTGGAATCCGTTCTGCAATGAGCAGCGCCAAGGCTTATCGGATATGCCCACAGCTCGTGTTTGTCCGCCCAGAGTTCACGAAGTATCGAGAAGCCAGTCACCGCATCCGAGATATCTTCAATCAAGTGACCGACCTGGTCGAACCCCTCTCGCTCGACGAAGCCTACCTTGACGTAACAGCGAACAAATTGGGCGAACCCCTCGCGCGCAAGCTCGCCATCTGGATCAAAGATAAAATTCAGAGCGAGCTTCACCTCACCGCATCCGCCGGTGTAGGACCCAACAAATTTGTGGCTAAAGTTGCGAGCGATTTGCGCAAACCCAACGGACTAGTCGTTGTGCCTCCTGAAAAAGTCCTCGCTTTTGTCGAAAACCTGTCTGTCGAGCGCCTCTGGGGAGTTGGCCCTGCAACCACCAAGATCCTCCACTCCATGCAACTCTATAAAGCGGGCGATATCCGAAAGCGTCCCTTGCCCGAGATGGAGCGAGCTCTCGGAAAATTTGGGATCTTTCTCTATCGACTCGCACACGGTGAGGACGACCGCGAAGTTGAAACAGGATTTGAGCCTAAAAGCACGGGTACTGAAACCACCTTCAGCAAGGACACGCTCGATACCCAAACGCTCAACGATGTTCTCGAAGACCAGGCCGAAGAGCTCGCTCGAGACCTGCGCAAGATCGAGAGGCGAGCCAAAACCGTCACACTCAAGCTGCGTTATCATGACTTCAAAACCATCACTCGCAGTCGCACACTCGACCGCTATACAGACGACCCATTATTGTTTGCCGAAACCGCCCAAGCGTTGCTCGCGCAATCCACAGAGGCAGGCAAACAGCCCGTACGCCTTATTGGCATATCGCTCAGCAATCTCATTGAACCCGGTCAGCCTGAGCAACTTTGGCTAGATTTGAAGCTTTCTTTGCTCACCAAAGAAATGACGCAGCACGCGAGTCATCGGTAGTTCCTATTTAAATCCTGTTCAAATAAAAACCCTGCCAAACCATTGCCAGGTTAGCTTTTTTTCCTGATGATGATCGAACGGGCGGAAGGATTTCGCCCCTTCAGAAAAAGGAAAAGTATGGATGCTTTTTTAGAAGTTTGGCGAGGAATCAAATGGGCTTTTGTAGCGTCCGCAGCAGTCGCGACCCTGCCTGCTACAACCAGCTTTAGCGCAGAGCCCTCCAACGTTGTGCTTGTTACACTGGATGGTGTTCGCTGGCAGGAGGTGTTTCATGGCATTGACCCCGGACAAAGCACCGAGCCCAACACTCCCGTTTTTCCATTTTTATCCGGCGAGCTCAGTAAGCAAGGCCCTCTCTATGGAGACGTGCTCCGGGGCGACACAGTAACCGTTGCCAACAAAGCTCAAAACAGCTTACCGGGTTATCAGAGTATCATGGCGGGAGCGACTCAGCCTTGCTTCACCAACATGTGTGGAAGAATCAAAGTCGAGACCTTGCAAGAAAGACTCATTCAGGATCTCAAGCTACAACCCGAGCAGGTCGCGACAATCGCGTCTTGGGAGAAAATCTCTCTCGCAGTCGAGCATGTGCAGGGCTCTCACTTTATCAACGCAGGTAATCGTCCGCTTAAGCTAGAAAGTAACGAACGCTCCCTAGAGATCAACCAACAGCAAGAAGCCGATACTCCAAACTGGAAGGATGCTCGATACGACAAGTACACTTTCGCGCATGCGATGAATTATCTAAAGTCCAAGCGGCCTCGTTTTCTATTCATTTCACTCAACGACTCAGATGAATGGGGCCACAAAGGAAAATACGAGCAGTATCTCGCAACCCTTCGACAACACGACGCCTGGATCAAAGAATTGGTCACCACTCTCGACGAACTAGGCGACTATGGCAAACAAACCACGCTCATCGTCACCACGGATCACGGACGTGGGGACGGCAACGATTGGAATGACCATGGATCAGGCTACCCCGGATCGAAAAGCGTTTGGATCTACGGAAGGAGCCCATACAGCAAAACTGCACCCAAGAGCATACGCGCACCTGCCGCGAAACAAAACTTCTCGCATCTCGATATCCGACCGACCATTGAAGCAACTTTTGGATTGGCGCCCAAACTCGACGGCACGACTACTCCCCCCGGAAGAATTATCGAGGCGATCGTCGGACCTAAAGCCTCAAAGAACTAAATCATTATCCCTCGAGCTTTACCCAACGCTCATAAAGGCGATCAAGCTCTGCCTGCGTTTCAGCCAATTCATGGGTGAGCTCGCGAAGCTTCACTGAATTAGAGGCAAACTCAGGGCGTGCGCTCTCAGCGGTCAACTCCTCTATGCGAGCCTCTGCTTTCTTGATCTGAGGCTCGAGAGCCTCAAACTCACGCTGCTCTTTGTAGCTCAGTTTGCGCTTCGGAGCCGGAGGAGCTGCGACTGACGTATCCTTCACAGGCGAAGATTTAGCGGCAGGCAGCTTCGAGAGTCGCTCTTGCTCCGCATGCCAGATCTCCCATTGCTCAAGGCCTTCGAACGCGACGATCTTGCCTTCGTCCAGTTTAAATGGATTGAATCCCAAGATCTTGGTCGTTACTTGGTCCAAAAAATACCGATCATGCGTAACCAACAGCACCGCACCCGAGAACTCCGTAAGGCACTCCTCAAGAACCACGAGCGTCGCCATATCTAAATCATTGGTTGGTTCGTCGAGCACCAATACGTTGGCAGGCTGAAGCATCAAACGAGCAAGCAACAAACGACTCTGTTCGCCCCCCGAAAGCTTGCCTACTGCCATATCCATTTGACCTTGCGTGAACAAGAAACGATCGAGGTAGCTACGGATATGGATGCGTCCCCCTCTGTAATCCACAAAATCACCCGAAGGGCAAATCGTCTTCGCCACGCTTTTTGTAGGATCCAAGCTGTCGCGATTCTGCTCAAAATACGCCACCGCGAGATGCTCAGAGCGCAGCACGGTCCCCTGATCCGGTTCTTCTTCACCCAACAGAGCTCGGAGCAAAGTCGACTTGCCACAGCCATTGGGGCCCAGCAGACCGATACGACTGCCCGGACCGATCAATAGATCGATGTTTTTAAAGATGGTCTTGCCGCCATAGGACTTAGCGATCCCCTTAGCTTCGATCAGGCGCTTTGGATTCTTATCAGCTCCCTGAAAATCCAACCGCGCTGTCCTCTGTTGATTGCGGACAGAAAGCTCCTCAACCTCATCTTTGAGGTCACCAGCCCGATGAATGCGCGCCTGCTGCTTAGTCGTCCGAGCCTTAGCACCTCGTCTGAGCCACTCTGTCTCGCGCCTTAAAGTATTCTTGAGGATTACCTCGCGGCGCTCTTGCGCCGCCATTGTCTGATCTTTGATCTCTAGATAGGTGGCGTAATCGCCCTTCACGCTCATCAAGCCACCTGCATTGCGGCGATCAAGCTCTAGGATGCGATTCGCGATCCGCTGCAAAAAGAGCCGATCATGCGTAATTGTAATCGCAGCAAAAGGAGCGTGTGCGAGCAGATCCTCCAACCAAAGAATGCTCTCCACGTCTAAATGATTGGTAGGTTCATCCAGCAAAAAGAGATCCGGCTTGCGAGCCAGTTCACGTGCCAAGGCAACCCGCTTTTTCCACCCCCCAGACAATTGCGCTATCGGGGTCTCGGGACCGATGCCCGGCACCGTTCCGTCTAGCGAAAGCTTGGAAGAATACTCCTGCGCAAGCGCCATACTCTCCCAATCATCTGGATCGGGGGTCCCTTCCAAAATAGTCTGAAAGACCGTCGCCCCCCCCTTGAACTCGGGAATCTGCGACAAATAAGAGACTCTCAACCCCCGTTGCAAGGACAGCTTGCCCGAGTCAGGCTGAACCTGAGAGGCGATGATCTTGAGAAGCGTCGACTTCCCTGCCCCATTTGGTCCAATCAGCCCGATGCGCTCGCCACTCTCCACCGCGAAGGTGAGACTATCGAACAGAGGACGAGCAGCGAAAGCTTTACTGAGATCATGAGCACTAACAAGTACGGCCATCGGGCAACCCTAGCACGGATCAGAGCGCTATGAAACCGGCTCGATTTATGCCAGAAATGACCTCCCCATGGCTGGACCTATCGATAAATACGCCCTTTACGAGCAAGCGGTTCAGAGCCCGAAGTTCCACATCGATTGGATTGCGTCCGTCTATAAGGAACTCCGAGGAAAATACGCGCGCTCTTTGCGTGAAGACTTCTGCGGGACCTTTCAGCTCAGCTGCGAATGGATCAAGCGCAACCGCCGCAACCGGGCTCTTGGCGTGGACCTCGATCCAAAACCGCTGGCCTACGGAAAAAAACGCCATGCCGCGAAGCTGACTAGTGAACAACAAAAGCGCTTAAGCATTCTCAATGAGAACGTCCTATCCCTTCCCGATCGCAAGGCAGACATCGTAATCGCGTTTAACTTTTCATACTGTGTCTTCAAAGACCGCACGACATTAGTGAGATATTTTCGATCTTGCCTGCGCTCGCTTAGCGATGACGGCATCTTTATAGTCGACCTTGCTGGTGGTCCTGGCATGATTCAGACAATGCGGGAGCGGAAGCGGCTCAAGCACCCAAAGATGGGCAAGTATACTTATGTTTGGGATCAGCAATCCTTTGATCCGATCACACACGACGCCCAATATGCGATCCATTTCAAAATGGAAAATGGGCGCGAGGTACGCAACGCTTTTAAGTATGATTGGCGGCTCTGGTCTATCCCCGAATTGAGGGATGCGTTCAAAGAGGCGGGTTTCGCTGAAACTAAAGTGTATTGGGAGACCGAACATCAAGGCGAAGGCACGGGAGAATATGTGATCGCGGAGCATGGGGATAATGCCTATGCTTGGATCTCGTATGTTGTAGGGATGGCAAAAACTAACAATTGAGCGTGTCTCTTTAGAGTTCAACCCAATTTAGCTAACTGGCCCGCTCCCGCCACCCTGAGAACCAGAGCCCTGCGAGCCGCCACCCTGAGGCCCAGCCCCACTTGGACCCGGAGCTCCCCCACCGCCGCCACGACCACCGCGACGCCTACGACGCTTTTTGGGCGCACCGTCATTAGGTCCCGGAGGCCTGGAAGGATCTCGCGGATTTACGGGCGTTCCCGACGCACCCGCCACAGGAGCATGCTCGCGATTGCTGTCTCGCGAGACCGGGCTTCGTCCACCACCGCCCACATTACCGCGCGAATTGCGCGAGCCTGAACGTTGATAACCACGATCATCTCCGGGAGGTCCTGCATCACGCTGGTAACTGTCCGTGAAATCAGCCAGGAGCTCACGCCCCAGAAGCTTCTCGATTTCTTTGATGCTTCGACGATCCCGATCCGTCGCAAAAGTCGTTGCTTTGCCAGTGGCGCCCGCACGACCCGTACGACCGATGCGGTGAACGTAATCCTCTGCTTCCATCGGCAAATCGTAATTTACGACATGTGCGACGTCGTCGATGTGAATCCCTCGTCCTGCGACATCAGTAGCAATCAAGATGCGGTACTTGCCTTCTTTGAACTCTGCCAAAGCTTGCTCGCGATGAGCTTGCAGGCGGTCTGAATGGATATAAGTCGCATCGTAAAATCCCGCACTGTGCAACGAACGCCACACGCGGGTGGCTCCATCTTTCGAGCGAGTGAACACGATGATGCTTCCAGACTCGCGCCTGAGCAGACGCTGGAGCTCACGATTCTTGGATTCTTCGCGCATCCACAGAATTCGCTGCTCAACCGTCTTCGCTGCCGATAATGGCTTGCCGATCGAAACGGACTTGGGCTGGTAAAGGATCTTTTGCGCTAGCTTTTGCACGACCGGCGTAATTGTCGCCGAAAACAGCATGGTCTGTCTCTGCTTGGGCACATCTTCCATGATCCGCGATAGCTGATCAGAGAAACCCATGTCGAGCATGCGATCGGCCTCGTCGAGAACCACGACTTCAATGTAATCAAGCCAGATATTGCCGCGATCCAAGTGATCGCAGAGTCGGCCAGGAGTCGCCACGATGATTTGTGGATAAGAGTCGAGTGCCTTCTGATCATGGCGCATATCGACGCCACCGATCAAGACCGCGGAGCGAACGCCGCGAGGCGCTCCAAAGATTTGGATGGTTGCTTCAATCTGCTGCGCGATTTCGCGCGTTGGAGCGAGAATTAAGCCAAATGTTCCCTGACGGCCCTGAAACGCTTCGACCATCGGGAGAACAAAAGTTGCGGTTTTGCCAGTACCTGTTTGCGCGGAGGCGATCAGATCATGGCCTTCTAAAACGGTTGGGATGCTAGCAGCCTGCACGGGAGAGGGTTGCTTGTAGCCAGCCTTCTCGATGAGATCGAGGGTCTCTTGAGAAAGCCCAAGAGACTGCCAAGAAACAGGCTCAACTGGGGTTGGAACGGGTTGTGAGGATTCTGGGGTCTGAGAATTTTCGGTCATTTTGAACAATCATGAAAGTGACTAAGAACAAGGGGCTGACTTGTTTCCAAGTTCAGCCCCCAGTCTCAATCAAACTTTCGAGGTCTTACCAGCGATTTCCACCGCCGCCGCCGCCGCGTCCGCCGCCGAAGCCGCCACGACCGCCGCCGCCGCCTTCACGAGGCGCCATTGGACGAGCTTCAGAAACAGTCATTGGGCGACCCTGATAGTCAGCGCCGTTGAACTTGTTGATGGCATCGGTAGCTTCAGCATCCGAAGACATTTCGACAAAGCCGAAACCTTTGCTACGGCCAGAATCGCGGTCCATGATGACCTTAGCGGATTCGACCTTACCAGCTTGAGCAAAGATATCTTGAAGATTGGCGTCAGTTGCCGAGAACGGAAGATTGCCTACGTACAGTTTTTTACCCATTTATTCATGCCTCCTTAAGGCTGTGGGAGCCGCTAAAGAGGACATGAGCACTATGCTCGAGGACTCTGACGCGGACAGGACACATATCGAGCATTAGCCTAGCACAATTTGTTCAATATGACAGCGTAAACTCATGATGTCTGACGCGCCGAATATAAGTACTATGCTGCTGATTCTGCAGTAGCGCCTTCGTCGAGTTTCAAAATCCGATTAATCAATTCTTGGATACGAAACCCCTCGTCATTTACCAATTGATGCTGATTGTTTTTAAGCCAGGTTTCCATCTGGTTCACAATCTGGCGAGTGACCGTACTTGTCAGACGACTATTCTCCTCATAAACCCAGCCACTCGCAGAAGAGGCTTCTTGATAGATCTTATGAGTTGCCTCTTGAAGTTTGCCTGAGATCTCTCGATGGATTTCTTGCTGATCTCGACTCACAGAACGAAGGTGTTCGACAAAGCGCTCTTCATCTTCTACGAGCATAAGCACAATTAAAGTGACCCGATTCAAATCATCAGCGTCGCGTGCTTGAGTCAAATCTGCTCGAAGACGCTCCATCTCGGCGCGATATGCTGTCTCGCTACCCCAAATAACTGGATTGAGCTTCCACCCTTGATAACGACTCTGAAACATGGCGATCTCGCGCTCTGCATCCCGACAGATCGATTGAATCAGGCCATATCTAAATCGTTGAAGCTCCTGGTGGGCAGCGCCGAGACGATGATTGAACTCTTCTTTAACTTTTTTGGCCACTCCCTTAATCCGGCGCGACGCATAGGCAAGATTCTGGCTCGCTCCCGTTATTAAGCCCGAGTAGGCGTGCCTCAACTCTCTTTGTAAGGCTGTATTCTCGCACTCCCCAATGAGTTGCAAAATTGTACCGCCAATTGGCGATATTCTTTCATTTAAGTCGATCCCTTCTGGTTGCAGCCGTTGACTCGCCAAATGGGAAAGTGCTTCAACAAAGCTTTCAGAAGACGTTAGGTGATGATGCTCCCAATCCGTCAACGAATCGATGAATGCTCTGGCATCGGTGCTCAGCTCGGATCTGCCTTCCTGGTCAATCCGCTTTGCGCTCCGATTTTCGAAACGTAGCCCCTGCGCCTGAACCAGTTCGGCAGCCTTCATTTCTGGCGGCAAATGGGCAAAAGGGTCGAAACGGGAGCTCTTGAGATGGGGATTCAGGATGCCCGTGGAACGCCTGACACGCTCGACCTGGAGGTCTTTGAGCTTTCGGCAGGCGCGCCGAAAGCCCCACCGTGCAAGGGAAAAATAAGAGGCACACGTTACCACTATCGTGGCAAACGCGAATTGAATGGGAAATTCTAACAAGAGTCCAGCAACGTACCGCATGATCGATCTTTAAATTATATCGTTCTAGTTGAGTCACTTTAAGCGTGTCCACTTCGACACGTCACTCTTTAGGCCCCACGCAATTGCTGAATTTTTACTCAAAAATTAAGCAGAATGCTCAAAATATTAAGAAGTTCAGACTCGGCCGAAATTAACTAGGCATTAAAAGGCCACCCCAAAGGATAAGCCAGCATAGGGAACGATGCGGGTTGAATCCATAAAAGGGTCACCTACACGCAGAAACGCGAACTCTATAGTCCCCTCAAATCTGCCTGCGTTGATCTTGCACCCGAGATTGAAGCCCAGGTCATAGTTCGTCATGCTCACAACGTCCGGCCCTAAACTCCCGCTCACGCTAGTACGTAACAGCATCAATCCGCTATATGCCGCGAAGGCAGGACTTATTCGATACGAGACTGGAGCTGAAAAGTCGAACGTATAGGCCGACAATGTCGTCGCCAGCTCAACCGGCTGATCCGCTGTGAGATAGGTGACATTGCCTTTGGCTGATCGCGCCCCATAACTAAGCATGCCAGCACCTGCCAGATTGCCCATCTTCAAAAACTGATACTTGGCCCCTACCTTCCAACCCCCGCCATCAGCGCTGAAATTGGTACCAAGCATAAGATCCAGGCTCTGCATCACTCCGACCTCACCCTGCATTCCGAGCATCATCCCCTGAAAAACATCTTTGTTTTGGTCGATCAGGTAAGTAGCTTCGGTGGTTCCTGGCGTTGCGAGCCGCGCAGTCTCGAAGTAACCAAAACCCCGAAACTTGCCGACCCCTAAGCTTTCGCCGGTCTGATGCCGCAGCACAGAAGTGGCCACGGTCGTGCAGCCGCACAACCCCTGAGCGAGGGCAAAAACTAACAGTGCGACTACCGCGCCCAAGACGCCTTTAGTCATACACAAATTATAGGTAATATAAACGTCTAGAGGTACCGGCAAGATCTGCCGTCAACTCCGTGACCAACTAACTCAAGTCAAATAGGAGTAGTTCAGCTTTGTTGGGGCCTGCACCGACCAGCTCGAGCTTCTCATCTCCAGAAACTGCCAATCCATCGCCCGCTTGAAGCTCCAAATCATTGCAACGCAAAATCCCACGCGCGACCTGCAGCCACGCATGACGACTCGAAGGATTGGAGTAGGCAATCTTTTCTCCCTCTTGAAGGAGGCTCACATAGAGATTTGCGTTTTGATGGATCCTCACCGACCCATCTCTTCCATCTCGAGACGCAACTAAGCGAAGGCGCCCCTGCTTTTCTGCGGCAGAGAACGACTTCTGCTCATAGCTGGGCTCAATCCCTTTCTTCTCAGGAAAAATCCAGATCTGAAGAAGATGCACCTTTTCTGTCTTAGAGTGATTGAACTCGCTATGCTCGATACCTGTGCCGGCCGACATTCTCTGCACATCGCCCGGAAGGATCACTGAGCCAGTACCCAAGCTATCCTTGTGCGCGAGAGCGCCTTCGAGAACGTAGGTGATGATCTCCATGTCGCTGTGAGGATGGGTATCGAAACCTTCTGCCTCAGCAACCCAATCTTCATTGATTACCCTCAGATGACGAAAGCCCATATGTCTTGGGTCGCGATAATCAGAGAAGGAGAAGGTGTGATAGGTGTTCAGCCAGCCATGATCAAAGTGGCCACGTTCGTCTGCTTTGCGAAGAGTGAGCATGCTTAGGTCCCTCTGCAAAACACTATGGACCCGATCCATGAGGTTGAAAAGTAGGTTCCTGAAAGTAACTAGCCTTTTGTAGCTTTGAAAATCAATGATTCAAGACGCTTGCGCCTGCGCCCATGATGCTGACGCGAGACTCGTCTTCGCCACCGTCATCAAGTTCTGTTTCGTCAGCATCCTCACCCAAATCGGCATTGGGGTTGAGCAGATCCAGAAGCTGCTTGCGCGACAGGCCTTTGAGACCTTGCGCCGATTCTTCGATGAGCGCGTCAGATAGGGCGAGCTTGTTCTCGATGATTCCCGCAATACGGTCTTCGACTGAACCAGGGATTTGCAGCTTAAATACTTGCACCCCGCGGGTCTGACCAATGCGGTGCAAGCGGTCCGTGGCTTGATTCTCTTTGGCGGGATTCCACCAACGATCGAGATGGATGCACACGCTTGCAGAAGTTAAGTCGATACCCAGACCCCCTGCGAGCAAGCTGCAGACGAAAACTTTACATTCAGGGTCGCTAGAGAACTTGAGCAACCGGGCCGCGCGATCCGAGGTATCACCCCGAAGCTCGGTGTAACCCACGCCCTTTTCTTTAAGCGACTCACCCACTAAATCCATCATGCCTAGATACTGGGTAAAGACGACGATCTTGAGATTCGATCCCAAAGCTTCATTAAGGATTTCTTCGAATGCTTCCCATTTGCCTGTCTCGCGTGGATTGATCTTCCTGCGAGGCGCTTTCTTGGTAAGCCCCGTCTCGGCATCCTTGATGTTGAGAGTTGGCAATTTAGGGTGATCGCAAACCTGCTTCAACCGCGTAAGCAAAGCCAGTATGCCCGCGTAATCGACTTTGTTGCTGCCCTCAAGGCTAGCGCGTACGCTCATCGCCTCAGCGCTAGAGAGATAGGCGCGATAGACTTGCTTTTGGAGAGCGGTCATCTGGCAATGAACGATTTCCTCGGTCTTCTCCGGAAGCTCCTTGAGCACTTGTGCCTTGGTTCTGCGCAGGAGGAACGGCGAGGTCAAACGCCTGAGCGCCTGCGCTTGACCGGCACTCAATGGATCCCGGCCTCCACCATAAAGCCTCTTAAAGCGAGTGAGCGATCCCAGATAACCAGGAATCAAAAACTCCATAAGCGACCAAAGATCAGTGGCCTGATTCTCAACGGGCGTACCCGTCATCGCGATGCGAAACTTGGTTCTCAAAGCACGAGCTGAACGAGCACTAAGCGTTGTCGAATTCTTGATGGCTTGAGCCTCGTCAAGAATAACCATATGCCAATCGCGCTCCCGCAAGGCAGGCTCGCGCTGCAGAATCCCATAAGTGGTCAAGACAAGATCAACAGACTCTTTCGGCAATGCGCGACCTTTGCCATGAAACACGTGCCATTTGAGGCTTGTCTCGTACTTCTGCAGTTTCTGAATCCACGCAGCCACGACGGAGGTCGGAGCGATCACCAAAGTGGGTAGCTTAGGACGATTAGGCGAGCGCTTGCGATAGAGACTCGTGAGGAGCGCCAAGACCTGATGGGTTTTACCCAAACCCATATCATCGGCAAGAAGCGAGCTCAAACCACGGTTGTACAAGCTCCATAGCCAAGAAAGACCATTGATCTGATAATCACGCAGCTGAAATCCGTACTCCACTTTGGGAAGAGTTGGGATTTTTGCTTTCGCGAAGAGCTTCCACCAATCATGGAACTCGTCCCACTCGGGATCCACGTTGACGTCTGAAACACCCAGCTCGAGGCTGAGACGATAGACGGCAAGAGGATGCAGAGGATTCTCTCCATCATCATAGAGCGCGCCAAACGCCCCCGGCATACCCGTGGACTTAGGAGCTTCATCACCTTCAGCCGTTTGCGTGGGCCCTTCAGACTGCGCTACGCCGCTGCGATTGTTATGCTGAGAAAGTCGATTGAGAGTGGTTTCTAGGCGATAAATGCGGCCGTCTTTCCAAACAAACTCATTGCTCAAATGGCCCTTAGCCATCAGGTCCTGCATCTCTTCAGAAGAGAGCTTAAACTTCTCGTTCTGGAACAGGTAGGAAACACTACGACTGCTTCCGCCCTTTTTGCCGACCGTAATCGACGTGAGCTTGAGCGGGATTGGATCGATCTCGGCTTGAATCGAAGGATCAAAAACAATCTGCTGGCGCTGCTTGTGCATCAAAAGCGCCGCAAGATTCTCGAGGGCTTCAGGACCTGTGAAAATGATCTTGGGTGACTCAAGTTTGCCCAGCATCGGGATATCAAGACCCGGAATGGGCGGAACTTGAAGCTCTAATCCCAAAGTTGTGCGCCAGACTCCTGGCTGCCGTTGGCGATGGAGGTGATTGGTAGTCACCACCTGATAGACACGGGTCGATGGATCTAGATACCTCAGTGCAGGCTCAATCGTGAGAGCCGCAAGCGACCGATTCTGAAAAGTGCCGCGAACGAAGGCCACAGGCTCAGCAAGCGTCGCTGCCCGAACCACAGGCTTGAGGTCCTGCGCTCCCATGTACGTGTGGAGGGCTGCAGCCTCGACCAAAGTGATCGGCACAGAATAAGTTCTGCCATCGATCTCTTTGCCTTCGATGAAAGCCGCATTCTGAGTACGAGTAATAGTGAAACTCGACTCCAGCAGCACCGGGTGCATTTGGAAGAGCTTTCGCAAGCGCATGTCTCTCTTGGCGCGCTCCTGGTTGATCACCACCAGCGGCCGAACCGCGCTTGCGCCTTCGGCTACTCCGTAGTCGAGACCGCCAGCGCCTGAGCGCAGCAAACTGCCTCGCTCCACAATCCAAATGGCAAGTGCTGCCACATGCTTGCAATGCGCTTCGTAAAGTCGATGCGCTGGACAAGAGCATTTGGAATTCAGAATGGTGCCACGAGCCATGACAATCGCGGTGTCGTAGGCGGTTTCATCCGTCCCTTTCACCTTGCCCATGACTAGATCACCGTCCATACGGACATCACTCACCCGACTATCGCGGAAATAGGTCTGACCGCGCTTCCAGGTAAGCTTCTTGAACTCTCGTTTAAGCTGACTGTAAAAAAGCATTCGCTCGCTTGCTTATGACGCTTCTGGGTACTTACTGTACCTATATTTTGTACCCTTACCGGGTACCTCTCGACCTTGGATAACTACATGAAACCCATGGTCGTTTTGGCAAATTGCCACCGATCGGCGTACCATATCATAGAACTTCTGGAAGTGGAGCAGGAAGTTACTTAGCGACAAAAAAGTCGGATAGCCTTCGACAACTGGCGGTAGGTGCTGCCTTCTGGGTCCGAATTGCGCCTAACCAGATAGACGTCAGTATAGCACTTGCGCCCCCCGTAATGGGACTGGCGCCTTTCGAGGTGAATCTCTGGCTTCATCCGTTTGTTATGAGCCTCCGCAATAAAAACAGGGAAATAGCCAGCACACCACCCATTGCGCACGAGTTCCAAGGCGGATTCCAGCAACGTAACCTGGTACTTGATCTTTCGTGAATAGGCGTCGTCAGGCCAGCCATCTAACCCCCTCACTCTTGAGGCCGCCCCATGAAGCGGGGGGACCGGGACTACAAAAGGAATCTCTACCTGCTTTAGATTGGGAAACGCTCCCTTCCGAACATAGACCCCCATCTCGATGGATAGGACCTTTTCATAGGTCAACCCAGGCATTGCGACTGGAAGATAAGTGATTCCAAAATCGGCTTTACCCTCTTGAATGGCACGCTCAATCTCTCCAGGCACCGTCTCATGCAGCAACAAGCGCCGCTGCTCCCAGGGGAGCTTCGCAAACGACTGCAAAAAATAAGTCGAGAACACTTCGAAAGTCACAAGTCGAACCACCTCTCGATCCTGAGGAGCGTCTTGATCTTCTCGAAGATCGTCAAAGTCCTGAACCAATTTTTTCGCTCTGGCGCTGAGCGCTTTGGCACGATCCGTGAGCACGATGTTGCGGCCGCTTCGCGCGACGATTGGATATCCAAGCTTGCGCTCCAGCTGTCGAATGGATTTGGACAATGCGGGAGGGGTAATTCTGAGAAGTGCAGATGCGCGGCGGATGTTCTCAGTACCGGAAAGAGCGATTAGGTATCGGAGCGATTGGATATCCATGAAAAACCGTTTACTCCAAGTTTACAAATCATGAAATTAAGAAACTATAGGTTTTGAAAAAGGATTGCTACTTGGCTCTCACGAAGGGAAATCAATACATGAGAATCGAACTGCAACAGTCTCCGCTCGAAAACGGAGGACTGCTACCCAATCCATCTGCATCTGACACTGCCCAGACAATCCAACAGCGCCTCGAGATCCATGCGGACCGCATGCGCCGCCATCCTATTGGACAACTGATTCGCGAACAGAGGCTGCCTGCTTCCGTAACCCGCGAATTCGCCGCGATCCAATACATCGATAGCGTGCTCTGGGTGCCGATGCTGGCGCTGATGAAGGATCGCGCCACCTCTCCCCGCCTGCGCCGTGCACTCACTGACAATTTACTCTGTGAAGCCGGCGCCAATCACACGTCGCACATCACGCTTTGTCGACAGTTTGTCGAGAGCCTCGGAATCATGCCCTCCTTTGGCAACTACAACGATCATTCTCGCCTAGCTACCCATCCGGTCGAAATCATGAACAGCGTCACAGGCCTCAGTGAAGAGGAGATCGCAGGCTGGATCCTTGCCGCTGAGAGCTTGGTGCCGGTCATGTTCGCTCTGTTCTTGCCAGAATTTGAGAAAATCTCTGGTGCAGATCTGACCTATCTACGAGAACATATTAACATCGACTCCGATGAACATTCTCAATGGATGCAAGAAGCCGTAAACGAGCTCCTCTCTAGAGCAGGGGCGGACCAAGGCATCGTTTCTGGCCTCGAGATCGGCGCGCGCGTCGCTCTCAGCATTCCGGATGCACTTTATGCAAAGGCGGTAAGACTCAATGCGATCAATCTTATGTGAGATGGTAGAACTCAAGACAGAGCGCGAACTCAACGGACTGGTACGGCTGGACCGCAGTCACGCGGACGAAGTCAACGCTCTAAGGCTATCTCGACTGAGGGAGACACAAGGTTTCACCGCCGACGAGGCCGTGCTTGTTTGGAGCGAAGATGACGACCAATCTCTAGTGTTGGGCATTCGTGAAGAAGGACGACTGATCGCCACTCAACGAATGGATGTCATCTCCGAGCCAGCAAAGCTGCGGACCAAGCTCGACTACGATGGCTTTGAAAAGCATATTGAACTACCTTGCCTCGTAGTGGGAAAGGCAGCCACCGCTTTCTCGCACGCGGGTCGCGGGCTCAATTCGTATCTCAACGCACTAGCCGTAGAGCACGCTCAGCACTTGGGACTCAGGTACGTCGTCGAGACAGTCGTGGCCGACGGCCCAAGAACGGGATTCTTGAGCGACTTGGGTTTTGAGTTCTATCCACATCCGTTGGGATGGCGTCGGTTTGGCTACCACTCGACATCGAACGTGGTCGTCGCCGTATTAGACCTCAATCGCCACCCAAACCTCACTCCGAGTTTGCGACTTCAAGAGCTGTACAAAAAGTACCCAGCATCATGGCAGCATTTGCGGCGCTCATAGCGCTCAATTACACATGCCTCCGTCATGTGATCCACGAACGAGGGTTGGCGGATACGCTCCTCTGGCGAGGTGCCTTCTGCGTGCTCACTTTGGCAGTGATCATGGGTGCTCGATTGATCCGTGGCTCGGCTGAACCTCTCAGTCGAGCCACCCTCCGCCGCGAGACCGCGCGAATGGGGTTTACAGGTCTTGGCTTAGGCGCACAGATAACAAGTCTCGCTCAACTCAGTCCGATGTGGGTAGCAGCGCTGACTAACTTAGACAGTGCATTGCTGATCTCTCTAGGGGCGGCAAGAGTCCGTAGATTTGCTCGATTTCCGCTTGCGATCTTGCCAGCCTTGGGTGGATTGCTGTTGGGGACAACCTCGCTCGGAAAGAGCGGCACGGCCGTTCTGATCGCACTGGCGGGTACTTCTCTCCTGCTCCTCGGTCAAATCGTCCTTGAAGATACCGCCCGTGAAGCACCGACATGGTCCCCTCTCGCACCAGGGCTAGGCCTGACTCTTCTAGGCATCGCTTTGTGCCTAGGAGAAAAATCTGCCATCGAACTACCCAACATCCTCAACGTCGGAAGCGGCATCCTCATGTATGTTCTCAACCTAGGCGCCGCAATACTCGTCAAGCGGCGAGGCTTACGCGCGATGGCGTTGTCGAGTCTCGCGGGTGGATTGATTGCGAGCGCATTCTCTTAAGAGGGATTGACTGAGACTTTATAAGTCCACATCGATAGATTTCTGACGCAGTTCATGCACGAAGTGACTCTCCGCCATTCTTTCTCCCCAAGATTGAGGGTAAAAATGCCTCTCAACATGAGCCAGAGCACCGCGCCAAATATCCCATGACCTTTTCAGAGCTCGAGTTCTGAATCATCCCAAGCGGACCTCATTCAGGAGCGCCAACTCATCAGTAGTAATATTAAATGCCAATACTAGAAACTCTTTAACGCTCATGCTCTTTTACTGTCGCAGGGAGAGCCAAATCCCCTTACTATAAGAAAAGAGAGAGTCCATATCTCAAGGAGGAACATCAAATGGCTAGGAATAGGCTTTTAAGCTCAATAATGACAGTAGCAGGAATTACGGCGTTCGTGATTTGTAGCACCAACAACTTGGCAAACGCCGCCGACCAGAGCTCGGGATGCGGGATGGGGTGGAAAGTTCTTTCGAAGAACTCCCTTTTCTCGAGTTCAACTCGCAATTCGATCAATGTCACATTCTCGAACACGTCTGGCATGACTTCGGGCACCTCCGGCTGCGCGAAGCACGACATCGTCCAGAACGAAAAAGAAGCGATGTACTTTGCGGAAGCCAACCAAGGTCAGCTGATGATCGAGATGGCCCAAGGCCAAGGCGAGCATCTGCGAGGACTTGCCGCCATTTTTGGTTGCAAAGGCTCTAGCGCTGCCCGATTCGAAGCAGCGACTCAGGCAGGTTACTCGAATATTTTCCCTTCCATCAACACGACGCCAGCTCAGATGCTAGACGGGGTGAAGTCTGTCATTCAGTCTGAACCCGCACTTGCTGTTCAATGCGGTTTCACAGGCTAATTTTTTTAGTTTTCGGTTTTGTTCTCTTAGGGGCGAAACCGGGTCAGAGTCAATCCGACCCGGTTTCATCTCTTTCTCAAGATCCTGTCTGGCTGAAGCTAGGACACTACGAAAAAAAAACTCTCGGCGGTTACCGAAGCGACGTTGACGAGCCCGCCTTCTTTTTAAGCCCCGAAGGTCGAGCCGATCCGGAAAAAGAACTCAGGGCTACTCTTCAAGCATTCCAAAACACTTCTCACCCTCCCGTAGGGCGACTCAAACAGCACCCCCTCTGTGCCTTTCCTGCGCGCTTCTCTTGGCTTAAGAAAAAACTAGATATTCAGACCCCTCATCTGGACTGTTCTACCCGCGAGGAGTGGGTCAAAGGCTTAAACGCAAAAAGCGTGACTCTTGTGTTTTCAAGCGCCTACCCCAACAACCCCGCCTCGATGTTTGGCCACACCTTGCTTCGTTTCAACCAAGACAAAGGAGAGGCGATCCTCAATTACGGGGCAAATTTTGAAGCGCATGTCGATGCCAACGAGAAAGGGATCGTCTACGCGCTCAAGGGTCTTTTGGGCTTATACCGTGGCGAGTTCTCGCTCGCTCCCTACTACGTCAAGGTGAACGAGTACAACTTTGCTGAGAGCCGGGATCTTTGGGAGTATGACCTTTCGTTGAATCAAGACGAAGTGGCGTTTCTCGTCAGCCACCTTTGGGAGCTGTTCGCGACCGGCAAATTCTCCTACCTTTTTCTCACTCGAAATTGCTCTTACCAGCTCATTGCTCTACTTGAAGCCGCGAAACCCGAGTGGAACCTCACGCATGGCTTTCATTTATACGCGTTGCCTATGGACACCGTCAAAAGAGTCAATCGCCAGGCCGGAGCCATTGTCGCCGAAAGGCGTCGTCCGTCCCTTCATGCAAGGCTGATCGCGCAAATAGACCTCCTCTCAGATGCTCAGGACAAAGCGCGACAAGACGTAACCGAAGGAAAGCAAGAAGCCTCCACAGTCTCAGATGTAGGCGTTTTAGAGTCAGCTATCACTACCCTAGATTACAAGCGTCGCAAACAGGGAGGCAACCTCAGCGCTCAGGATGACGCACTTTTTAGAACCATCCTCTTAAGACGCGCGAGCCTGGGCATGAGATCCGATGCACAAGTCGAACCCCAGATCGGAGCAGAATCTCCACTTCTGACCCACGAGTCCAGCATGCTTCTCCTTGGTGGCATGGCCCGCAATGGGTATACCTTGGGCACACTGGGCGTTCGCCTCTCTCTTCATGACTTAACCGATCCTGGCAGTGGATTTCCGCCCGGCCTGCAGGTCGAGTTCGGCAAACTCCGCTTAAGCGGGGGAAGTAGAACTGGAGACGGTTTTGAGTTTCGCCTCGAAGAGCTCAAAATCCTGGATATCCTTTCTCTTTTTCCTGCGAACTCAGGTGAGCTGCAAGTCTCCTGGGCCGTTAGAATTGGATCGAGCACACCCATCGATTTTGGACGGACAGATGCGTTAGCCTCAGGGCTCGAAGCAGGACCGGGGATTGCAGCCTCTTTTTCTCGCAAGGCGGGTTGGATTTATGCGCTGGCACTTGGCAAGTTTGAATGGATTCCGGCAGCTTCCAAGTCGGGGCGACTGGGACCAGGAGGAGAAGTCGGCGTGAGTTGGCGTCCTCTAAAGCCCCTTTCTCTCCTAGGCAAAGCACGAGCCAGTCTTGAGCTCAATCAACCTTGGGACCGCATCGGCTACTGGGAGACGGAGGCCATCGCTGCTTGGGCGATTCAACAGAATCTCCAGCTTCGCGTGAGCGGAAAAACCGCTGGACCCACTTTAGGCGGTGAGAATCAAGTCCGTGAAATCGGAAGTGAGCTTCGTTGGTTCCTATAAAACTCCTAAGACTCGCGACTGCGTTGTTACTCATTGGAGCGACCGCCGGCTGCTCTCAAATGCTCTATTACCCAGATCGAGAGATCCACTCCGACACGAGCACCATGCCCATTCGCCCCGAATCGATCCACTTTGCGAGCGAAGACGGAACCCGACTGCATGGCTGGTACTTCAGCAATCGAGAGCGACGCCCGCCCAAAGCGTTCTTGGTTTTTTTTCACGGCAATGCAGAGAATCTGACCTCTCATTTCATCGCCCTGACCTTCTTGCTCGAAGAAGGATATGATTTTTTCATCTTTGACTACCGCGGATATGGCGAGTCCGAGGGCAAGCCCGATCCAGAAGGCACCGTCATGGACGGGAAGGCCGCCCTCAGGTGGGCTCACGCACGTGCTGCTCAATTCAAGGAGCCGCAACCTCCATTAGTTGTTTTTGCGCAAAGCTTAGGAGGTGCCATCGCGCTGCGCTCGATTATCGACTTGGGTGGATCGGTTCCGATCCGTTGGGTAGTCGCTGACTCAACATTCGCATCATATCGTGCAGCGGCCGCAAGCGTCATGTCGAACTCTTGGGTGACCTGGCCCTTTCAGCCGCTGGCATGCCTACTCATGAGTGATCGATATGCCCCAGGCGACAAAGTCACTCAAATCAGTCCTGTCCCGCTTCTCGTCATTCATGGAGACAAGGATCCAGTGATCGATATCTCGCTGGGACGAAAGCTTTTTGAGAAAGCCAAAGAGCCAAAGGAGTTTTGGTTGGTAGAGGGCGGTGGGCACACGGATGCTTTCATGCGCGCATCCCCTACCTACCGGCAAAAATTTATCGCTCGCCTCAACGAAGTGACCACCCGTACTGAGCGCATAGAAAAAGAGCCCGAACGCTGAATCGCCCGGGCTCTTCTAGATCTCGATCTAAGCTAAAAAATCACTCTTCCATTTCGGCGATGCTCAAGGCCTTCTTGAGCTGCGCAACTTGGTCCTTGAGCTGCTGAGAACCGCGCTCACCTTCGATGTACTTCACGAGAGCCTTCACCGAATCATGTACGCGACCGATCGCGAGCTTGGTGATGATGCGAGCCAGAGCAGGCTTAGGGGGGCTGATCAAACTGGTGTAGCTCACCAAGGTGTAGCGATGATCGATGCGTTCGAACTTAGCTGCGCCATAAGTGTCCTTCAAGCTGCTCGCGGCAACTTTAGTCCAAGAGATTTGATAGCCGCCGTTGCCAAAAGTATCGAGTACGTCGAGGACTGTATAAATCTCGTCAGGGATCGCAGGGAAACCGATGATCCTGGGAAACGTCATTCGGTATGCGACTTCGGTCGACCGTGCGCCTGGGAACTTAGGCTCGGATTTGGTGACCCCTTCAAAAATCTTGGTGTGAAGAGGGTAATCAAACATGACAGCCGCCGCTTCCATCGGAGTTGCTTCGACACGTTGATAGACAGTTACTTCTGGCCAAGCAGACCCTTCGACATCCATGGGTTCGGGCGCATAGAGTTTGCCAGCGTCGATCTGGTTACGTGCCTCCTCGCTCAATTCGCTGTACATAGTAGCGTTTGCAACGCTGGTAAAAGTCATCGCAACAGAAAGAGCAAAGCCCAGAGTCTTTAATTTCATTATTCCCACCCTTTGAAACGGAGTTAAGAGGTTCCTTCAGTGATGAGCGTGTTAGCGTAGGGCCAGAAAACGGTCAACCGAGTCGCGTCAAATAAACCCGTGCGCATTGCGTTAACTCACTGCGCAGCGTGTTGCGGATTTAGGCTTTCCGATATAGACCCAATTCTCCTGTGGGGAACTTAAAAAAATTTGGCATCTCAATTGCTGCGCTCTCTTTCCTGATCTCAGGATGTTCACCCTCTTCTTTTTTTGGAAATGACACCGATCAGGAAATTCGTAACCAACCCGGTTACCGGCGCGTGAACGCACAATGCTCCTCTGTCGACCTTTCGCGTGATGAGCTCGATGTCACGACGACTCGACAGCTTGTCGATTGCCTCAACTCTCAAGGAGCACTGGGAAGTTTTGCCACCTTTGTACATACTTTGAAGGACGATGAGCTCGCTCCTTTCGTCAACAGCGTCAATCGCTCGATCCTGCGCGCCCCTCAGAAGCTCTTTGCTCTAGAAAAAACTTTTAATGACCTCGATGCGCGAGGAGAATTGACCGAGACAATCGGAGCCCTCTCCGTCCTCCTCAAGAATGAGACTCTCATCGAGAAGTCGATTTCGCTTTTGCGGGAGGCATACGCTCCCCGAGGGGCTATCGACCCACTCCTTCTCGCATCATTGGCACAAATCTCTGAACACCTTACTGCTCCGTTGCTATCTGATTTGATGGATTTTGCGCTCGTGTTGACTGAGTCGCGTGCCTTCTCATCTCTGTGGGATCGACTGACTGGACCGAGCGCCAAGCCGCTGAGTCCCGAAACAGTTGAGTCAATTCTGTCCTACTCGCGCTCAACTGCACACATGGGTGAACAGCTAGTCTCGCTGGCCGCAGACGGCAGCTTTTTTGAAGGCACCGGCAGATTGGTCCCCGAAGTTGCAGAAGAAATCAAAGGCGTTGTGCCAGGCTGGGCCGCCATCTTGAATCACAGCCTCGAAAAGCGCGCATATTACGCTTCTAAAATCAGCCTTTTGCTTGAAGCATATCAAAAGCCGATCCCTTGTCTCCAAGGCACCCAGGAGATGCGATCCATTCCGATGGATCTGCTGCGCGAACTGAGCACTTTGCCTCGCGAGCAGGTTCAGGCCTATTTCGCCCGCGACAAAGTGATTCAGACTTTTGTCGCTGCCCCCCTTTGCTCTTTTCCGCCGTCTTTGCACGATGACTTTCAGCTTCTCGAGGATTTTGCGACTACCTCCGCTGGAGAGCCCTTAATCGATATAGCAAAAGCGTTTTATCCCGTCACACGTGGCGTCCAGCACCCTATCGCTGAGTTCTTTATTCAGTCACTCTCGGACCGGAGTTTCAGGCTCTTTCTACCGGCATTGAGCGATTTGACCGAGCGGTTGGCGTGGGAGGACCTCCTCCTATTGGCGACAGCCCCTCGACTTGACGATAAATCAAAAGCTCAAGCGCTCCTGGCAGCTTTGGTTAAACCCCTACCCTCGCAAGATACTCCCTGGAGCGTGCTTGTGAGCGGCCTGAAACGAACGCAAGCCCCTCAGCTTGCGGCCTGGCTCCGCAGTTTCAGCATCTCAACCGATTCACGCCCCTTTCATCACGCGATCAAGGGCGCCCGCGCCGCGTTCTATGTGAACGACGCCCATCCATTGATTGACCTGGCACGTGAGGCGCTAAAAGACGCTCCTCAAGATCCAAAGCTTCTTGAAACTCTGCTCAAAGTCTCTGCAAAACCGGAGTTCCTGTCCGCCCTGAAGGAACTGCGCGATATGTCGCGCTCCCAAGATGGTCGCCTCAAAGATATCCTGTACACAACGCTTTCATTGTTTCATCGCCATGCCGAACGAGGAAGAACCGAGATCGTAAGCCTCGCACCTGGAAAAACGGCGCCTAGCAGCCGCACTCCTGCTCGGCATTCATGGGCCGCTTTGGACCTACCACATGCCTCTCGAAGCATTCATCTCGTTGACTTTGGCGCCTGCCGCAAAATCGACTTTAATGTTGCTTGGGATGACGTCGCACATCGCGATTTCGAGGCGCAGTTTGATATTGTCACGGCTTGCGTGGGTAGCGGAGGTCAGTACGCAGACCTTACGCGCGCCCTCCAATTACTGAGACAAGAATACACTTCAAGCAACGCTGGACCGGCGCGCAGCTATCACGCCTTGCTAGTCGAAGCCTACCGGGCTCTGCAGTACTCCAAGCAAGAGATCGCGACACTCACCCACCTCCTCTTTGCGCAGATCCGCGACGGCAGACTCGGACGCGCGCTTCACGTGTTGCCCATCTGGGAGCGCCACCAACTCATCCGGCCTTTGATCGATCTCGTCTCGCCGATTCCGAGCAACATCGAGGCCAGACTCGGACTAAAACGACTGGGCGTGTATGGCAGCACCGTTCTTAGACGCGCCGACTTTCAGTCGCTGCTCGCATATGTGGACGACCTTTATCGAGCGAAAACGCCGGCTCCATCCGCCCCTTTTCCGCAGGGCTACGACGCTGAACGCATCAAGCGTTGGGTCGCCAACAAGGAATGCTCAAGTCTACCGACTGTAGGCCGCGAAGCAGCTCAAGAAGCCCGCTACCAAGAGATCATCGAAGAGTACGAGAACGCCGTTACACCTCACGGCCCCCGAGTCAACGGCAAGCTCCCCCAAGCGTGGACGACCGCCTCACTTAAGGAGCAGTTCGCGCCAGTGCTTGCCAAACTCGCAAACCCTACCGAGCATGGCCCAATCCTAAAAGCGTTTCTCCGCTTTGCTACGCGCTTCAATGACCCTAAACAATATCCTCCGGGTTATCTTGAAGAATGGCTTCGAAAGCGGGCCGCAGACAAGAAACTCGTCATGTATTATTATCCAGGAGAGACGCAGCTACGGGTGCGGATGCTCAATGGGCTTGATCGGTTATCGAATGTTCTGATCAACGCCAACATTTACATTCCCGAACCTGTCGATCAGAACGTCGGCATGCTGTTCTTGAGCCAGATCGGAGACGCCTGGGGTGACGTGCCATTCGAAGAGCGACCACCAGAGATCCGGGAAAAATATCCAAAAGAGGGCCGCAAAAAAATAAAAACGCTTGCCCAAGCCGTGGCCGACATCAACGAGACTGCTGAAACGTTTTACGATTTTGTAGGATATCCGGCTTTTGACAAATGCGAGCAAACGGCCAACCCAAATGACCCGCCCGAGGTTCAGGCCGCCGAAACGACCAATCCTACCTCACTGGCAGAAATCGACCCCAATAACCCGCCTGATCCCAAACTTCAGGCATCTGTACTCAATATTCACGAAACCATCGATGTCCTGAACGAAAACCTAGCTAATGGCGGAATTCGCATCTTTCGCGACTTTTTCTATGAGATCAATTACAGCACACCCAAAGAGTTCAGAGAGCCGGGCGCAGGACTTCGCAACAACCTCATCTTTGTCATCAAACTCTGTGAGCTGAGCGTTTTTACTCAAGCGGGACGAGCCGTAAGCAGTGTAGCGCCCGATCAACAATCAGTGCGTCAGTTCTTCTCCTTACTGCTTGAAGCAGCCAGCCTACCCGAAACGGAAGAGGCGCTTAAGCCTTTGTTTGAGTCAGACCCGAACCAAGAGCTGATCTGGAATATCGTGGATCAAATCCTCTCGCTCAAGGACCCAGCCGAGATCCAAAACGCCAAGACACTTGGTCACTACGGACTTGCGGCCATCGATCTTCTAGGAAAAGGAGACGGCCCAAAGAACCAACTACTCGGGCCTCTCGTTTATAATCTAGGAGTGATCCTCTCCAAATACATGCCGTTCCTGAATCAACACGCTGACCTAGTAGGTGATCTAGTTAAGTGGGAAGAGGGGGCCCTTTTTGTGCGATCTTTGGCACTCGATCGATCGCCCCAGCAAAACCAGCTCACTTCTCTCCTCAAAGAGGTATTGCAAGAATCTCAGCGCGGCCTAGATTTGATGGCTATTCTTTCTGCCATCGACTCGGACCCTTCAGCTCACAGTGCGTGGAAAACGTTCAGCGAGCGATTCAAAGCATTGGACAGCTCCGCAGACTACCAAGCTCTTAACCTAGGTGAAATCGGCCGACAGCTTCTCAACTTCTTAGAAGGACGGGCTACGCCGCCTTCCGCGCCATTGACGTCACAAGAGCTTGCGCTCTCTCGTAAGATTTTGCATCAGCTAGCGGCGCAGCTTGAACGAGGCGACATGGAGCTCATCGATCAACTCCTGATCCTTGCCAAACGCAAGCCAAACGACCTGCACCATCTCTTGATCTCGCTGAGCCGTTTGATAGAAAACGGTGAGATCCCCAAATTTTTGGATGTGATTCAAAACAGCCTCACCCCCGCCGCAGGAAACTCAGAAAATCAATGATCAACCCTAACGGACAAGCCCTCTATTCGCTTCTTCATTGGTCTGTGTCCGCCATTGCGCTGATGGTAACGGCCTACATCATGCCGGGCATTCAAGTAGGATCTTTTTTCTCCGCGCTGATCACAGCTGCGGTCATCGGTCTCGCCAACATCTTGATATGGCCAGTACTGATGTTTCTCACACTTCCGCTCAATATCATTACGCTTGGGTTATTTACTTTTGTAGTCAACGGCGCGGTCTTGAAGATTTGCGCGGCTATCTTGCCCAACTTCAAGATCAAGAACTGGGGTTCGGCTATCTTTGGATCGATCCTGCTTTCGATCGTGAGCGCAGGGTTGCACTACTTGATCATTTAGTCTCGTTCAGTATCTCTCGGAGCTGAACCAGTTCTTTTTCTTGGTGCGAATCAAGTCTGGGCTGCTTTAGGTCCATGGTATTCAGTTCAAATTGAACGACTCCAGCGATCATGAGACGAGCATTTTTCTTGTCGTCGCCAGGAACCACATACCAAGGCGTATCTTGAGTCGACGTCTGATCCAAACACTCCCCGTACGCTTTCTGAAAAGCATCCCAATGCTCGCGACTGACAATATCATCCTTTGAGACTTTCCATTGCTTAACGGGATCATCAAATCGAGACAACAAGCGCTTCAGTTGCTCTCGCTTAGAGATATGAATGAAAATCTTGATAATGTGAGTGCCTTGCCTAGCCAAGTAACGCTCATAGGAAACAATATCCTCATATCGCCTCTTCCAGAACTGCTTGGATCCCAAGTCGGAATCAGGAAGATTCTGGGAACTCAAGATTTCTGGGTGCACCTTTGCAACCAGCACTTCCTCGTAGTGAGAGCGATTAAAGATCCCCACTTGACCTCTCTCTGGCAACCTCTTGTTGACCCTCCAAAGAAAATCATGATTGAGCTCTTCAGAACTAGGCCTTCTAAAGTAACTCACGCTACACGCCTGGGGATTCAACCCCGACAGTGCGTGCTTGATGGCGCCATCCTTGCCGGACGTATCCATTCCCTGAAAGACAATGAGCACGGACCTCTGGCGCTCAATATACAGATACTCTTGAAGCTGAGAGAGACTGTTTTGAAGGCCGGACAACCGCGACTCATACTGGGCCTTTGTTCTGTACAAAGGACGAGCCGAAGTCGGAAGCTTCTCAATCGGAGTGCCCTGTTTATATCGCAGGTTTTTCATATGATCTCGCTGTTAGCGCCCACTTAGAAAACCCTTGGACACCGTCAAACCCAAAGTCTGCCGCCCGATCGCGATCGTTTCTATCCAAATCAGATACCCAATGCCGCATTTGAGATCGAGCTTATCAGGGAGCGAGATCGAACTCAATTTGCCTGGTAAATAAGGATGGTCGACTTGACCCCCCGCGAAGTCGAGGTTAATCCATTTTATATGACCAATCCTCTACGTGAACAGCTTGGCCCTTTGGCAGATCTTGTAGGTATCTGGGAAGGCGACAAAGGAGATGACATAGCCCCTTCTGATGAGCGCGGGGTCGAGAACAACAAGTATCGCGAGCGAATCACTTTTGAGCAGATAGGCCCAGTCCAAAACCACGAGCAAAACCTGCATGTGCTCAGGTACTCTACCCGCGCGGCTCGACTCGGCGAAGAGAAAACGTTTCACGAGGAGCTGGGTTATTGGAGTTGGGAGCCTAGTACTCAGGAAGTCATGCGATGTTTTTTGATCCCTCGCGGGATTGCTCTTATCGCCGGTGGAAAGGCCGAGATGAACGCCAATGAGTTTCGTCTCGAAGCTAAAAATGGCTCCTGCACATTTGGGATTTGCGTGAATCCCTTCTTAGATCGGGAGTTCAAGATTCTTTCTTATGAGTTGACCCTCAAGATCCATGACCCAAATTGCTTTAGCTACGAGCAAGATACGGTGATCCAGATGCCTGGGCGTGAGGAGCCTTTTCATCACCGCGACCGCAACACCTTGAAGCGAGTCCAGTAGGATTTTAACTCTAACATGGACAAACTCGAACGAAAGCTAAGCGCGCTCTACCTTGTATCCCTTGTCTTTTGCGGGCTTTCATTTTTTGTCATGGTCTTTATCCTGGCTCAACATAACCGAGTTGCGGCCGATGACTACAGGACCGTTGCGGAAACCTTGAATCAAGGAATCCTCCTCACGGCATGGAGAACCTACCTAAGCTGGATCGGTAGATGGTCAGCGCTTTTGACCTCATCGTTTTTTGCGCTTTTAGCTCGTGATACGGGCAGTCTCCTCGCATTTACTTGGGCGACTTACGTCTACTTCGCAATTTCGGTTTGTGCACTCGTCGAGTCAGTTTATCGCGCAACGGCCCTATCAGGGGGCTCGCGCCCTCCACTGGGAATTCGGATCGGACTTGGAGTTTTTTTCGCGCACCTTCTCTTCTTTTTGACTCCTAACACGAGAGAGAGCTTTAACTGGCTATCTGGAGCCACCTGCTACGGCTGGGGGGTAAGCCACTGGATTCTATGTCTCGCATTTTGGGTAGGTGCTCTGACGGGAGTACGAAAAGCAGCGATCGCTTCGGCACTTTTCGCGATGCTTGCTTCGAGTGCTAACGAACCCCTCGGAATCTATATCGTGGTTGCACTGGGAGGGGCCGCTGCACTATTTTGGATTGCTGGCCAGCGGGAGCGAGCGATCAGCACTTCATGGTGCTGGCTCGGCTCCCTATTGGGGTTTGTCATCATGGCGTTATCGCCTGGCAATCAAGCAAGAAGCTCTCACTATATCCAGCCACCCCTTTCAGAAGTCGCGCAGAGAGTCATGTTGATTCCATGGCAATTCACATCTCAGTACGTTTACTCACACTGGATGTGGCTCGTCGGGACTTTGCTCTTTGGCTTTTTCCTGGCGGCTAGCTCCGTTTCTTCCCGTCGAGGGATGACACCCGCGAAAGTTTTAGTCGGAGCATCTGCTTGTTTTGTGTTTATCGAAGCTTCCAACTGGATTCTCATGTTCCCGGCGGTTTACTTGGGTGGGCACCCTCCTCCCGATCGCTCCTGGATCTCTAACTCGACGATGATGTTTTTTGCATTGATAGGCCTGGGAGCCTGGCTGGGGTTTCTCCACGGACCGCTTCAACGCTCAACACGCTTGGCCCTTCAATTTGGCTTTGTGGTGATGATCTGCGGTTTGGGTGGATTTAGGCTCTCACTCACACAGAGAATGATGCCCGGCATTTCGGCATACACCGAAGCTTACGACCAGCGGATGACTCTACTGCGCACCTATCAAGCGCAAGACCGAAGAGATCCGCTCGAGCTCAAGCGACTTCCCTACCAGGATATTCTTTTTTATGTCGAATGGGATGTCGCCGACATTAGCGAAGCCTTCAAGCTTCCGTTCAAGACAGTTGCGGGCCAGTGAGACCTTTCAAGGCAGACTATACACTTCAAAGCCAAACCCCTTGAGTCCCATTGGACGCAAACCCACTGTAGCCCCTTGAGTGTTCAGAACTCCAATCAAAGCAGTAGAGCTTTCGCGGACCAGAAAGAATGGATGAGATCCCTGGCTCAAGAGTTCACGCAGACGAGCTGCTTGCTGAGCGCCGTCTTCTCCAAACTCCTGGGCGCCCTCCCATAGAATACGCTGAAGCTTGCCGGAGAAAACTTGGTGAATGAAGCCGTAGTCAGAATAGAAGTGAGATGCTCGACGAATCGGCTCAAGGTCGCGAAGGTGACTCCAAAGCCGATACTCTGCTGGATAGGAAATCTGGGGAACAAATCTGAGTCGGCCTCGCAGATAGAACGACTGGATATTCCCAAACATCAGGAGCAAAGCGAGAACTCCAGCGATCTGAGCTTTTTTGGGGAGAACACGCAGGGCCATGATGAGCCATAAGAAAAACAGAAGATAAATCGTCGCCAGAAGCCGCTCTTGCTCCATGTCTGGCCGGATCAGGCTGCCGATGGTCGAAAACATCGCGATCAGCGTCAGTCCCGCAAAGTGAGTGATGCATCCAAATGCAGCAAAAATGCCCAACTCAACGCCAGGCTCAGCTCGACGATGTCGAATCGCGCCTCGATAAAGCCAGATCAACGTGACGAGCAGCGCGACTACAACAAAGAACAGCCAAACGCGGTCGTATGCGAACGTAAACTTCAAGCTCCTGAAGATGTTCTGCAGAGCGGTCCACGCTTTCTGGGTCAAACTCCAATCATAATGTGCCTCAAAATTAGTGCCCGTCATAAGACGGTTTCTTAGATGCCAAATCACATTGGGCAGAAGACCAATCGCCAGAACAACTGGTGCAAAGATAGGCTTCAATTTCTTATTCAGAAAAATGGGAATGAAAAAACCGAGGTTGAACAACCCGACAAATCGAATCGAGGCCGTGAAGAAAAACAAAACCAATGCCAGGTTTAAATCTCGTTTTCTTGATTCACTATGGTAACGCGCCAAAGAAACCAAAAGATGAAGGGTCAACCCCATGAACAGGGTTTCAGTCCAGAGATGTCCAAACACGGTACCGAAACCATGAAAAGCGGTAATCAGCAAAAGGAGCAAAAACCAAAAAAACGCACTGATGTCAGCCCGCCTCATCACTCGCCAAAGTCCGGCAAACAAAATCACTAGGGCGGCAGATTGAGCAAAAACCGCAGCCAGCAATGGCTCTCTAAAAACCAAGACAAAGAAAGACAGATAGAGAGGAAACCCAAAAGGCTGAACTTGATAAAGCTGCGAGGTGAGATTGAGAGTGAAGTCCGGCCAGTTCACCCAAACAAACATCCGACCATGCTCCACCCAGTTGAGCGCAGCGGCCATATAGTTGGTCGAGTCGGGGCTCAACCCAACGCTTCTCAACCAATAGCAAAGAGTCCCGTATGCAAAGACTAAAAAGAGAACGAGCTTCACTCGCTCAGATGAACGTTTTTCAGGCTTTGAAACCATGTCAGCCAATTAAGCAGATGTCAGTCCAAAAATCACTGACTGCTTTAGCGAACCGAACTCACTGACACTTAAACTTCATCTCCGAACTATAATCTTGCCCGCTGGTCATGATGGATCCGACCACGCCGGCCGTGCCCAATGGGTTGACCTGCGAGACGGGACGCCCATAGGCATCACGACGGCGCGTCGAAGTAGAAGTGCCCACGACTTGAGCGGCTTGAGATGCTTTTTTAAGGGTGGCACGCGTGCCCTCATCCATAGAGCCAGTGTATTTTGTTTGCTCATTGACGAAAGCAGCGTGTTTGCCACCAGTACTTTCACAGTAGTGGTTAGCCTGCGAGATGGCGCTGCGCTCGGCGGCATCCTTCTCTTCTCCGCGTACATTGACTCGATGAACACCGTCCACACCTGGACGCACGTCGCGATGATGAGCACATGCAGAGAGCAGGACGGTACCTAATAGCAAGACAAGCTTCAACTGAAGTGCTTTCATGGAATCAACCGTAGCATGCCGCGCCAAATGAGATCAAGGTTCCAAATTCATCCCGCTGGATTCGTCGTGCTCAAACGATGGACATCCGGATATGCAGAAATCTATAGTGAATGGATGTGCGGACGCGCCTACGAAACTTACACCGAGGATGAGCTCTACTTTCGCTACCTAAACGAAAGAGACAAACGAAAACCCTTAGGCCTTGCTCCCAACTTCAATATGTCGCCCACCCAGCTCTCTCCACTTGTCCGGAAGAGCGGAGACGAAACTGAGATAGCCCTGTTTCGCTGGGGTCTAGTTCCCTCCTGGGCAAAGGACCTAAAGAGCGCGTCGAGATACAGCCTCATCAATGCGAGGGGCGAGGATATCCTAGAGAAGCGAAGTTATAAGGTCGCTTTCAAAATGAGGAGATGCATCGTGCCTCTATCAGGGTTCATCGAATGGAAACGCGAGGAAAAGTCTAAGCGCCCCTTCGCCATCTCTCTGAAGAACGAGCCTATCATGAGCGTTGCAGGCATATGGGAACATTGGGAGAGCAAGGATAGCGGGGAAGTCGTTGACTCATTCTCGATCATTACGACTTGCGCAAATGAATTCATGCAAGAGATCCATGACCGTATGCCGGTTATTTTAGACCGCAAGAACGAGGCACAGTGGCTTGATCCTGAGAATCAGGACACAGAAGCCCTTATCAAGCTCCTGAAGCCCTGCCCGCCGGATCACCTGAGAGCCTACGAGATCTCGACTGTGATCAATTCACCTAAGAATAATCGGGCAGAAGTCCTTGTGCCATTGAAGTGACGGTTCGCTACTTAATCATTTTATTTGCATCGAGGGTTGATCTAAAATCTCTTTATAAGTCTCACGGAGAATATCCCATGAAAAGATTCATCCTACCTGTTTGCTTGGGCATCGTCGTCGCTTCGTGGTCCGGGTGCGCCGGCATGAAAGTGGTCAATCCAAAAGACAAAAACGAAAATGCTGGCACTCAAGCTCTCGATCTTTCGAGTGGCACGCCTAAGTTCGTTTCGACCTATACTTGTAAGGTAGAATCTACCGGAGCTAAGTATTCAGCCATCGGTAAAACCGAGGAAGATGCTCGCAAAGAAGTCTTAGCTAAGTGCCGCGACAACGCGATTATCACGTTTTGCCAGGAAGATCAGGTTACATGCCTTCAGAACTAACCGGCTATAAAGAGACTCTCCGAGACTTTAGCGAGGGTTATCTGGTACCCTTTTTAAAGGACGGAGAACCTTCGACATGCGCTTAGTTCAATTGATTTATGCCAGCTCATTTGCAGAGGGGATGGAAGCCAACGAGCTTGCCAAAATTCGCGAAGTCGCAATTCGCAAGAATGAAAAAATCGGAATCACCGGCATGCTTCTCGCCGGTAATGATTACTTTCTCCAGTGTATCGAAGGAGGGCGTGAAGCGGTCAATCGGCTTTACAGCGAGATCGTTCCAGACACTCGACATCGCCATATCGTTCTTCTTCGATATTCTGAGATCTCTAAACGAGAGTTTGAGAATTGGTCTATGGGATTTGTACTTCTTTCTGAGACAAAGAAGGATCTCATCCTAAAGCATTCGACCACGACCGACTTCAATCCTTTTGAGATGAGCGCCGAGAGTTCCCACGATTTACTTTTGGCCCTTCGTAAAACCGCCTCCGAAACCTGACCTCGCCAAAACCGACTTGAAAGCTTTCATTACTCCTCGCACCAATCCTCTCACCGCTGATGTAACTTAAGGCAATAGACCCAGCAGATTGACTCATAAAGCTGAGCAGTGAGAATCACAGTAGCCTATTAGACCTAGCCATCCCCATGAATAGTGCAACTGAGGCAAGCTAGACGTTAAAGCCGAGCGATTGAAACTACGGTTCCGTCACAGGGAGAGCTGCACCACTCTAGCTGAAGGGGTGCAGTCCAGAGACCACAAATATACTCGCTCTCACTGTTGCTTTCTTGACGGTCCAAAAAACATGAGCAGTATTTCGAACTGTTGTGAAAACTCACTCTTATGCCTCCCGTACTACCTCCTTTATTAATCCAGCGCATCGAATTGTTTACTTAATCTCAACGAACAAAGTGCCGAAATGCACTTCACGTTCACAAAGTTGTGATGACTCTTTTTGAGAGAAAGCAGGCGGACGATGCAGATTAGGAAACTCAGTTTTAATTCAGGAATAAAGAGCTTCTTTTCACTAGGCTTTTACCGATCGAGATCCAAAGCCATTACTGTGCTCGCGCTCATTTCTATTGAGTTAAATCTACTCTCAGTGTTTCTCCCATCGGTCGCCATGGCTGACGCTCCTCCCCCTAGTACCACGAGTCCAATCCCTAAAGACAATACCCCGAGAGGGGAAGCACCTGATGTTTCTACTTCGGGCTCATTTTTGAAAGTGATTCCCTTTCAATTACCTGTCGCAAGAGGCCCCATGCCAAGCATTTCTTTGGCATATAGCTCGGGCTCTCAAAACAATATTGCCGGTGTGGGCTGGGGCCTATCCGGACTTCCTGCGATCGCCCGCAGCACCGGGGATTCTGGCAGGTCATTTTCTAATAGTGATACCTTCACGTTTTTGCCTGGCGGTATTAACAGCGGGGAACTCCCAGCAAATCAATTAAAATTTAAACCGTCGTTAAATGCTTATTTTCAAGACTGGGTGAGTGCAGGAGAGGCGCCGATCCGGTTTGAGTCTGTATCTTTCGGAAGCCTCTCGGGACCCATGTACTGGAGATCCAGTCGTAATGGCAGACTATCGTACTTTGGAGGAGACAGTAATCAAAGTGCACAGTCGCCCAATGACTCTTCAATCTGGGAAATAAACAATGGAATGAGTGTGACGAGAGGAGTGGTTTATTGGTCACTGAGCAAATCAGTAGACGCAGATGGAAACTACTTTAAGGTTCGATACGGGCGCTACGGAAATGGCATTCAACCAACAGAGATCGAATACAATCTTTCTGAGAAGACTAGTGCCTATGAGTCGTTCGGCGTGACTTTTACCTATGGAGCTCCCAATCGGTATGACGGCTCAGGAACACGTTCTGACGTAACGCCTATGCCTTTTTCCTATCCGGTTGTACTTCAAATGGTGCGAGTTTACTCAAACTTCAAAAACCCTAGCAGTCGGACGTTAATTAGAAGCTATAAAATGAGCTATATTGAGAGTGAAGACTCTCGCTCTACGCTCCTGGCAAAAGTTCAGGAATTTGGTTCGGACTCCGATTCGAATGTCAATGCAACCGGCGGGGAACCCATTACGTTCAGCTACACCAAGTCAGGCGATCATGCGTCGGTTGCCTCACAGAATGTGAACTCAGCGTTTCCAAAGTTTGACTGCGGCATCGGAGAACCTAGCGCAGACACAGATGCTTATAACTATGGAAAGAGATTTGCCCATCGTTGGTGGTGTGGAACAGAGACCTTTTTGGGAGATCTTGACGGAGACGGAAAGGATGACGTAGTTCGGGCCTTTGTCGGCAAAGACATCAAAGGGGTTGCCAAGGGCCTATATCTCTCTTGGCGATGCGGAGATCAAAATACCGTCCATACACAAAACGTTACGGACGGAGGCCCCTTTCAAACATACGATTACAGCAATGAACCCGAAGAAGTCTTCGCGAGAAACTCTCCACCACCTTCGCTAATCACACGAGGAGACTTCAACGGCGACGGAAAAATGGACTTGGCTTACGTTGAAGTATTTTCAAGCGCGGGACAATTGCGGCTCAGTGTATCTTGGGGACAGGCAGGATGCTCCCTGAGCGAGCCTGAAGAAGTAGTTGTCGATGGCACTCCTCAGATTCCAGCAGGCACTAGTTTAAGCGGATCAGCCGTAAATTGGCGCATTTTAAGCAGCGACGTGAACAATGATGGACGCGCAGATCTGATTCTATACGAAAAAAGTAACGACGTACTCTATGCGAAGCTGGCTACTCCCACACAATCATTCGGACCGATTCAGGTTTTCAGAAAAGGACCGGAATGGGGCACCTGCCCCGCCCCGCTCCCAGACGACGCATGGCGCGAGGCGGTTATTTTAGGTGGGACGGCAAGCGATATTAACGGCGATGGCTTTCAGGACATTACTTTCATAACTACAACTCCCAACTTCAACCAAGCAACGCAATTAGAGGGCGCGTACTACCGTGTCCTAACTTCACTGGCAAACCCAAACGGTGGCGGATTAACAACACCTGTTCAGCACTGTATCACTCCCGTATACGACACTCCGCAACCCAAACAACCGGTAATGATGACAGGAGACGTGAATGGGGACGGACTAATTGATATCCAGTTAAACAACATAATTGGCGATCGCATCTTAGCTACAAATCCAGTTTCCTTTTCTCAGTCTCACCATGGTCTTGGAATTGACTTATTTCTCGGGAGTTCTGGAAACAGCTCGCCTCGACTTCCCAACACCTCAAGAAACTCTTCCGGAAATATCTCGCCACCGTTGAATGAGCAATGGGGATGGCACAGTACTGGATACCAAGCCCCAATTGGCGCACCCTTCGAAGCACCAGGCACTGACTTCGGTGGCAATCCATTTTTCATGTTGAATGGAATCGAATTCAACCTCGGAGACGTGAGGGGCACGGGCAGATTGGACACAGTAATCGGCTACCGAGGCTGGCAGGGCGACTTGCTTACATTGGCATCGCCTGATCATAAAGCCAGCTACACAATTACTGAATATGGCTCCGGAGTAGCCCCACTTCGTGATTATACAAAGGCTGACGGCACTTTTGACAGACAAGCATTTCGGGCGTCGAGAAGACATACGGATGGTGGGCCTGGGCATTATGAACGTCACTATTCAGCACTAGGTGATCTCAATGGTGATGGAAAACAAGATGTCATCCGAGCTGTTGCCGAAACCCTTCGAAGCTTTTATTGGGAAGGACTCTACTTAGGGACTCCCACTGGAATTTCGCTCATACCTGGCACAAATGCAGCCCCTCAACCTTTTGTATTTGATCCTGGCATCAAGCTCACTGAGTTTTCGTCGATGAGGACTGCCGACTTCAATGGCGACCGGAGAGCCGATGTCGCGTTCATTGCAGACTCAGCTGAGGATGCATGGAGCACAGTAACTACGGTCCTAAGTCCGCCCGCGCGGATTGATCCAACTAACGTGGCAAAGCATGCTACCGGAGTCCCCGATTTGCTTTACCGAGTTGAGAACGGCAGAGGTGGCACACAGACTATCTCATACCAACTTTCAACCAAGTTTGAGTATGCGATCCAACCAAGCAGTACCGACTATTGCTTTACTGCTGCCGGTTATGAACATCGTGCTGAACTATGTGGACGTCCGGACTCTCGCATATTGCCACTTGTCAAAAATGTGGAAATCGACTCTGGCGTTGACAACGGCAGCGGCTCCTCTTTTAAGGACAAAGTTGAGTACAACTACTTTAACCGCCGAATAAAAACTACGGGCCTCCCGTCAAATCGCCATGACCTCGGGTTCTCACTCATTACTCGAACGGACGTAAACTCAGGTGTGGCCGTCAGTACGTATTATCGCCAGGACTTTCCATTCCAAGGACTGGTGGCACGTGTCACGGTAGCTGATCCGGCTAATTTCTTATCAGAAACATTCTACAGTTATGCGACCAGCACCAATATCTACACAAATATCATCCAAGGCTCCCAGTCTCTTCTCATTCCCTACGAGGGAAACAGTCCGATTGCGGGTAGGATCATCAATAAAACATTTGATTCGAACTATCCATTCTTAGTGTCAACCATCAAGAGTCAAGTTTGCATACCTGGTGCCACTCAAGCCTCGTGCACACCCTATTTGAGCGAGGAACCCTTTGAAAGCCGTGCTTTCTACAGAGCGGATCTGCAAAGCTGGACATTTAAGTCCACTGGCGGATTACAACTCAGAAAGGACAATAAAGGCAATACGCTCGTTTTGGATGCAGTCCGTGTCGAATATGATGGAGCTTTAATACGTCCGATTCTTTCTGAAAAGCTTCACTTCAATGACATAGAAAGCGCTTCTTGCTCTTCGATTGGAGACCCTTCAAACAAGTCCAATCTTTGTGTAGCAGAAACTGCCCCCGGCGGTCCTGCTCACTGGGTTCGAACGTTCTATGCACCCTCTTCATCAAGCTATGACGTAACCGGAAATCTTCTATCTTGGGAGGGTATTGTCACACCGAGCACTCATCACGCAAAGTCATCTACCTATGACAAGAAATATAACGCTTGGGTTGAAGGCGTAATAACCGCTCATGCACCGAACCCAATCATCTCTACTCATTCTTATAGCGATGAAGGTTTGCTCCGCTCCACGACAGACCCCAATAGGGCAGTTACCTCGTATACTTACGATAATTTTGGCAGACCACTCAAGAAGTTCATTCCGGGCTCAATCACACCGGTGGTTGAGTATGAGTACCCGGTCTCTTTCGCTTCTTCTGGCCAAGGATATCCAGTCACCATTCGCGAGAATCGCGCTGCTACTAGCTCTTCAACCACTGTTGTATTGCTCGATGGCAGAGGCGCGCCGTATTCTAGCTCTAGAACGATAGATGCTCGAGCGCGCTCATCTTCGACGCAGACTTCGAAGTTGAATCGCGAACACCTTGCTCACGTAGGGAACAAATTGGTATACCGAAAGGGTCTCCCCACTCTTGGCGTATTACCCACTCGGTATGTCGAGACGACACTTGATAACCGCGGACGCCCTATTCAGTCGAAGCGTGTCCTTGGGAATCAAGCATTCTCACCTGATACTTCAGAAAATGGCCGGCAATTGCAGGAGGAGTTTAGCTATCAAGCGTCAGTTGATCACCTTAGTATTGAAGCCTCATATGTGGACAATCTAGGTAGACACTCTAGCGCGACTATCGATCCATACGGCCTAGTGAGAAAATTCACCGACAGCGCTGGTAACGTGACTACCTTTACTTACACTTCGTCACTCAAGCTAAAGAAGGTCTCTTATCCAGTAGGTCGCACAGGAAACGAGGTTGTCTACACCTATGACAGCTGGGGAAGACAAACTTCGGTAGATGATCCTGCAAACAAGTTTATCACTTATACTTACGACGATGCTGGTTTGATTACGAACCTTAAGCGCTATAGCTCATCGGCAATGAACACCAAACTCAGCGATGTAAAGTGGGAATACGATGACCTAGACCGAGTGAAGGAAGAAAAGTATTTGAATACCGCAGGTTCGTATGTCACCGCGGTCACCTACAAATACGACGAAGCGGGCAGAACTCATGCAATCGGCAGGATGACGACCGTATCAGATCAGGTGGGCACCACTAAACTCAATTACAATGAATGGGGCGGCATATCTAATCAGGAAGTCCTATTAAACGGAAACAGCACCCCGGTAATATATGCATTTCAGTACAATCTGATGGGGCAAGTGACCAACAAAACTTTTAGCGGCAACACTCAAGCCTTTGGCTACAGTGATGATGGTCTTTTAATATCTCTCACCCACAATGGCGTCAATTGGGCTGAATTCGGTGAATACAATGAGTTTGATAAAGTTGGAATCAGAAAGGTCTTGCAATCCAATCCCAACGCGGCTTGGGCAAACGAGACCGCATTTGGCTACGATCATGATCAGCGGCTTGGCTCTGTCGTGGTACGAGACAAATCCTCGCAAGTGATCCAATCCCTCGCATATAACTATGACGATGTTGGCAATACTACTGGTGTCATTGATCGACGTGCAAACACCACCTTGGGTGGAATAGACACAAACTTAACAAAGTACCACGGATACGACCAGCTTAACAGGCTCTGCAATAGCAGCACTACAAACCCGGCCACCTGTGGAGCGACACCGCAGATTAGCTACGATGCGCAAGGAAACATTCTAACGGACAACGGGAATGCTAACCATTATTCTACTAATGGTACGGGACAGTTGATTGAGAATCGCGTGGGCTCGTCCGTTACAGGACTTCTCAGGTGGAGCGCACAACATGACATTCAAGGACGACGTACGCAATTTAGAGATGTGGCGGGTGGTACCACTCAGGATTACGAATACGACTACTTAGGTCGACTCAGCACAGTTAAGGTAAATAATGTTGTAAAAGAAACCCACGCTTACAACTTCCGTGGCGAACGCGCTATTAAGACCTACTTGGCAAGCGATGGCACAACAACAACGACGTGGATATTTGGGCCAGAGTACGAAGTTCGTCAGAACACGAGAAATGCGTCGGTATTTTCGACCACTGTGAATATTGGTGGAGTGGCTGTGCAAACAACAGGTGTTGTTAACGGCCAAGGTAGCTTGGCAAACGTTACGGCTGCAAGGAACCTTCCCATGTCTGGGAGCACCCTAGCAGGGCCAGCGGAGGGCACCTATATTAGGCACAAAGATCATGTGGGATCACCAGCAGTGTTCACTGACACTGCAGATGGGCGTGAAGCGGCACGATACACGCTAGACGAGTGGGGAAACACTCTTACCAACCGCAGTACAGGCTATAATTTGTCTACCAAACGCTTTACTGATCAAAGCTTGGATGAGCACAGCAAGCTTCATTACTTCGGAAAGCGATTCTACAGTTCGCAGACCAAGACGTTTCTCACTCCGGACGATTTCTACGGACCCAATAGATCACTGTACACCTATGCCAAAAACAATCCCCTTCGATACATTGACCCCTCCGGAGGTTCTGAAAAGAGTACCTCTGACTGGGATAAAATGTGCGTCGTAGACGATGGACTAGACTCTGTAGATCCCTACCTCTCAGTACAGAAATTACCCGAGACTGACAGTGGAGTGTTTACAGATGGTCCAATCAAGATTGAAGCGGTCGAAAAGCAGAAACAATCAAATGAAACTCAAGATATCATTTTTGTTGCGCCAGCTGCGGCTGCCCCTGTGTCGGCGATACTCGCAGGTGCGAAAGTGCCGGCAGTCACTGGAGCCCTTGTTTCTGCTTCTATAGGACTTGCCACACTCGCAGGCGGTGTAATCACATTGTCTGCGGCTGCAGCTGCAAAATATCCCGGAATGTATCCTGATGTTGCCGGAGGAATTAAACATCCAAACGATTTAGCGATAGAAATGGCTCAGATTGACGATGCAATTGCATCAGAAAAAGCTCAGGCCAGCGTCGGAACTGTATCCGACACCGCTGCCGCCACTGTTGCCGAGACAAAACCAATTCGCGCATTTGTTCATTTTTATGGGCCTCCAATGGCTGGACAAGCATGGGGTCATGTTGCAATCACCGTTGGGGCTGTGACCACCCATTTGTCACCAGAGGAAGCATTCCCTGGAGACGAGATTGGAATAGGAGTGAGCTCGGTCATTGCCCCTCCCCCAAGTGTTCCACCAGGATTCGAAGGATATATCTATTCGGTCGAAGTCACTTTGCCTTTCCCAATGACTGCAAATGCGTTTCAAGTGTATGCCGCGCAGCGCTCAGCAGCGTTATCCTGGGATAACGATGAGATTAACTGCGTCTCTCACGTAATCGACGTGATGCAAGCGGGCGGTATGTTTGTGCCTTACGGGCCAAGTCAGTCTGTTCAAAGGGCGAGATTCCTCAATGACTTGTATCGCAACGGACCTCGAATGAAGTTCAGGTAGAATGCCGCTCATTTCCGGGGTGAACGCCATATTCATTCTTCGAGTCATCGACTTCAATTGATCCCGGCTCTCCGTCATTCAACTTTTTGTCAGTAAGAAGATAGATGATTCGAAAGTATGTAAGTAATGGGCCTTGTACGGCGCATAGACTCTCTTGTGGCTCATTTGTCTTAGACAGCCCGGTCTCGACACACATTGGCTTTATGACCAGCGGAACCTACCCCCGCCCCGACACTCTCACTTGAGCAAGTAAAGCTGGCAAACCTCGGTGATCTCCCGTTTGAGATCTTCAACAGAACACCGCTTGGCATCGGACAAGAGATAGACTTGCAGGAGCCCTTGTATCGAATTGCTGACTACGTATGCCGCCAGATCGACACGATCGGCGCTGATCCTCAGTTCCTCAAGATGATCTCTCATGAGATCGGCGAAGATGTCGGCGATCCCATTCCAGGCGCGCAAAACATCCTGAACCTTGCGCATCCTATAGGCGTTCAAAAAAAGCCTTCGCTTGAGAGCCGCCCCCCGGAGAAACTGATCCACCCCAAAACAGACTAGACCTTCGATCTTCTCGCCCGCTGACTTGAATCGGAGGCTCACAGCGTGCGCCCTCAGCCTCTGTTCGTTCTTTTCGAGATCCAATTCGACTAAACGGGCGAAGATCGCTTCCTTTCCCGGAAAGTACTCGTACAAGGATCCTATACCAACACCCGCCGTCCTTGCGATTTCACCGGTCGTAATCAGCTCCCATGAACGCCGATTCAAAAGCCGAGACGAGGCCTCCAAAATCGCTTGCACCAGCGCTTGAGAACGTCCTTGCGTTGGGGATTTCCTCAAAGATAACAGATCTGTATCGAACTGCAGCGAGTGTTTGTCTGTCAATTTATGAACCCGAGTGGATTGTGGAACAAATCAAAACTAATCTGATCAATACCGAAATGCAAAGAGCAACCCCACTAAGGAGCAACTTCTAATGAACTGCACAAAATACCTTGGTCTGGCAGTATTTCTTTTTTCCGCGGTCTCCATCGCGGAGGCCTCTCCTTTACGAGTTTTCGAAAAATTTCCGCACGACAAGACCTACACCCTATCCAACGGGCAAAAGATCCTCCTGCCGGTCCACGATCGAGGATGCCAATCGCTGATCGTCAGCGGAACGGTCCCCAGCAGGGAGGCAGAAAAGCGCCTGCCAGAGGGCTTGTTCCCCGTGCTAAAAAACGCACAAAAAGCTTACGCTGTCCTACAGGCATTCCACTGCGAGGACACAAGCGAAGGACCGCTCGACGAGTTCTACGTGTTCCTCATGGCCAATCCGATCCGAAAGGCAGGTAATCCGCTCCAGATCGCCAATGACAATCTTTCGCTTTTTGCTCTCAAAAAACCTTTCTTGAAGAAGATCCTGGGACGCAAGCGACTGCCGATCGGCACGGTACCCTTGGTACTCGCCGTAAAAACAGAGCTCGAGATCTTCCCGGGTGCTGAGATCTGGGGCCTACCTGCTTTCAAAACCTCAGTATCCATGACTCGGACCAATAACGAAATCCTTGCACAAGTCGGCGAGGGTGGACTTACCTCGGTCACACTCAGGGTCGATTTGAGTGATCTGGATGTTGTCGGAAGAAGCACGTATACTGCCATCGAAAGGCCTCGCTTCTACATTCCTCAACGCGACGGAGGATTTAGGGAAACAAGGCCTGCGACGCAAGGGCGGGGAAGGCTTCACTTATCCGCGGCCTCCTCGATCGAGCTAGAACCCCATCCCGACTCCCGAGTCGGCAATCTGATTCGCGACCTCCGCTTCGTTGCCGAGGGTTATGAGTGGGATCCGGATTTTAACGTCGCGTTTGGGGCTGGGGAGTAGATCCGGCCTGCCCATCTCCAGGGCCCATCGCTGGGATCGAAGTCCGCTCCGATGGGCCCGATGAGCTGTTTCTCCGGGTAGCCGTCCTACAAGGGATGAAGGCTCCCGAGTACGACCTGCGTGAGCTTTCGCAACGAAAGAAGTACAAGCTCGAAGAGCTGCGCTTTATCAATAAAGACCGAGACGATTGAATTGCGCATTGACGTTGAATGTAGCACAGGTTAATCGCGCTTTTTTTGGGGGGGGGACTTATTGCAATGAACATAGGTTATTTTTTTCGATTGATGTGCCTGCTGGCTGGAGCCTTCCCTGTTTTTGCGCAGGCCAACCCGTTCGTCCCGAACTTCGAGGATCGCTATCTCAGGGTCGAGTCCGATGTCACCATTCGTTACATACAGAAGGGTAATCCTGAAAACCCGCTGATCCTTTTCCTGCACGGCAATCCCGAATACCGGAAGACGTGGTCGTTTTACCTCAATGAGTTAAGCGACGAGTATTTTACCGTGGCGATCGACCTTCCCGGTGTTTACGCGGGCTGGAGGCCGGAGTCGGTCCGGGATCATGGCTACAAGCCCGTGGCGAATGTGCTTGTGGAGTTCGCAAGGAGGCTAGGCCACGAGAAATTCTACCTGGTAGGGCATGATGCAGGCGGATATTACGCTTGGGGGGCTGTTTACAGCGTCACGCAAAATCTATTGGGAGCTTCCATCTTGAATAGTTCCCACCCCTACGCTTTTTCGGTGGAGTACTTCAACAACCCTGCCCAGCAGCGTTCGGTGAGATATCAATCAGAAATTAAAGCCCAAGAGCCTGGCAATCGGTGGAACCTCGATTTCCTGTTCGAGAACGATTTCTCTACGTTCAAAGAACACATGTTCAGGGACTACGGAGTCCGGAATTATTTTTACGAAAACGATGGAAACAAACTCGAAATCGAGTGGCTCTGGCGTTCTGACAGGGCCGTGGTCCGAAACGGTTACTTCAATTTCTATCACTCCCTCGACATGCCTCCACCCAATCCCAACAAGATATCGGGCAAGTTGTTTTGGGGTCTATTCCATTTGACCAGCGTTAAACAGTTGCCTGTGCGCGTGTTCTTCGGCACGAGGGATTTTGACCTGTTGCCAGGGTCCGTGGACGAACGATTGATCAAGAAGTCCCTTCCTCGCGCGGAAGTCTTTCTTTACCCGGACGCTTCTCACTGGATATTGCACGAAAAACCCTTTGAGGTCGCCCATGGCATCCGCGAGCATTTGAAGCGGATCTTGAGGTGAATACAAAACACTTGATTGATGTCAGACCTGCGCTACTCCAAAGCTC
>JACCDG010991578.1_pt1 | contig 44246 bp, 32 predicted proteins | sample 7442471 | NCBI WGS metagenome assembly JACCDG01 (sample SAMN15323444, study PRJNA562643) | freshwater metagenome | isolation source: river surface water | place: USA:Blue River Watershed | collected 2017-08-17
AAAACCAATACGCGAAATTTGTACCTGAAAAATTCAGGATCTAAATCGTCAATGTTAAATACAACTGGTACTGCCGCATTGGATTTCTCATCCACAAAATTCCAAGTTTGAAGAAAGTCATCAAATCGCTGCAGCTCGTATTGATGGGGTGTAGGAGTTGTACTGGTTTGAAAAGTAATGGAAATGGAATTGTCCAATTCCACTGAAACGCCGGATAAATAATTATTGGATGGAGGTATAGGATAATTGAGAGTAATGGTTTGAACATTACTGATGGCAAAGTAGCCATCATTGGCCGTCGCCATGACATAAAAACTATGGTTTAAATCGGTAAATCCATCCAAATTAACAGCCCAATCCGTTGTGTTTCCGTTGACTTGGCCCAATTGCGTATACGAACCATTTGCTTCTGCGTGAAATATAGAATAGCTGGCCACACCATTCTCCCAACCTTGATAGGGTGTCCATTGCAATTGAATTTGATCCGTACATGGAATCTGATTCAGAGGAGAGAGCAACACTGCACAATTGCAGACACTTCCTGTGACACTGGTATTGGGAGAAGGCGGATTACCATTTGGACAACCATCAAAAGCAGCCATCAGGTAACAACCTGACTGTGTAGCACTGTTGACATTGATATCCACATAGGAAATTGTAGGCACATACAATGTTTCTGCGATGGCCACAGATCCGCCGCTACACCGATAAAGGATGTAGCCCTCTGTATCTTCAGAAGTACTCGGATTCCATGAAATCATTGGATTTCCATTTGACACACTCACGGAGGTAATGACAGGCACAGCAGGAGGGGTCTGATCATTAAAAATGCCCTCTGCCACATTAGAAACATTCAAGCAGGTGCCCATTTGAGTGGAAACAACAAAAGACATCAGTGCATTGCAAGTAGTCACTTCTACACTGTATCCTCCGCTCCCATCTGTAATCAAAGCGGAGTTGTTCCAAGAGGTATTGATGTCGTCCCAAATCAGATTGTAAGCATTACCTGACTCTCCTGTCCATTCGACATCAGCATAACCCAAAGGGGCAGATGACGGTGTGGCCGTTAGAAAAGTATTGCAATGGGTTAGTCCAGGATCTGCCATCAAGTTCCCAAAACCTGTATTGTACTCTAGAACAATATAATAACAAATTTCATTGATGGCCCCATCATTGATGTTGTCTAAAAAACTAGTGGTAGCAATGGTATTAATTTGTGCAATTTCTACAAATGCGCCTCCCGAGACGGATGCGAACACATGGTAAGCTACAAACTCACCGTTGGGATCATCTGGGGCAGTCCAAAGGATATTTGAAAAGCCGTTGACATCTACCTGAGAACAATTGATATCCGGAGAAAATAACTGAGCTTGCAAATTTTCACTCAACGCTACAATGCCCACAATGAGCACGAAAGCAGCAATATTCCTTTGAAATGTTGTCATTTTCTACAACGGCAATTTTTGAAAGGCTGTATTCAATTCGCTCATGGTCTGATCAATGATTTCTTTGGCAGAACTTATGCTATTCAATCTTGCCGAAACTTGACCAATTTCCAATTCACCATCTATCATATCTCCTTCATACATGCCCTTTTTGGCCCTGCCTCTACCCAATAACGCTTTTAATTCTTCATTTGTTGCACCATTGTGATAGGCCAACTTCACCTGATCTGCAAAAGGGTTATTGAGCAAGCGAACAGGCGTAATCTCTTTCAAAGTAAGATGGGTATCTCCCTCCTTTGCTGCGATGACAGCTTGTTTAAATGACTCGTGGGCCGAAGATTCTTTGCACGCAACAAATCTAGATCCCATCTGTACCCCTTTGGCTCCTAGAGCTAAGGCGGCCAACATGGATCGTCCATCGGCTATACCTCCGGCGGCAATAACGGGAATGGTAACCGCATCCACAACCTGCGGAATTAAACACAAAGTAGTGGTTTCCTCACGACCATTGTGCCCTCCCGCTTCAAAACCTTCCGCAACAACCGCATCACAGCCAGCCTCTTGCGCCTTGATGGCAAATTTAGAACTGGATACGACATGAATTAATTTACATCCGGCAGATTTGAACTGTTCAGCATAAAGCTTTGGATTCCCCGCTGAGGTAATCACTACAGGCACTTTTTCATCCAGAATAATCTGAATATGATCCGCCACCTGCGGATAAATCAACGGCAGATTGACAGCAAAAGGTTGATCTGTAGCAGCCTTGCATTTCTGTATTTGCGCTCTAAGAATGTCAGGGTACATTGAACCTGAACCTATGGTGCCCAAACCTCCAGCGTTGCTCACTGCAGCTGCCAACTCCCAACCTGAGCACCATATCATCCCACCTTGAACAATGGGATAACGAATTCCAAAAAGCTCCGATATATCATTCACGCATTAAAAATACAGCAAATTCAAAGACATTTTTAATTTTTTGAAGCGAACAAAAAAAACCTTATCTTCGTTGCTCACTTTTCTGAACCATGAAAAAAATAGTCCTTTTATTCATATTGGCTTTTGCTTTAAATGAAAGCGCTAACGCTCAATTTAAATACGATTATGGATTCAGATTTGGCGCTGCCAATTACCTTGGTGACATAGGAGGAAAAAACTTACCCCGAAGAGACTTGGTAGTTGACATGCACTTGCCCAGCACCAGATGGGCAGTTGGTGGATTTATTAGAAAAAGAAAAAGCAAAAAATTGGCCTTCGCCAGCACCTTTGATTACGTTCGAATTCAAGGGACCGATCAGTTAACTACCTATTTTCCAAGAAGAGCGCGCAACTTGACTTTCAAGAATGACATGTTGGAATTGGCTGCTCGTGTTGAATACACGTTGTACTACGATAGTGACCTCAGTAATCAGGGCTATTTTAATCCTGACATGAAAATTTATGTTTTTGGTGGAGTGGCTGGTTTATTCAGCAACCCCAAAGGTTTAATCAACTACAACGCGGCAAGAGATTATTCTCGAGCAACTGGAGAAGACATAGAAGGTCAATGGATTTCATTGCGCAAGTACCGCACTGAAGGACAGGAAAATGCATACTCTCCCGTGACTTTTGCGGTACCTATGGGGATTGGAATGTACTTCACTTACATGAAAAAATGGAGAATTGGGTGGGAGTATTCTTGGAGAATGACTTTCACTGATTATTTGGATGATCTTTCAGGACTTTACCCAGACCCTGTCATCATCAACGAAAGCAATCCCGATGCACAAACGCTGCTCAATTCATACATCTACCACAGCTACGATGAGAATTATATAGGAAAAAAAGTGAATGGTACTTTTATTCCTGCTGAAACCAATCCTGATGGTATTCTTCCTACAAATTTCTATACCAAAGGAAGTCCAAGAGGTAATCCGTTGAATAACGATAATTACATGACTTTCCAATTGTACGTCAGTAAAGTTATTCGATCCAAATCCAATTTCTACAAATCCAAATACAGTTGGATGCGAGGCAGAAGTGGAGGGGGTGTTCGTAAAGCAAAAATCCGATTCTAAAAGAGGATTTAAAAATCCATATTCAACGACAGGTAAAATACGCGAGGCAGAACTTGCCTATCGTCTATACCCCATGCCCAATCGGCTCTCATATAATAGCCCAAAACCTTTGAACGCAAACCAAATCCATAGCCAAAAATTACTGGCTCCTTAAAACTGCTTACAGCCACCGTTACCGGATTTTGAACAATCGTTACTGTGTTAAATCCATTCTTTTGATCATAGGGCGATTTCCCTGTCCAAGCACTGCCTGCATCTGCAAATCCAATAACTTGGAAATACCTTAAAAAATCACTACTGATGGGACGTTTAGAAAAATAACTAAACAAAGGCAAACGCACTTCAGCGTTCAGCGCCATGAACGAATTACCGTTCCTTGCGTTGACATAAAAACCACGCATCGGTCCACAAAACGAAGCGAAACGATAATTCATGGTGTCTGAAACTTCTGTGGAATTGTCCACCTTTTGAAATAGCCAATTGTCAACACCGCCCAAATAATGCACAATCTTTTGGGTTCCAAATGATGTTGCGCCTGCCCATCTCACCGCGCCGATTATATTCCTGTGCAATTTGACATAATGTCTAAAATCCCCTCCAATCACTTGCATATCAGATTTTATGTTCCAATCGTCAACACGTTGCATACGTTCATACCATATCTTACCACGCGTGCCTTGCAACAAATTCATGTCCAATGAACGTGTATTGTCTATGACATACTCCAATAACATACCAGCATTGTGCTCATTGACATTAGGATTGGCCAATGACTGCGGATCAACAGACAAATCAATGCTTCTGTCCCAACGGTATTGAATACTGGCTCTGAAAGACTGAAATTCATCTATTGGATACTTTAACTGTTGAGTAACAAAGTACGTCTCCTGACGATAAGCGCTGAAGACTCCGCCCCATCTTTGGGATCTCCTTTGAAATGTTGTTTTTTTATCCAACTGATCTTTGTTGTTTTCAAATGCAATTCCAAAATCACTATTTCTGATATCCGCTGCAATCCTCACAGCTGCCATGAGCCGATAATCCTCCATTAAATCGCTTAAGGATACCTTGAATAACCCACTCATTCCCGGAAAAATACTACTCGGACCAGATGCAGCACTTTGATAAAAATTGGTCACAAAAGTGTTGTCCAATTGTGTTGATGCGAAATCCGTCGTAAAATTCAAATCATAATTGCTCCTTTTCCAATCATTCTCCTTTTCTTTTCCTTTGGCGGGTAAGGCATCATCAAGCACCAAGGTTTGCTTCTCCAAAATGAAATTTTTCCTTTCATTGTAAAATTGATAATCGGAAACATTGATACGTCCCAATTGAATATCCCTGGGAATAAAAAGCAAAGTATCATCGGGCAGAGTAATAATCGTTTCCCGCCCATTAATGATGGGAATGGTTTCTTGCGAATTCAAGCTCAGTTTATTTATTCTAGGAAACCCTGTAAAATCATGACGAACAACCCAAGACTTTTCTGATTTAAGCCATTGTTCTACTTTTGACACATAAGACAACTTTGCTAACTCATTGAGATGGGGTTCTTTTCGATAATGCACAGATGTGTCCACAAAAGCAATGACAGAATCCCATTTAACCCGATTGAACACTTGTTGATGGTCTCTGTACTCTACACATCCCATTTCATCGTTGCCCCAATCAAAAGCAAACCGCAAAGGATTTCTCGTTTCGTAAATGGTCTCAATCTTAGGGGACATTTGAGCTGATTCTACCTGATTCAATCGGTACTTCCACTCTCCTTGAACGTTGGATTTGGAGAGAAATATTACCTTCTTGTTGGGTAAATAAACAGGTGAATAATCATCCTCATCTGACTTGGTAAGGGCCCTAGGCGTGTTGGCGATAGTAGGCATTAAAAAAATATCACTGCGTCCTGCCAACACACCAACAAATACAATGTTCTTTCCATCACTGCTGAAGCGGGGTTGTAAGATTTTATCTACAGCAAACACCTCTTTTTCATTCCAGCCTTTGTCGGCAATATTGTATTGAGCAAAACGCATAAAGCCGCGCTTCTCATAAAAAACCGCCAACATCTCCCCTGATGGGTGCCAGGCAATTGCTGGGTAGGTTAAATCATCTGGCCGATCTTGCTTGGGTTGTCTTTTCAAAATACAATCCAAACGTTTTGAAGTTGTATCATATACCCACACACGGTATTGTCCCCATTCATGCGTGATGAAAGCCCAATGGTCGCCCTTGGCATTAACCATGAAGTCACGATAAATAAATCGCCTCTTTGCTTTTTTCTCAATCTCACCCATCAATCTCCTTCCAGCCAAATTATTGGGCAAGCCTTCTGGCTTTATCATGGGTTGTGTTTTCAGCTTAAAGTATTGATAAAACTCCTCTACAATTCCATCCAACGTTTTGCCCAAAACAATTTCAAAACCGGCGTCCACTCCTCTGGTAAACTTGGACATTTGAACGATGCTTGGAATGACACCAGAGCCATATCGATCTTCGATGAAGGTCCAAAATGCAGCTCCTCCCAATGATGCCGATTTATTTTTCCAAAAATTAATCTGGTGTTTCCTACGTCTCAGCTCATTGTACATAAACAAATCCAACTCTTCCCCCGGGGCCCCTGATTTCCAGTAAGCCAACCCTTTCAAAAACCATTCAGGTAGGGAAGAAGAAGCCGCGGCCTTCACTGCGTCTTTCCATCCATTACCCAAGATGATCTGATTCAAGGATATCGCCGTAAGGCCCTGTTTGAGTTGACGGGAATACATTTCATGATCACCTTCGAAATAAACAAATAATTTGTTTTGAATAATCTGATCTGTGCCCATGATTTGAAAGCGCTCATCCAAAGTAGTTCCAATATTACTCTGGCGCATATCGGATTGACTGAGATATACCAAAATGTAAAATCTTTCGGTTGGTTCAAATCCAAAAAACTTGGTCAACTCATCACACACGGCATCGCTTTGCTTAGCGGTTTCTAACGCCAATTTCTCTCCTCCTTGATAGAAATAAACATCCGCATATTTTCCTTTGAAATAAGACCAATCAAAATGTCTGAATTGAACCCTGTTCTTTCCAAAATCCAAATTGCTCCCTTGATAAAACTGAGATGAAACTTTTCCGCAAAAGAAAAGGATCAGAACGGCCCATAAGCAAATTCGTTTTATCATTGCCGCAATTTAATGCTTAAAGCTTTACAACATGTCGGTACAAACCATAAAAAGAAACAAAATTGAAGTCCACTGTTTTACCGTTGGACCTTTCCAAGAAAACACTTATGTTGTTGTACACGACAATAAAAAAATAACCATTGTCGATCCAGGAGTCAGTAACTCTTCTGAAGAATCATCACTGAAAGATTGGATTGAAAACATTCAATTACCCGTTCAGCAAATTATCAATACGCATTGCCATATTGACCATGTTTTGGGCAATGACTTTTGCGTATCACAATTCAATGCTCCTTTGTACTATAGTGCAAAAGATGAATACAATTTAGAACGCGCCATCCAAATGAGTGAAATGTGGTCCATTGCCTATAAACCATCACCACGGGCCACGCAATACATTGAAGAAGGAGATGCCATTTTGTGGGGAACAAACCCCGTCGAAATCTGGCATGTCCCTGGACATTGTACCGGGCATCTTGCATTTATTGATTACGAAAACAAGTGTGTTTTCAGCGGTGATGTATTGTTTTACGAGAGCATTGGCAGAATTGATCTACCTGGCGGCAATGCCGATGAAATTGAGCAATCCATTCAACGGTTGTATACCCTACCAAACGATTTTGTTCTCTTTTGTGGCCATGGACAACCCACAACCATTGGGCATGAGAAAAGACACAATCCATTTTTCAAAGGAGATATCATTTAGGCTCTTTTCAATGTAAAGCCAAATGTACTACCGATATCCTCAGTAGAACGTACCGAGATGGATTGATGGTGCGCCTCAATAATGTGCTTGCATATGGCCAACCCCAAGCCTGAACCCCCATCATTGCGTGAGCGACTTTTGTCAACCCGGTAGAAACGCTCAAAAATTCGCGGTAAATGTTCTTTTGCTATTCCTATCCCATTATCCGCAACCTCACAGAGGACATGTTCCTCCATGTCATAGAACCGTATTTTAATTTCACCACCTTGAACACCGTAATGAATGGCGTTGGATATTAAATTGGTCAACACTTGCTGGATACGCTGTTGGTCACCCATTACAAAAAGATTCTTAGGACTTCCTTCCTTTAGATGAACATGAATGGATTTATTTCTAGCCGCATTTTCCAAAGTCTCAATGGCATGGTGAACAATTTGAATCAGGTCAAATCGCTCAACATTTAGAGGAAGCGCTCCGCTTTCTAGTTTTGAAATTTGATCCAAATCACTGATCAATGAACCCAATCGATCGGCCTGTCTATTGGCCTTTTCCAAAAACATTTTTACTTGATGGGTGTCCTGCAAATCATCATCCAACAGCGTTTCAATGTAACCTTGGATACCAAAGAGTGGTGTCTTTAACTCATGCGCCAAATTTCCAATGAACTCCTTTCTGAAATTGTCCGTTGCATGGAGGTCCTTCAACTCCTTGATTTTATCTTCAACCCAATTTGAAACTTCTTGCTCAATATCCAAAATAACATCAGAAGCCATAGGAACTGAAGGCCGGCGTTCCGATTGACTTTTAAAAGCATGGATATTCTTATAAATGATTTTGATTCGCTTGTATAGAAAGCTTTCGATAAAGCTGCGGGAAAGAAAGTAAGAAAATACCCAAGAAAAAATGATCCAGAAACATATCGACCAAACGGATAAGAACTGAGACTCCCATCGTAATTTAATCACGGTTAGGATAACCGCCACCAAAATAGCATTGGCGCTGGCCAACCAAACGGCGATGGCATTGGGAGAGTGGGGTTTCATTAAGGCTCAAATTTATAGCCTACACCCTTTATTGTTTTAAAAAGTTCTTCACCTAATTTTTCTCTGAGCTTTCGGATATGAACATCAATGGTCCGGTCTCCTACAATGACATCATTTCCCCATACCGCATTTAAAATATACTCTCGCGTGAACACCCTTCCAGGAGCACTCACCAAAAGCGCCAAAAGTTCAAATTCTTTTTTGGGTAAGTTAAATACCTCGCCATTATTGGTGACCAAATACTTCTCCTTGTCAATGACCAAACCACCTGTTGACACCCCAGGTTTTTCCGCTTCAGATTTTTGCTCCCATCTCTTGAGCCATGCCTTTACTTTAGATACCAAGATTCTTGGCTTGATGGGCTTGGCTATGTAATCATCACCACCTGATTCAAAACCGGCCATTTGACTGTAATCCTCATTTCGAGCTGTCAAAAAAGCGATGATCACTTCTGAACCATTGGGCAAATCTCTAATTTCTCTACAAGCTTCCATCCCATCCATTTCTGGCATCATCACATCCATCAAGATAAGTTGGGGCTGAAATCGCTCAAAAGCTTGAACGGCCAATCTTCCATTGGATGCTGTTTCTACCGCAAATCCTTCTTTCTCCAAATTGTACTTCAACAAGTCCAAAATGTCCTGCTCATCGTCTACTAAGAGAACCCTAAATTGCATTGTCATTTTTTTTTCAAAACTAATTCTTTTCTTGTCACTTTAGGGTTAAGGCAATATTAACGAAATTGAAAAAAAAAGGAATAAGTTTGCTTCTATGAATTGGGAGAACAAAAAAGTTTGGATCATTGGAGCCAGCTCAGGAATTGGACAAAGTTTAGCCTATGCCATCAATCAAAAAGGTGGTTTTGTTATTTTATCCGGAAGAAATGAAAAAGCGCTAAAAGCTACCCAAAGTCAACTCACACACCCTCAAAGTTCTGGGATACTGGTCTTGGATTTGACAAAGACAGATTCCTTGGAAGAATCAACTGCCCAATATGAGCATGATTTCAAAAACATTGACATTCTTATTCACTCTGGCGGAATCAGCCAACGTTCATTGGCATTAGATACAACTTTAAGTTCGACAGAATTGATATTAAAAAGCAATTTTCTTGGTCAGATTCCCATTACTCAATACGCGGCCAAAAAGATGGTACAACAATCATCAGGCAAGATTATCGTCATTACCAGCTTCACCGGGAAATGGGGATTTTTCTTGAGGTCATCCTATGCTGCCTCCAAACATGCCCTTCACGGATACTATGACAGTCTAAGAATGGAAATTGAAAATTTTGGTATTTCTGTGCACCTCGTGACTCCCGGCTTTATTGCCACTGAAATTTCCAAAAACGCTTTGGATGCCAAAGGGCAAGCAACAGGTGAAATGGACAACAATCAACAACAAGGCATCAGCCCTGAATTGTGCGCAAAGCAGATTATCAATGGTGTGGAAAGAGGTCGATCCGAATTTGGGGTTGGAGGCAAAGAACTCAAGGCACTTTGGATCCACCAATACTTCCCTCGATTGTTTCAAAAAATTTTGAGAAAACAATCGGCTCGTTAATCTTTGATTCTACTAAAGCGAAGCGCTTTCAGCATAAAATCCGGAAGCGGTTTTAGGGGATCTCTTTTCTCGACATTCAAGAAAATTCCCCACTTCTCAATAATAGGGACCTTATAAACTTCAATCATTTCAATCAATACACCATCTGGGTCATCAATGTACACGCAATGCACCTTGGTATTGCCCATGCTTAAGGCATTTTGACTATCGCAAGTAAATGGAAAGCCTTTGGACGATAGATTTTTTTCCAATGTCTTCATTCCCTTTACGTCCAATCCTAAGTGCACAAAACCCAAATCACCCCAAATACGACCTTTAAATATTTTCTTAGGTTGTCTGGACAATACTTGAATCAATTCTATTTGATTGTTTCCTGTGACCTTTGCAAATCCTCCACCTGTTGGCTTGCTCGGGGTGAGCATTACTCGTCTAAAGGTCTCTTTTCCACCTGGCAAATTACTCCACTCATCTGACACGCCAGTTGTATCATAAACCACTTTATCAAAACCCAAAATGTCGGCATAGAGCTTCATAGACTCTTCTATATTGCTAACGCCAATAGCGCAACCCATTACACCACCGACGGGATGACCATTGTTGGTATACCACAAATCATCTGAAGTAATCTGGAACCAATTTCCATCTGGATCTTGTAAATAGAATGCAGGGCGCTCATCGGGTCTGGAATGAACATCCTCCACGCGATCCACGCACACTTTGGCGTGATCATGAGCAGCGTGCACATCACGGGACTTAAAATGAATAAAATTGATCCCAATATCTCCCAATTCAAAAGTGTTCAAATTGGGCTTTGCTTTGAAAGAAGTGGGTTGGATGACCTCAATGGCGCAGCCTCCTTGCAAATTCAAAACCATACTAGCTCGCTTGGTTATGGTTTGATGATGGGTATAAACATCCATCAATGGCGCAGGTTGAACGGAATCAAAAAAAGGAATATCCAATCCGAACAATTTTCTGTACAAAGGCAAGAAAGTGTTCATATCACTTACAGCCAATCCAATGTGCTGCATGCCATTTACGCGTGCAATTTCTTTATTCATATCTCTTCCTCCAAGTATTTCTCAATGATACCAAACTATCCCAATCACTGGGCTGATTGCGTTGAAAGCGTTTCACCTTTAACACCGCTCCAATCTTAATATTGAATCTTGCCCATGAAATGGAGAATAGTCCCAATGAAACAATCACAGCTAAAAGCATTAGATGATTCATCAAACCATGGACAGGCAAAACAACCATGAACACGGTCCAAATCAGGAGTGTATAAAAGGGCGATAAAAAAGTAAAAAACGCAAATCGAATTGAATTATAAAACAACTCGTCCTGTACATTTTTCTGAATAAATTGTTCTGTAAAAATGCTCAACGGAGCATAAAGCGCCTTGCCCAACAATCCTGGAATACATTCAATTATCCAAAAGAACCACTGCTTGAATTTTGTTTGAAAATAGGCCTCTATTTCTTTTACATCCAACTGTAAAGATTGCGCCTGCCGGTAATAAGCGCGCAACTCTTCTTTTTCCTTTTCATCTACCTCCGAGTAGCCATTGCAAAAATCACGATATTGACGCCATGACTCAACTGAATTCTTTTGTTTTAAACCTTCAAAAACAGGGGCCAGACTTTCTAACATTTCGTAATCCAAATCATCCTTAATATCCACCATCAAAGAAGAAAGAGAAGAATGAACTGACTTGATCAGGTTGTTTATGGCCCTGTTGTTGTCCTCTTTGTAATCTTCCCAAAAGTCTTTTAATGCTATTGGAGATCCCACCTCCACAATCAATCGTGGATGCTTCAAATAGAAATCACTATAATCCAAAGCCATGGGAACAATCTTCATGTCCATCAACTCTGGGTCTTGCTCAATAGACGAAAAGGCCAAGCGAGCAAAGCCTTTTTTCAAAGGAATCATCAACTGCTTTTTTCCACGATGGCTTCCTTCAGGAAACATGCTAATTACTGCACCCTTTGACAATCGCGTTCTACACACTTCAAACACAACCTCATTTTTCTGAGATTGATCGGCTACTTTATCTTTTTCTCTGTATATGGGCAGCATATTCAACCCATACAAAAACTTAGCAACCGTAGGATTTTTAAAAACATCTGAGCGGGTTAACCAATGCAATTGATGGGGAACGATGCGACAACAAATGAGTGGATCAATCATAGCATTTTGATGATTGGCCACCAACATGATTGGACCCGATGAAGGAAAGTTCTCTAAACCTTTCACATGAAATCCGTCAAAAAACAATTCTAACCCATTAGAAACCCAAGGGTATACCAAAGAATACAACCATGATTTTTTTGATGTAGGATAAACTGATTTTGACATAAAAAACAAATTAGTGGTTCAACAAATGCTGCATGTTCAGCATCTTTCCATACAGCGAATTGGGATCTTGTAATAGTTGATCTGGCTGGCCCATTTCTTTGACTTCACCGCGTTCAAGCACCAGTACCTGATCACAATCCTTGACTGTTGACAAGCGGTGTGCAATAACGATGCTTGTTCTCCCTTTCATCAATCGATCCAAAGCCTCTTGAACTTGTCTTTCACTATTGGTATCCAATGCACTCGTGGCTTCATCCAAGATCAGCACTTTGGGATTTCTAATCATGGCTCTGGCAATGGCAATTCGTTGACGCTGACCTCCGGAAAGTTGGACACCGCGTTCCCCAACCAAAGTATCTAACCCTTCTGGGAATTGATGAATGAACTCAGCTACATTGGCATCCAATACAACTTGATTCAGCGTTTTCTCATCTGCATTTGGCTGACCATAAAGGATGTTTTCTCTGATTGTTCCCCCGAACAAAATGACTTCCTGAGGGACGTAGGCCATTTGACTTCTGATAAATGACTTGTCCAACGCTGTAGCCAATTGATTTCCCCATTTTATCTGACCGGAGGTAGGATCAAAGAATCTCAAGATCAAAGATGCAATGGTTGACTTTCCGGAGCCACTTTGACCCACCAAAGCCAATTTTTCACCTGCGTTCAGATGAAAACTCACAGATTTTAATACAGTAACATCTGGACGGGTAGGGTAATAAAAGACAACATTTTCGAATGATAATGTTGTATCCAAAATCTGCTTTTCTACTTTGGGCTCTTCAAATGAAACCCCTTCATCATCTGAGTCAATGAGTTTCATGATGGTCTCTATTACGCCTATGCCCCTTTGCAATGAACCCAATTGAGCAGCAAGACCTCCTATAGAACCAGCCACCAAACCAGTTAACATAATGAATTGGGGAAGCACCTCTGCTGGAAGTTCTCCTCTTTGGTGCAAGTAAGAGCCCCAACCGATCACCAATCCTAGAGCGCCAAACAAAAAGATAATGATAAAAGTACCAAACATGCCACGCCAAATGGCACCCTTCATCCCATATGCTTTGATATTCTCCACACTGGTCCTAAACTTTTTCCACTCCAACCATTCATTGGCATAACTCTTTACGTTAACAATGCCCATCAACGATTCATTGACAATATTTCCTGCCTCTGCCACCTTATCTTGTGTTTCCTTTCCCAATCGTTTAATAAACTTTCCAAAAAATACCATGACAATCATGATCACAGGCAAAGAACACAGCATCACTAGGGTTAGCTCCCATGAAAAGGCCACCAAACATCCCACGCCAAATACAATGATAACGGTCTGACGGATAAATTCGGCGAGAGTGATGGTCAACGTTTCTTGGACAGTGGATACATCACTGGAAATACGGGTAACCAAATCTCCCACTTTTGAATTGTGGTAAAAATCCATGGGCTTTGAGATCATCTTTTTATAAGCTGCACTTCTCAATTCCAACATGGCATTTTCTGTAACGTAGGCAAATAAGTACACCCTGATAAAGGAAAAAACACCCTGAATGAGAAGTAAGGCTACCAAGGCTATCAAAACTCCCTTAGTTGTGCTGAAAGACAAATCAGAAAAAAAGACAGCCAACAACTGCTGGGTCCAGCCTCCACCAGGTACTGTGGTTATATCGCCCGGCGCCATCAACAAACCCAAAAGTGCCGTAATGGTAATAACCAGTAATCCCGAAACGGATAACAATACAATTCCCAATGCAAAGGACCATGCATAGGGCTTTAAAAAACGAAATACCGCCAATGAATTTCTAAAAGACTCTTTAGAAATTTTCTTTTTTTCTTTTTCCATAAATGCTTACTCACTATAGGCCTTTAGCACAGCGTCTAAACGGGCTTTCATCTCATAATAATAACGATCATCCCAAAGAACACCCTTCTGTTTCATACTGTAAATACCCTTACCAAAAGGTTTTGTCTTCAAAAAATTCACTCCTAAATAATCATTGTTTCGATACAGAAAGGCATCCATTTCTAGAATCAAGCTGGCACCGTTGTCGTTACCAAATTCGGTAAAATCAACGTCAATCATTTTGGGAAGATGATTCCCCTCCTTGAAAACAAACTGGATACTTGGGGCGTAGGGGATTTTCTTGATTTTATAAACACCACTGGAACTGGCCGTGTCAGAGGCAATCTTTTTCCCTTCCGCAAAAACTTCAAGAACAGCTTTATTCAAACCCTTTCCCAAAGTATCTGGCCAAACCGCTGATGTAATCTTTCCCGATAGCGCAATAAACTTTTTGACATCCTTTTGTGCTTGAAAAGGATTCACCCATAAAAAAAGACAAAAAACAACCAGAAGTTTTCTAAGCATACATCAAAGATAAGGAAACTTTTTCACATTTATTTGTATCTACATTAATTGTATCTACATATATTTGCATCGTGAGATTAGAAGAAGAAATAAAACAAGAGAAATTTAAAAGTGAACATCACAAATTGATGATCAATCTACTTTTTACTGCTTCTTGGCTTCAAAGGATGCAACAGAATACCTTGCGCCCATTTGATCTTACACCTCCCCAATACAATATCCTTCGCATACTCAGAGGTTCCAAAGGGGAGTTGGTTAATCTTGGTGAGATCACCAGCAGAATGATTGACCGGTCGAGCAACACATCAAGGCTTATCGACAAATTGGTCATTAAAAAATGGGTTTCGCGAAAAATCTGTCCCAATGACAGGCGCCAAAGTGAAATCTGTATTACCAAAGAAGGTCTTCGAGTATTGGATCAATTGGAGCATCCCATTGATAACATTACGGAACAATTTCAATTCTTATCTGTTAAGGATACCAAGGAGATGAATCAATTTTTAGATGAATTAAGAAACCAAAATTTAAATCAAACAATATGAAAAAAATCATGACCATTGCCCTAGTGGCATTCACTACAGCTGCATTTGCTCAGCTAAAAGACGGTAAGTATATCGTTGACTACAAAACATCAAAAGTTGACTGGAGAGGTGAAAACCTTGTTGGTGGTGGACACGACGGTTTTGTGAAAGTTTCAAGTGGAAATGTTGTTGTAACAAGAGGCAACATTGCATCTGGCAAGATCAAGATTAACATGAATGACATTACTTGCACGGACCTCACAGATCCAGGTACCAATTCAAAATTGATCAATCATTTGAAAGCTGAAGATTTCTTCCACACTGAAAAATACCCAGACGCTGTGTATGAAATCACCCATTGCGCTGCTAAGGCTGACGGAAAAGGAAACACACACGTGGTTAAAGGAAAAATGACCATTAAAGGAATCAGCAAAGAATTAGAATTCCCAGTTAAAATTGAAGGTCGTGATGGAGACATGAAAGTAGCTGGTGATATCGTTTTTGATCGTTCATTGTTTGATGTAAAATACCCAAGTGTTGGTAATTATGCAGCTAAGAATGAAATCAAATTGAAATTAAATATTTCATCAAAAATTTAAGTCCATTCAATAAGAAAAAAAAGAGGCTACGGCCTCTTTTTTTGTTTCACCGCTTCTTTGTCCGGTTTCAAAAAATAACGGAGGTCCAATGTTAGGTAGGTACCTCCAATGGGCATCCACAAGTCATTTCCAGCGCCCTTGGATTCCACACGCAATTGCGTCAGCGCGATATCTCCCATAGGTCGATGATAAGAAGCTCCAATATAAAAATAGCCATTTTCTTTTGTGCGATATTCAAAACCCAAATTGGCTGTTGCCGCTAACATAGCCCAACGCGTTCGGAATGTTTTGGCATAAAAGTCAATATAAATACTATCTTGAAAAGCTGATCCTGTTTTGTATAAATTACTTGGATAAAAATCCAAAGCCACTCCTCCGCTCCCGTTAATAAACCAATTGGGACTTAATTGGACGTAAATCAACGCTTGAACTGGAATTTCATACCCCACCATTTTGTACTTTAATACATCTTTTGTTTGGTATCGTTCACTGGAAAAAGAAAGTTGAAAATTTCTCTGCACCATGGAAATACCAGATTCAATGCTCCACATGTCATTAATGCCTTTACGAATAACCACCCCAGTATTCCACCCCAATTTTTGAGACAATGTTGCATCCAAGGAATCACTTAAAAACCTTTGGGGACCGCTCTCAAAAAATTTACTGGCAAACATCGGCTTCAATTGCAGTCCCAACGTAGTTTGACCCTTCTGGGCAGAAGAGAACCATGAATAGAAAAAAAACGATATGAAAAAAAGAAACTTAAGCTTCATCTGACATGCGCCAAGTAGTAACGTACTCCAATGGTTTTCTGTGGGACTTGTACTCAATATCTTCCTTGGGATATCCCAAATAAAAGAACCCCAAGCATTGAACCCCTTCTTCCAATCCAAGAAACTCACGCATCGTGGGATGCTTTATCACAGCAGGTGTTGCCCAAAAACCAGCCAAACCATAAGCCGTTGCGGTTAAGTGTAAATTCTGCACTGCTGCCCCAATGGCGGCTACTTCTTCCCATTCTGGAACTTTCTGTGCTGGATCCCTGTGCATATTAACGGCAATGACCACAGAGGATGCTGATATTCTCTCTTTCATTCGACTCACCTTATTGAGGTTAATATCATTGGGATCCTTACCATTGGTAGCGCAGAAAAAAGCCAACTCAGACAAATCCATTTTGGCTTGATCATTCATGACAACAAATCTCCAGGGTTGAGTGAGACCATGATTGGGCGCCCAACAGGCGTTACTGAGCATCAATTCCACTTGCTCTTTGTGAACTTTTCTTGAACCAAAATTTTCCGGAGCTATGGACCGTCTATTGCGGATGAGCTCTGTTATCTCACTTAAATTGTACTTCATAATTCAATTTCAAAACTACGTGCAAAACAGGAAACAATTACATTTGTTACTTGTAAAAAACACCATGATAAAAAACATCGTCATCACAGGAGCCGGCTCAGGAATGGGTAGGGCCACAGCCATCGTCTTGTCCCAACATCCAACATATCGCATTGTTCTGATGGGTAGAGATGAGGCCAAGTTGAAGGAGACTCTTTCCTTAATGGAAAAACACAACGATCATATTGTAGTTTCAATGGATATTAGGGATACACATGCATGGCAAAATAAATTCCAATCGTTAAGACTAAGCAGTTTATATGCCGTATTTGCCAATGCAGGTATCGGTGGTGAGAATCAATTTGGCCCCAATGACAGGTGGAAAGAGATCATCAGCACCAATTTGGATGGGACTTATTATTCCGTTCAGTATTGCCTTCCTTTACTCAAAAAATCAGCAACGGCATTCAAGCACATTTTGATTACCTCTTCTTGTTTGGCACGTTTTGGAGTACCCCGTTATACTGGATATTGCACTGCAAAAACAGGTCTATTGGGATTAATGCGCTCATTGGCCGTTGAGCTTGGACAGGATAAAATATTGGTCAATGCATTAACCCCTGGCTGGGTTGAAACAGACATGGCTGTGGCTGGAGTAGAGAAACTAGCTGAAGCCAATGGCCGCCCCCTATCTGAAGAGATGGCCATTCAACAAAGTATCGTGCCGTTGGGAAGATTTAGCCAACCAGACGAGATTGCGAACTTTGTTGACTTTCTTTTCTCCGAAAAACAAACTTCTATCACAGGACAAGCATTGGACATCAACAATGGATCTTTTATGATATGAGAAAAATAATTCTGCTTCTTTTTTGTGCATTGACTCTTTCAACTTTCGGTCAATTTAAAAATGACACCATTGCCTTAGCCAAAATCTATGAGGAAGTTCTGTTGCACAGCACCTGTTATGATGAGTTGAATTATTTGTGTAAAAAAATTGGACACCGCGTTGCAGGATCTTCTTCTGCCCAAAGCGCCATTGATTGGGGAAAACAAAGGCTTAAATCTTTGGGTGCTGATACCAGTTACCTCATGCCTGTAGAAGTTCCCAAATGGTCTAGAGGAAAGACGGAGTTCGGCCTCATACATGAAAAAAATGGAAGTCAAACAACAATTCCCATTGCCGCATTGGGCGGTTCTGTTGCGAGTACACTGAAAGGAAAAATCTTAATGGTGAGCAGTGTACAGGAACTTGAAAAAATGGATAGTGCGCTTGTCAAAGGCAAAATTGTTTTTATCAACAAACCTCTTGATGCTGCGCTGATCAATACCGGAGCTGCTTATGGCAATGGAGGGGAGACCCGTTGGAGAGGTCCTAAACTTGCCGAAAGCAAAGGAGCCATTGGTTGTCTTACAAGATCACTCACTTTAGCTGATGATCAATTTCCGCATACCGGAGCCATGGAAGCAACCCAAATTCCTGCTGCAGCATTAAGTGCCTTTCACAGCAAATGGTTGAGTGATGAGTTAAAGATTAATCCTGAATTAATTTTTGAATACCACTTGGAATGCAGCAATGGAGGGAGAATCCAGCAGGCAAATGTTATTGGAGAAATAAAAGGAAACCTATATCCCAATGAAATCATCACCATTGGCGGACATTTGGACTCATGGGATATTGGCGAGGGCGCGCATGACGACGGAACAGGATGTGTGCAAAGCATGGAAGTACTCCGGACATTGCGCGCTTTGGGATATCAACCCAGAAGAACCATCCGGGTTGTATTATTTATCAACGAAGAATTTGGAAATGATGGTGGCATTACTTACGCAAAAAAAAGTGTAGAAAATGGAGACCGTCATTTGGCGGCCATAGAAAGCGATGGAGGTGGATTTTCTCCAAGAGGGTTTAGCACACAATCCCCCGACTCTCGCTATCAACAGTGGATGACATGGCTTCCACTTTTTGAGCCCTACAATCTGCATTCTTTCAAAAGAGGTTGGAGCGGCGTTGATATTGGGCCCCTCAAAAACGACGAAGTAGCATTATTTGCATTGAATGTAGACAATCAAAGATATTTTGATTATCACCACACTGCCAATGACATATTTGAGAACGTAAATAAAAGAGAATTGCAATTGGGAGCGGCGTCCATGGCCGGTTTGGTTTACCTCATCGACCAGCACTTTTCTCCACTACCCTAATTACTTCCACATCTGGCCATGCCATGATTGTGCAAATGGTTTGATTAGCTTTTCAATGTCCTGAAATTCAGTCACCGTGCTGTCAATGAGTAGCGTTTCATCATGAACGATATTGGCCTTGCGCATTGCCCAAAATTGACTCAATTTGGTCATGGTCCATTCTTGGTTATCTGAAAAGAACATCACCCAATTTCGATCGAGTAAATCCAATTCCCACTGTGCAGATAAGCGCTTGATCCAGGCTACACTTTTGTCGATGCTGCATCCCGAAACGCCTTCAAATTCATTCCCCGCAATAATCAAAATACACCTATTCTCTATCACCCAAATATCTGCGGCATTGGATTTTCCATGCGTATTCCATTGAGAAAGGAAGTCAACTTTTGATTGATGAAAGTAATTCCATTCATCCAATGATAATGGTCTTGGTAGCCAATAAAACCAGAGCTTTGCATTATCGGGAAATTGCTCCACCGCTTTCTGAATCTTGATCATTTTTGAATACGTTATAAATAAAAAAAAGGACAAACAAAGAGGGCGACTGTAAAATCATCCACACCTTCCTAGCCACCACAAATATGGCATCAGCATGAACAATTTGAGAAATAAAAAACAATAAAAATACCAAAGACAAAAGCCCTACATAATAATAAACAATCCACTGTCTCTTTATCTCCAGAGACAAAAAACACAAGGGCAACATAAACCACTCCAATAAAGCAAAGCACAGGGTGTAAAAAACTGGAATGATCCATTTCATATTTGTCCAAAAAGACAATTGGGGCAGGTACATCCATTCAAAATCAGAGTGGGTGTGAAAAAATGAATAAGGAACATTCTTTTCATCTTGCCTTTTTAAATCGATACGATTGCTCAATGGTATTTCATCCCAATTTTGATGAGCCATTCTCAAGTAAATTTGGTAATTGCAATTGATTTTACTCCACTCATTCATCCATATTAAAATGCATGTCATCAAGATGAACAGAAACCGCCAAAGCCTCATTTCACTCCCCACTTTTTAATACCCAACCACCACAAGAAAATGACAAAGCCATAAACCAGAATGGTAAACGTATAATCATGATTAAAGGCCAATGATTGCGGATAGTACTTGGTAATGACTGCCAAACTGGAAATGCGCAACACATTAACTCCTTCAATGGCCAAACAAAAGACTGGAATTAACGGGTATTTCCAGCGTTTATCCACTGGTAAACACAACCAAACACTCAGAAAAACCCACATGACCATCCAGCCATCACAGTTAGGGGAGACCCAAACACCAACGCTATCATGAATTTGTATCGTGTAAAAAAGTGAGGTTTGATGGGCTACAGTTGAAAATCCGAAAAGGTGAATAATCCATTCAGATGCTACCACCAAACCATGTATAATCCATTCATCCAACAAAGTGTGTGGCAACAAAAAAGACTCGTAAATCACGAGTCCCATGAGATAAAAAAACAATACAGCGAAAATGAATTTTAACAACTCATTGTTCCATTTCATCCTTTATAATTGCGTTTCTCTTTCATCCATTTGGCCCCTCCTAAGGCTATTCCGGAGGCCAACAAAATACCAACACCACCATCAATGGGAATTGGACAAGGCCCAAATTCGCCACCGCAAGGATATTCACCACCACCCGGATCTGGGAGAGCAAACGCCATCACTGACATCACAAAAAACAGCAGCGATAAAAGTGTAATCTTCATTTTTTTAGAGATTGAGTATACAAATATAAGAAAGACAGAAAATCACACATCATTCGGTTAATATATTGTCATACAAATCCAAAGTTTGTAGCAAATACTTTTGCATATTGCAGTATTATACAAGAGAATGAGTAAAGCAGGAAAGTCCGGTTTTTTAGATGCTGAAGATTTAATCCCAGTCATTAAATTCATCAATAAAAACTGGATTTTAATTCCCATTTTTTGCTCGGTTTCATTTGTCATTGCCTACTTCTACAGCAACAGAATGCCCGATATTTATGGAGCTAGAGCGGAGATACTTTTAAAATCCAATGAAACTTACAACTATCAAAGTAAGATTTTATCCAATGTCGGATACTACTCTGCCATTCAAGATATTGCCAACCAAAAAAGGGTCATTGTTTCAAAAGACTTGATTGGAAGAGTGATTGATAAACTCAATTTTAATCTGAGTTTTTACATTGTCGGACGAATAAAAACCGCTCAAGTTTCCAACTTCGGGGCAATGAATGTGATTTGTGATTGGAAAAATTTTAATCCCAGAATGCGCAACATGCCTTTTTTCATCAAGGTTATTGATGAAAAAAGATACCAGCTTTCCTTTGATGCAAGAGGAGTAAAATTTTTCAAAGAATGTGAATTTAATAAGCCTGTTAAAGACGGTCAAATAGAGCTTCAAATTGATCTGGCCAAAGGAATCAATGCTGAAGAGTTTGAGCTCATCAAGGAGCAAACCTATAAATTCATTGTTCATACTCGCGAACAACTTATTGGCAAATACGCTTCTGCCGTTTCTGTGGCCAGCAATAACTATTCTAGTATCCTTACATTGTCCATCAACGATGGCCTTGCAGAAAATGCGCAACAATTCTTGGATACGTTGACCAAAGAATACATTCATCAAACGATAGAAAATCAAATTGAAATCAATGAGAATACTTTGAGGTTCATTGACAAACAAATCAGTCAAATGACCCATATCATTGACTCTTTGGAGTATATCCTGGATTCTTATTCCGACGAAAATGAAGTGGTAGATTTATCGCAGAAGGAACAAAGTGCCTTTAATCAACTCACCAAAGCTTTGGATGCGCGGGCTGAAATTGAACTTGAAATCAATGGCATTGAAAAAATTCAATCAGCATTTGGAGATATCAACTCATCCGATTTAATCCCTTCTGTCTTTGCCTCAAGTTTTGATGATAACAATCTTCAAAACATGATCAATAAAGTGATTGAGCTCAAACAAAGAAGACACAATTTTTTAATGGACGTGACCCCTTTGGATTCAAGAATCATCAGAATTGATAATGACATCAGCGGGTTGACCAAAAATATCAACCAGTACATTGCTGATCTGAAAAAAATGTCATTGGTCAAAAAATCTGAATACGACAATCAAATTGCTTCCTTAGAAAAGATACTCAAGAACATTCCCAAAAGCAAAAGAGAGATGTTGGGCATCGAGCGAAAGTTGACCGTGAATGAGAATCTTTACAATTTTCTTTTAGAAAAACGCGCAAGCACCATTATTGCTCGCGCAGGTATTTTGCCCGAGACCAATGTGGTTGAAAAAGCGCGATCATTGGGAGTCATCGGACCTGACCGTCAAAAATATATTTACATCAGCTTTGGGGTTGGTTTTGTTCTATCCCTATTGGTGGGTTTCCTCCGCACTATGTTTTTCGAGAGAATTGAAAACACCAAAGAACTCAAGGTGGCCACCTCCTTACCTGTTATTGGCGGGGTTCCTTTTTATGAGCAAGCCAATGACTTCCCCATTTCTATTGTAAAAGCACCTAGGAGTAATATCAGTGAATCATTCCGATCCATCAGGACTAACCTCCAGTTTATTTTAAACGGTGAAGGGAGTAAGGTTATTCTAGTAAGCTCTCTTCACCCCGGGGAGGGTAAAACCTTTGTAACCGTTAACATTGCAGCCACACTTGCCAAAGCGGACAAGAAGGTCATCATTCTCGACTTTGACTTGCACAAACCAAGGATTCACAAAGTCTTTGGATTATCCAAAATGGATGGGGTATCCAATTATTTGGTTGGACAAAAACATTGGAAAGAGACTGTCATTCATCATGAAATCAAAAACTTGGACTTTGTCCTTTCGGGACCTATTCCTCCCAACGCCTCTGAATTGGTACTGTCCAAAAAAATTGATGTACTCATTGAAGAGTTGAAAGCAGAATATGATTACATATTAATCGATACTCCACCTTTGGCACTCATCAGTGACGCCTTGGTATTGATGAATAAAGTGAATCTTAGCTTTTGCGTACTCAATACCCAAAAAGCTACCAAACAAGGAGTTCGATTCCTTGAGGAAACATTTACCCAAAATGATATTTCACACGTTTCATTGCTGTTGAATAATATCAAACAAAATCGTTGGAGATATTACTACGCCAAATACGCCTACAAGTATGGATATGGTTACGTATATGGGTACGGTTATGGATACGGCGATGGATATCGTTACGGATATTCCGAATATGCTGACAATGAAGATGAAAAAAGAGGTTAACCACTAAGATAAAACACCATGATAAACAGAAAAGAATTTAGAAAATTCGCTACCTCCAGTAGATCAATTACTGGTACTGCATTTGACGATGTTATCTCGCATATGTATGGCCCTGAGATGATGACCAGAACGGTCATTGAAGAAAGGAATATGCCTTTCCGAGAAGTTGATGTTTTTTCAAGATTAATGGCCGATAGAATTATTTTCTTAGGGACAGAAATTGATGACTATATCGCAAACATCATACAAGCGCAATTGCTTTTTTTAGAAAATACAGACCACAGCAAAGACATTCAAATCTACATCAACTCACCCGGTGGAAGTGTTTATGCAGGTTTGGGCATTTATGATACCATGCAATACATCAAGCCAGATGTCGCCACAATTTGCACAGGGATGGCCGCCTCAATGGGAGCTGTATTGTTGTGTGCGGGTCATGCCGGAAAACGTACTGGTCTTAAACACAGTCGCGTAATGATTCACCAACCCTTGGGAGGTGCAAGAGGTCAAGCTTCTGACATTGAAATCACTGCTAGAGAAATTCAAAAATTGAAGAAAGAGCTGTATGACATCATTGCCTTCCACAGCGGTAAACCTTATGATCAAGTATGGGCGGACAGTGACCGTGATTATTGGATGATTGCTCAAGAAGCCAAAGAATACGGAATGATTGACGAGGTTCTTGAAAGAAAGAACGGATAAATCAATAAACTTTACTATAAAAAGGGTCACCTGGTGTGGCCCTTTTTTATCTTCGCTCAGATGCCCACATTTGCAGACATCATATTGCCCCTTGCCATTCCCAATGCGCTTACTTATGTGGTGCAAGATGAAATGGCGCCCTACTTGATGCCAGGAATGCGGGTGGTGGTTCCGCTGGGTAAAAACAAGAAATATGTGGGTATTGTTATCGCCATTCATGAAGAAACACCCTCGGCCTACGATCCCAAATGTATAGAATCTCTTATTGATGAGTACCCTATTGTTACTGAGAAGCAAATCAAACTTTGGTATTGGGTAGCAGAATATTACCTCTGTCACATTGGTGAGGTCATGCAAAGTGCACTTCCTCCGGGACTTAAATTTGATGAAGAAACTACCTATGTCATTGCAGATGACATTGACTTTAATAACAACCTCAGTGCTTTAGAACAAGACATTATTGCTGAGCTTGCTGCCAATGGCAGTCAGTCATGGGAAGAGTTGAACAAAAAAATAAAAAGCACCCACTTCTCTGCTGCGCTTCAACAACTGTTAAAGAAAAAATTACTCTTTCCTCAGCAAGAGGTCAAGAAACGTTTCAAACCCAAAACCATTGATGTTGTCTCTTTCCTTGCTCCCTATCACGCGTTAGAGGCTTGTATGCCTATTCTTGATGAATTAGAAAGATCGGCAAAAAAACAATTTCAACTTTTGCAATATTTGGTCACCCAGTCCAAAGGACAACCTAATTGGGAGGGAAACAAAAAAGATTTGCTTGAATCATCCAATTGTCATTTAAGTCAACTAAACGCATTGGTTGAAAAAGGAATTGTTCAAATCAAAAAGAAAAATATAGATCGAATACTAGAAGCATTAATAGCTCCAACTTCCCTACCAATATTGAGTGAAGCTCAAAACCAGGCTTTCGAAAATATCAAGAAACAATGGGAAGAAAAATCCATTGTTCTATTGAATGGGATAACAGGAAGTGGAAAAACTGCCGTATACGCTCACCTCATCGAAGAGCAATTGCGACAGGGAAAGCAAGTACTTTTTTTACTCCCTGAAATTGCCTTGACCACGCAAATTGTTCAACGCTTAAAAGCATTATTCGGCATAAGAGCGGGCGTGTATCACAGTGGTTATAGTGGAAATGAGCGGGCTGAAATTTGGAGTAAAATCATCACCCATCAACCCGGTGAATACGACATTATCATAGGCGCCCGCAGTGCTATTTTCTTACCTTTTGAAAGATTGGGACTGATCATAGTGGATGAAGAACATGATGCTAGCTATAAACAACAAGACCCTGCGCCACGCTATCATGGAAGAGATGCCGCCATTGTCCTGTCGCAATTTCATCAATGTCCCATTCTGCTCGGAAGTGCTACGCCCTCACTTGAAAGCTACAAGAATGCTGATGGAGGACGATATGGTTACGTTGAATTAACGGCTCGTTTTGGCTCGGCTACTTTGCCTAAAATTGAGCTTATCAACTTACTAGAGGCCCGACAAAAAGATCAGATGCACGATTCCTTTAGCCAACATCTGGTCAATAATATTCAAGTTGCACTAGAAAACAAACAGCAAGTCATCTTATTTCAAAATAGAAGAGGGTATACACCGCAATGGCAATGTCAAACTTGCGGGCAAATAACCAAATGCACCCGGTGTGATGTCAGTTTAACCTACCATAAAAAAGACCATCACTTGGAGTGTCACTACTGTGGCTACAAAACCGTACCGCCAAAGCAATGCCCAACATGCCACTCTGCTGATCTCCGGATGCTTGGGGCAGGTACAGAAAAAATTGAAGAAGAAATTGCCCAATTGTTTCCTGAGAAAATCATTCAACGATTGGATGGTGACACCACCCGCAATAAAAACAGCCAAGCTGAAATCGTGGAAAGGGTAATGGACGGGGAAATTGACATCTTGGTCGGAACCCAAATGGTCACCAAAGGTTTGGACTTTGAAAATGTCACTCTGGTAGGAGTGATCCATGCTGACAGGCTATTGGCATTCCCCGATTTCCGGGCGATTGAACGAACCTTCCAGTTGCTTACTCAGGTGGCGGGAAGAGCAGGCCGCAGTAAAACGGAAGGGAAGGTATTGATACAGACTACCCAGCCTGAGCATTGGATATATCCATTGGTCATTGAAAACAACTACCAAGAGTTCTACAAAAGAGAAAGCAAGGAACGTTTTCATTTCGCTTATCCTCCATACGTACGTCTGGTCAAATTGATCTTAAAAAACAAAAAAGAAGAAGATATCGAGGAAACTGCTCAATATTTGGCGCAGCGTCTTCATGAGCTATTTCCTGAAGGCATTTTGGGGCCAGAGAAGCCCTTTGTATCCCGGATTAATAACTATCATCTTCGCATTTTTACCATAAAATTGGCCATGAACAAGGAATTGGTAGAGCACAAAATGAAGATTAACAAATTGGTCCAAACACTAAAAGTTACCCCGCCTCATAACCGCACTAGGGTTAACATCGATGTTGACCCACAATAGACTCATCCGTGAGTATCTTTGCTACCCAATTGAAAATATGAAAAATGTAAATTGTTCCTTCTGCGGAAGAAAAGAAGATGAAGTAAAAATGCTCATTGCGGGATTGCATGGACATATTTGCAATGACTGCGCTCAACAAGCGCATCGTATCATCTCAGACGATATCAAAGAAGAAAAAACAGAGAAGCCTGTTGCTTTCAAAAATTACAAACCTGCTGAAATCAAAAAACATTTAGATGAGTACATCATTGGTCAGGAAGACGCCAAAAAAGTACTCAGCGTAGCGGTTTACAATCACTACAAAAGATTGTCTCAAAAAGCAACCAAATCCAAAAATGACGAGATTGAAATTGAAAAATCAAACGTCATTTTAGTGGGAGAAACGGGAACTGGAAAAACGCTCTTGGCCAAGACCATTGCCAAGATATTAAATGTTCCTTTTGCCATTGCAGATGCGACAGTATTAACGGAAGCGGGCTACGTGGGAGAGGATGTAGAGAGCATCTTATCCAAACTTCTGCAAAACGCAGACTTTGATGCACAGCGTGCAGAGCGAGGAATTGTATTCATTGATGAGATTGATAAAATTGCCAGAAAAAGTGACAACCCGAGCATTACGCGTGATGTCAGTGGTGAAGGGGTCCAACAAGGACTTTTAAAACTTTTAGAAGGCAGTGTTGTTGGCGTACCCCCACAAGGAGGGAGGAAACATCCCGAACAAAAATTGGTACAGATTGACACCAAGAATATCTTGTTTATTTGTGGTGGTGCTTTTGATGGCATTGACAAAATGATTGCGCGCCGCATCAATACCACGGCCATTGGATTTAGCAATGCCACCAAAGCCAAAGACAGCCATCATCTTTTAAAATACATCACACCATTGGATTTAAAAACCTTTGGATTGATTCCAGAGTTGATTGGTCGTTTTCCAGTTCTGAGTTATTTGGAACCATTGGATGCAGAGGCATTGAGAAGGATTTTAACAGAGCCAAAAAATGCCTTGATTAAACAATATGTTAAGTTGTTTGAGATGGATGGAATCAGAATTTCTTTCGATAAAAAGGCCATTGATTTCATTGTAGAAAAAGCTTTGGAATATAAACTGGGAGCAAGGGGATTGCGTTCGATCTGTGAAGCCATCATGAATGACATGATGTTTGAATTGCCTTCTAAACCAGAAGAAAAGGAAGTGAAAGTCAATGCAGAATACGCCAAGAAACAATTTGCCAAGTCGGGAATGCTCGACAATGCAGCGTAAATCTCTCATTGTTATTTAGAACAAAATAATCTTATTTCAAACAAAAAAGCCCCGATCTCTCGGGGCTTTCATATTTTATTTAAACCAAGTTTATTTACTCACCACCAATCTCATGGTCTTCAATTCGCCATTTTGCAATAGCTCCACCATGTAAACACCATCGGCCAAGGATTGACCAAAATCCAATGTGGTGTTCATAGCGCCCTCAACTGAGTACTGGTTATTGTAAACCGCACGGCCTCTGGCATCGGTAACTTTTACATGCAATGCCCCTTCAAATCCAGTGATGCTGAAGTTCACCGTTTCACCGTTGTTGGGGTTGGGATAGATGGTGGCAGTGACACCATTCTCAGAACGCTCATACACATTGATCTCCTCTTCAAGGATTGGCATACCTGCAGCACCTAGGGTTTTTACACAAGACACCGTGCTGTAAGGAGTGTAGGTATTGTTGTCCAAATGCTTGATGGCTATTCTGACATCATAACGCTGTGCATTGGCCATTCCCGCAACCTGATTCAAAGCCAAAGATCTGATTCCCCCAACACTACCATCCACAACCACTGGTAAATTCTGTGTTGGTGACATCATTGACCACTCCCAACGGTAACGGCTTACACCACATACAGATCTGTTGGTTACAACAGAGGAAGTTACACTCTTGAAGGCAGGACATGCATCTGCTGCTCTTACAACAACAGGAGCCTCAGGAGCCAATAAAATATTACTCACTACATCACCATTGGCCCATAATGGGTTCATATCACCATGAGCATCTAACAACTCATAGTAAACATCTACTTTAAAGTACTCAGTCAAAGTTGTGCTACCTACGTTAGCAGGGAAAATTCTTCCCAATTGAGTGATGGTTGAAGCCACCGTTCCAGTTCCCGCAGGTATAGCATATATCCACTCTGCTGTTGCATTCAAATCATTGCTCGGTAAACGATGTACGTTGTAATATTTAGCATTTGATCTGAATCTAACTTTAAAATTCTGACATGAACTATTGAATGTATTGGTATAGTTGGTGAAAATCTGGTTGTCAGATTCACTACCTGAAAGATAAGCCAACGACAATTGACATGTTCCTGGTAAGCTATTGGCGTTCTTTACACACAAATAGTAAAGCGTTCCAGGTGTCAACTGATCAAACAGGATGGTCTCATTACCTGCATCTGTCGATATACCCATATCTGATGGTGTTACATCATTTTCTGAAACAACAGGAATCATCAATCCACTCAAGTCTGTGGGATTCTCATACAACAATAGTGCATTATCATCAGCTACCGTTGTTGAACCTTTCAAACCAATTCTGATGGCATTCTTTTGCGCAACAAATTTATACCACATATCATTTCCTGAAGAACCTGTTTGGGTACTGTTTGTTGCATTCAATAAATTACATGACAATTGGATTTGAGCACCAGTGCCAAATTGAGTAATGGGAGTAACAGCAATAGCATCTGAAGGAGTATCTCCTGGAACAGAAGATAAACATCCCTCATTCACTTGACCGTCACAATCATCATCTGCATTGTTGACACACAATTCCATGGCTCCAGGATAAGTGGTACTAACCGCGTCATTACAATCCGTATTGTTGGTTACATAACCTGCTGGCAGTGAACAAGCCTGAATGCTCGATGAAGTGCTTCCATAAGTATCATTATCAGCGTCTGCATAGTAGGTTGTCTGAACACCTTCATCCGTTGAGCCATCACAATCATCATCGATGGTATTACAAGTTTCGGTTGCACCAGGGTAAACTGAGGCACTGGCATCATTACAATCATCACTGTTGGAAACATAACCGGCTGGTGCCGCACATGCTATTGTTGTTGAAGACAACTCTCCAAAAGTATCATTGTCTGCATCTGCATAGAAAGTAGACTGAACGCCTTCATCCGTTGAGCCATCACAATCGTCATCCACTCCGTTACAAGCCTCGGCTGCACCGGGATTTACCGCTGCATTGTTTACATCACAATCAGTGCTGTTGGCTACAAAACCTGATGGTGCAGTACAAGCCAATGTGGTAATGTTCACATCCCCATAAGTATCGTTGTCTGTATCATCGTAGAATGTAGTTTGAACTCCTTCGTCCGTTGTTCCATCACAATCGTCATCTACTGTATTACAAGTCTCCGTAGCACCAGGATAAACTGTATTGCTTGCATCATTACAATCAGTGCTATTAGATACATATCCTGCGGGTGCACTACATGCTGTTGTAGTAGAGGACAACTCTCCAAAAGTATCATTGTCTGCATCTGCATAAAAAGTGGATTGAACTCCTTCATCTGTTGAGCCATCACAATCATCATCGATGGTATTACAAGTTTCAGTTGCACCAGGGTATACTGAGGCACTGGCATCATTACAATCATCACTGTTGGAAACATACCCAGCTGGTACTGTACAGGCCGCTGTTGTCGATGCCAACGCTCCATAAGTGTCATTATCAGCATCAGCATAATACGTAGTTTGCACACCGTTATCAACTGTACCATCACAATCATCATCTACAGTATTACAAGTCTCTGTTGCACCAGGATATACTGTATTGTCTGTATCATTACAATCTGTGCTATTGGACACATATCCAGCAGGAACAGTACAAGCCAAAGTAGTTGACGACAAAGCTCCATAGGTGTCGCTATCCGCATCAGCATAAAAAGTAGTTTGGACACCATCATCCACTGTTCCATCACAATCATCATCTGTGGTATTACAAGTCTCTGTTGCACCAGGATAGACCGCATTGTCGGTATCATCGCAATCTGTATTGTCGGCAACATAGCCTGAAGGTTGGCTGCAATCATTCACTGAAGAAGCGGCAGCTCCGTACGTATCACCATCCGCATCGGCATAATAAGTATTCACTTGTTGGAATGTGATATCGGAACCATTGTCGGAACCATTAATTGCCGGAGTATTGCTAATGACGCGGATTCTATATCCTGTACCAGCTGAAATATTTGCCGTTGTAAAGTTGTAGGAAAAAGATTGGCTTCCTGAAGCATCTCCTGAGAGTGTTCCCAATGTTGTGGCGGAAGAGAATGAACCAGAGGCATCAGAAAGTTGGATTGTAAACGTAGTAGAAGATCCAAAGCTTGCTTCATTGCTGTAGGTAAAAGGAATACTTGTTGCACCTGCACCTGGACAAATGGTTGTGGATACGTTTCCTGTTGTAATAGTATTAGCAGCTGGAACCAATTCCCCTGTTGACAACAAAGTAGCATCGTAGTAGTAAGTACCATCATAAAAGCGAATTTTCTCCAATTGGCCTGCGGTTAAAGCTGAAGCCGTTGTGCCAAAGTAAATCTTTCCCTTGGTGCCAGAAGTCCCATCAAATGCACCTTGCCAACCATTGATGGTCAGTTGAGTTCCAGCCCAAGTAGTGGCTGCGCTATTGGCAAAACGAATGATGTGGCTGTTGACTGTCTCCAAGTTCATCGTTGCAATAGAAACCAAATCAAAAGTTCCAAAAGTAACATCTCTGTTTTCGGTGATATTGATAGTTGAGAATACGCCGCTATCTCCAATAATTTTAGTCGTGCAGGAATAATCCGTCGTGTTTGGATTCAAATGCAAAACTCCACCATTCAATTGGAACTCACCACCGTTGGCAACAACAGCAGACAACAATAAAGTATCTCCATTGGGCATCTTAATAACTGGGGTGCCAGTGGTATTCATGAACAATGTATCCATGACATTCACCTTACCATCAATGGTTATGCTGCTAGAATTGTGATTGAACAAGCGATTGATCTCACCGTCCACATAACGCGCACTATTGACCACCTGATCTACAGACCCGCTCATTTTCATGGTACCATTAACTGCATTAATGGTTACTCCACTAATGGAGCCTTTGGCTTCGGTAGTAGAGAGATTCACATTGATGGAACCCGCACCACTGACATTGTCATTGGTATACAACAACCCACCATTGACAACATGGATATTTTCACCAGTGCCAATGTAGAATTGGGCCTTTGTTGTTATTCCCAACAACAACAAAAACGCGACTGAAATTATATTCTTCATTTTCATTTTTATTCGTTCTAATTACTTCTTACTTCCTTTTTCTAATCTATCCAAGCGCTCCATCAAAGCATCGATTTGTGCCTGTTGGCGTTCGATGGTTTGTTGTTGAGTTTGAACCATTTTCACTGTCATACTGTGAAGCGCTTGATAATTCATGGATTTGGTTTGCATTTCATCTGAACCCGTCAACACCATATCCGGAAACAATGCCTCCACTTCTTGAGCAATGAATCCATATTGAAGGCCTTTGTCTTCCGATTTGCCTTGGTTCCAATAATAAGTTACTGGGCGCAATTGCATAAACTTGGTCAAATCAGTAGCATTCACATTTTGAACATTATTCTTTAAACGCTTATCAGACTGGGCAAACATTGAGTTGTAATAAATACCCAAACAGCTCAAATCGTATGTATTGATTCCACCACCCCATCCTGCAGGCCAGCCTGAGGAATATCCACCATTTTGATCTGTAACAATAAATCTTGATTGTCCTGTTCTGTTTATGGTAACAATCTTGTTCGCATTGCTAGCGATATTAAAATCCCAGTTATTGGCTATGACCAATTGATCCGTACCTGTGTTGTGCAAGCCCATTGAAAAACCTGCAACACCGTTAACATCCCAAGAGTTAAAGGCATTTCCGCCATTGGGTTGAACCCGCAGTGTGCTCGTCGAATGGGCTCCTGTACTGGCGTTATTGGTATTGTTCAAATAAATAGAGGGAACATTATTACTACCAGGACTATCTGTACCCATAACACCCGCATTCTCAACGTGAATGGCGGTTGCCGGAGAGGTTGTTCCAACGCCCACTTTTCCAGTGTTGGTTAAAACTCCTGTGTTGGACACATTTCCTGTATTGGTAATGGCTCCCACATTGGTGAAAGGACCATTGTTGGTCAAGGTGCCAGTGCCGGTTAAGGTCAAGTTATTTGAACCCTTGGCAATGGTTGTATTCTCTGACAACGTACCTCCCAATTTTACCTCAGATGGAGAAGCCGTCAATCCATTGGAGGCAGATGTAATTCCGTTTACGTTATTGATGGTAATGTTTCCAGCTGCCGCTGTTGGTTTTACTTTGATACACCAAACGATAGAAGTATTGATAGGTCTGGTTTCCGCATCTCCACCGGAGATGGTGTGGGTGTGGTCACCGTTGGATGATGAGGTGGTGGCCGCAACATCAACTGTATGATTGTGCGAACCTGCATTGTAAATCTGTAAGCCCATTGTCCAAACCTCATTCAATTCTCCCCAAGAGTTATCATAACCCGTGGTGGTTTCCCAACCTGATGCATATGCCAAACCAGGTTGAGCATTTCCCCCAGGAGCATTGTGTCCATGGGTATGCTCACCGTTGGTGGATGTAGTAACTGCCGCTGGATCTACACTGTGGGTATGTGCCCCTGCAGTGCTGATAGCAAATGGAATCACGGGAAGTTTAGTCGACCCTGCTTGGTCTGTACCCGCTGTGCTTCCTCCTCTTAAAAATCTTCCAGTACTATTGATGTCTTTCAATGTGAAAGTAGTTGCCGTGCTTGAGGCAATGAATTGAGAAGCATACGTTCCATTGAAAGTTTGAAACTCTGGATAATCTGCCCAGTTGAAAGTTCCACCAGACAAAGGCAACAGATAACCTGGAGGATTAGCATTACTTGGCCATCCCACAACGTATCCCAAATCTTGGTTGTTGCTCACCTGAGACATCTTGGTCCATGAAGAACCATTCCAATAGTAAAAACCAGCCTCTAATCCACCAGTTCCATTGCAATACACCATCAAGCCCGTAGCGGGTGACGCGATGGTTGTATTATCTGTCAACGAAGTCAAAGCTACACGAGGGGCCAAGAAGCCTTTATCTGTGGCATCGATTTGAAATTTAGCCGAGGCATCAGGTGTGCTGGTGCCTATGGCTACTTGTGCCTCAATGTTTGAAATCAATCCCAAGGCAAAAGCAAAAGAAATAATATACTTTTTCATTGTTCTATAATTCAATTTTAATTCCCTAAATAAATAAAGGTATTGATGCTTAAACTCTGCGGAGTGACATCCAAAGTTTGTTGAGTGACACCACCATTTAATGGAACTTGAACGATACCATATCCAGTGTAGCGATCCGCGGCGTTATTACACCAATTGTTGTTGGCTTCTTTCATGGTTAATACACTACTCGTAATGTTAACCACACCTGCATCGGAACCTGCAATTCTGCCATTCAAGGTCACGTTGGGCAATTGATTCTGTGCTATGGTTTTGGCGTTGGTTCCACTCACACTTCCCAAGGTGGTTCCGTTCTGCATCAATACAGAGTTACTGGCATTGGGAATATTGGCACCTATTCCCAAAGTTGTTGCGCGTGACTGTTGTGCGGCCGTCAATGTTGACTTGGCGCGACCATCCAATTTCACCCATCCGCCGTGGTCAGCAGCCTGAATACCTGTTTTGACATCACCATAAGTATTTCCTGAACCCGCCACTGTGGCTATCGTAGCCCACTGCGTTCCATTCCAAAAATAATAACCTTCCGCCAAACCTCCTGCTCCGTTGCAATACACCATCAGACCCGCAACAGGTGATGCGACAGTAGTATTATCAAATACTGAAAGCAAAGCCACACGAGGGGCCAAAAATCCTTTATCTGAGGCATCAATTTGAAATTTAGCTGATGCAACAGGGGTTAAAGTTCCTACTGCCACATTGCCCAAGATTTCAACGTTTCCTGATCCAGTAAAATTCAAATCATATCCAGCCTTATCAATGGTTGTGGTCTCAATCAAAGCGCCTCCCAATCTTACATTGGAGGCATTGGCTATTAATCCATTTGTCCCCGAAGCCGTTCCACTTACGTTATTAATGGTAATATTTCCTGCTGAAGCTGTTGGCTTCACTTTGATACACCAAACAATGGATGTATTGATTGGGCGTGTTTCAGAGTCACCACCTGATAGAGTATGGCTATGATCTCCGTTAGAAGTTGAAGTCGTTGCTGCCACATCTACAGAATGGGCATGATCTCCATTGCTGGCTGAGTTAAACGGAGCGATATCAGTGGTATGAGCATGGGCTCCTGCTGATGAGGTAGGAACAGCATTGTACCATATACCTCTATCCGTTGTAGCTGCCGAACCTTCATTCCAACGTCCATTTCCCGGATCATAAGCACCATTGTCATCATTTGCTCTTCTATGCAACGTGTGCGCGTGAGCACCGTCAGTGCTACTTCCGGTGCTAGGAGGATCGACAGAATGCACGTGCGCACCCGTTGTGGAGGTGTTCACTGCAGCCGGATCCACACTGTGCGTATGTGCTCCTGCAGTGCTGATGGCAAATGGAATCACGGGAAGTTTAGTAGAACCGGCTTGGTCTGTACCCGCGGTGCTTCCCCCTCTTAAAAATCTTCCAGTACTATTGATGTCTTTCAAAGTGAAAGTTGTTGCCGTGCTGGAGGCAATAAATTGCGAAGCATAGGTGCCATTGAAAGTTTGGAACTCTGGGTAATCCGCCCAGTTGTATGTACCGCCTGACAGGGGCAACAAGTAACCTGGAGGAGTAGCATTGCTGGGCCATCCCACAACGTATCCCAAATCTTGATTATTGCTCACCTGAGACATCTTGGTCCAAGAAGAACCATTCCAATAGTAAAAACCTTCCTCTAATCCTCCGGTTCCATTGCAATACACCATCAAGCCCGTAGCAGGTGACACGATGGTTGTATTATCTGTCAACGAAGTCAAAGCAACACGAGGAGCCAAGAAGCCCTTGTCGGTTGCGTCGATTTGAAATTTAGCCGATGCATCTGGAGTGCTGGTGCCAATGGCTACCTGCGCGTTGACGTGTGCAAAAGCAAGAATCAACATTAATAAACTACATATTGTATTTTTCATTAAGAGTATTGGATTAATCTAATTTTTCAATTTTCAATTCAGCACCTTGGTTCATCCCCCAAGAACCATCGGTCTTGAAGAATAACACTTGGCTGGCGCTGGAGGCGTCTATCACCGCATAACGACGACTATTTCCTCCCCAGTTGGATCCTCCACCGTTTTCAGCTCTTGAGTAATAAGCACTGCCGCGATACAGTGATGAATTCAAATACAAATCGATACCTGTATAATCTCCCATCATGCGGGTTACGCCCCACTCCACCAAATATTTTCCATTGGCCAGGGTACAAGTAGTATTGCCGACAGACCAAACCATATTGGCTGCGGTAACTGCGTTATAGCGGGTATCTCCCCAAACGATGTTGGTATTGGCATTGGTATAAGCACTTGAATTGTATAATGCGACTTGTTTAACGGGCATCAATTCACTCCAAGCCGATCCATTGTAAAATCTAAAACCCACTGGAGTACAATCCGTGCAGAACAACAACAAACCAGTGGCTGGAGTTGCAATGGCGTTCATCTGGGTTTGTGTCAAACGAGGCAACAATACCCCTTGGTTGGTGGCATCCACTTGCAATTTAGCAGAGGCATTGGGTGTGATTGTGCCAACTGCAGCATTGCCCATAATCTCTACATTGCCATTGCCTGTAAAATCCAAATCAAAACCCGCTTTATCAATGGTTGTCGCTTCTGTCAAAGTTCCTCCCAACTTAACATTAGAAGGATTCGCCGTTAAACCGTTGCTACCTGAAGTGATCCCCGATACGTTATTGATGGTAATGTTTCCAGCTGCCGCCGTTGGCTTCACTTTGATGCACCACACGATGGATGTATTGATGGGTCTAGTTTCCGCATCTCCGCCGGAGATAGTATGTGTGTGATCTCCATTGCTAGCAGAGTTAAATGCTGCAATATCGGTGGTATGTGAATGACTACCGCCGGACGAAGTATTGATATTTGAAGGCGAAGTGCTAGTTGTATTGGAAGCCGTTCTCCAATAAAAGTTGTTGTCCCAATCGGAGCCTGAACCTGTACCGTAGTTATTGTTACCAGCAGCTCCTATATTTTCAGCAAAAAAAGCATCATTATAAATATGGGTATGCGCTCCATCCGTGCTACTTGATGTGCTTGGGGGGTCGACAGAATGTACATGTGCCCCTGCAGTGCTGATTGCGAATGGAATCACGGGAAGTTTGGTAGAACCTGCTTGGTCCGTACCCGCTGTGCTTCCTCCTCTCAAAAATCTTCCTGTACTATTGATGTCTTTCAAAGTGAAAGTTGTTGCCGTGCTGGAGGCGATGAATTGCGAAGCATAGGTGCCATTGAAAGTTTGGAACTCTGGGTAATCCGCCCAGTTGTAACTACCACCTGACAAGGGCAACAAATATCCAGGAGGTGTAGCATTGCTCGGCCAACCCACAACATAACCCATATCTTGGTTATTGCTCACCTGAGACATCTTGGTCCAAGAAGAACCATTCCAATAGTAAAAACCTTCCTCTAATCCTCCGGTTCCATTGCAATACACCATCAAGCCCGTAGCAGGTGACGCGATGGTTGTATTATCTGTCAATGAAGTCAAAGCAACACGAGGAGCCAAGAAGCCTTTATCTGTGGCATCGATTTGAAACTTGGCTGAAGCATCCGGTGTGCTGGTGCCAATGGCAACCTGGGCACGAATCCCTAAACCCAAGAGAATGGCCGAAAGGGTAAAAATCGTATTTTTCATCCGTTTAATTTTTCGATTTTGATTAAGTTATTGTTGAAACTATTTCCTATAATCAATATTATACGATAAGTATCCCCATTGGTTACATCTGTTAATGTTACACGTTGCACATTGCCTTGATAAGGAAAACTATACGCAATGGGTTGAGACCAAGATGTTGTAAACGTGTAGTTACTATAAGTAAACACATTGTAAGAACCTGTGGTGGCTGATCCAAATACAGCTTCATCGGATGCCATGATTGACATTGATCCCGTGGTAGTTGCAAATTGCAAACTTCTATTACCAGAAGGGGCGCATTGTACTTTGAGATTACCGAGCGTTACTGGTACACCAGAATTTACACGGGCAGTGATATAATTGGGTGTTGCAGAATAAATGTCTCCATTGGCGTTGGTACCCAATTGTGCTGCATTGGTCACTTGAGACAATCGAACACCACTTGTTCCTGATGTTCCGCTATTCACTTCCAATTTATTGGCAGGACTAGCTGTGCCAATCCCTACTTCTCCTCCTGTAAATCCCAAATCATTTCCGGCATGCGCAATCGTTGTATTTTGAGTCAAAGTACCTCCCAAACTCTCTTGAGCACCGCTGTGAACTACCCCGTTATTGGCAGAAACGATGGTAGAAGATTGATTCACGATGGTCAACTGACCACTGGTTGATGTTGGTTTTACTTTGATACACCACATCACTGAGGTATTGATGGGACGGGTTTCTGCGTCACCGCCAACAATGGTATGTGTATGGCTTCCAGAAGATGCAGAGTTAAATGCAGAAATGTCTAACCAATGGTTGTGGCTTCCAGCCCAGTCTGTAAGACGTGTATACCATCCACCAGCGTCATCCTCTAAACTGGCATTTCCCCCACAGCAACCATTCCAGTCATCATTATTAAACCAAAGATTGTGTTGATGACTACCATCTGTGGTAGACAATGTGGAGGGCGGATCCACGCTATGTAAGTGCGCACCAGCGTTGGCCAAAACAAATGGGTTGGTTGGGATTGCAGTTAAAAAACCCTGCTGTGTTCCTACAATGGATCCTCCGCGAATGAATCTTGCAGCGCTATTAAGATTAACCAAAGTAAATGTAGTTCCATTTGACGACGCGATCAATTGAGAAGGTGTCGCATTGTGAAGTACCTGGAATTCTGGATAATCCACCCAAGAATAAGTTCCTCCCGTTAATGGCAAAAGATAGTTGGGCGGATTAACATTGCTGCCCCAACCCAGGATTTGTCCGACATCGGAAGCATTGGGTAAATTTGAAATAGCGACCCACTGATTGTCCTGCCAATAATAAAACCCATTGGCCATGGCAGATGAACCATTGCAATAAACCATCAATCCATCTGCAGGAGACACCACTGTAATGGAATCGTGAATGCCTGTCAATGCTATTTTAGGAATTAAAAAACCTGCACTATCTGCATCCAATTGCAGTGCTGATGATGAATGCGGGGATGATGTTCCTAGGCCAATCTGACCCTGCATCCAAGAGGTGCAAACAGAAAGGATGAATACAATTAAAATCTTTCTCATAAACATTGGTATTGAAAGATTAAATGCGTTCAATGGTAATGAAATTGGTCACATAACCTGCTCCAATGACCATGGTTACGATGTAGCCGATTCCATTGGTGGTATCTTGGAAGGTAAAACGCTCCACATTGCCGGTATTTCCTAAACTCCATCCTGGCACAATCTGCGCCATAGTGGTGTTCACCGTACGTGCAGCCACATTGTAATTGGTGTAAGCAGATCCCGCATATAGTGCTTCATCCATTCCATCCATCACAAATGAACCAGAAACCGTTGAAATCATTAAGCTTTTCGAAGCGCTGGTCGACAATTGTACACGCACATTGTCCAGGGTTACAGGCACTCCTGCCCCAACTGCGGCTGAGACACGTCTTACCACAGGCACAATATCCCCAGAAGCATTGGTTCCCAGTTGCGCGGCATTGGTCACCTGAGATAAACGAACCCCACTTGCACCTGAAGTACCACTGTTCACCTCCAACTTGTTGGCGGGAGTTGAAGTTCCGATTCCCACTTCACCCCCTGTGAAACCCAAGTCAAATCCAGCTTGTGCGATAGTCGTATTTTGATTCAAAGTACCTCCAAGTCCGATTGTGGAACCTGAAACAGTTAAACCGTTAACAGCAGAGCTCACTGAGGCGGAGGAATTCACGATGGTCACGTTATTGGAAGTTCCCGTTGGGCGCACCTTGATGCACCATACCACAGAAGTATTCAATGGACGTGTTTCAGCATCCCCACCACTCAATGTATGGGTGTGGTCTGCAGCTCCACTGCTATTGAAAGCGGCAATATCCACCCAATGGTTATGACTTCCTGCCCAATCTGTAGCGCGGGTATACCATGACCCACCATCATCCTCCAAACTCTGATTACCACCACCGCTACCATTCCAATCATCATTCTGAAACCACATATTGTGCTGATGGCTGCCATCGGTTGTGGTGGAAGTGGAAGGTGGATCAATTGAATGGGTGTGACCTCCTGCAGCGGCTGTCGTAAATGGAATAACAGGCATAGCAGTCGATCCAGCTTGATCAACACCCGCTGTGGTGCCTCCTCTCAAAAATCTTCCAGCGGTGTTCAAATTCTTCAAAGTGAATGTCGTGGCATTGCTCGACGCTATGAATTGAGAGGCATAGCTGGTATTGAAAGTTTGAAATTCAGGATAATCTGTCCAATTGTAAGTACCACCGCTCAAAGGCAACATGTAACTTGGAGGGGTAGCGTTACTGGTCCATGCCAGAACATATCCCATGTCCAATGAATTAGGAGCATTGTTCATCAAAGTCCATTGGGTTCCATTCCAAAAGTAATACCCTGCTGAAAGACCAGCAGAACCATTGCAATAAACCATCAAGCCGGTTGCTGGACTAGCAATAGTAGCCACATCTGTGATTGACGTTAACGCAACTCTTGGTGGTAAAAAACCTTGGTTAGAAGAAGAAACCTCCAATTTGGCTGAGGCATGAGGTGTATTGGTACCAATACCCACTTGGGAAAATGCAGTCAGAGAAATAACCATCAATACTGCTGTGAATAAAATACTATTTCGCATCGTTGTAAATAAATTTTTGCATTCAACGCGCGAAATTACCAATAGGTTACATCACATTTGGACAAACAAAACACCCTTAGGGTAGTAAGTTTCAGTTTGGGGTAAAGATTTTGATTTTAACTTATTGATTTTTATACCATTAAAATAAATTCAAAGCCGTAAATTGAAGGAGTATTAGGGGCTTTATAACGTTATAATTGTATCGATTTCAATTCTGAATCTAAAAAATCCAGTAAATTCTTTTCCTTATCAATGTCTAGTTTCCGTCTAATCTGCGAACGATAATATTCTATATTCTTTTCAGAGCAAGACAATAAAGTAGCCATTTCTTTACTTGTATACTTTTGTATAATGAATAAAACCACCCTTTGTTCATTCTCATTTAAAGAAGGGAAGCGTAATTTTACAATCTCCGCTTTCTTGGTATCCTCTCCATCCAAATTGGCTATCACTGCCAATTCTTGATAGTTATTAAAGAAAGAGTTAAAATCCAGACGCAATCGTTTTAATAATGTCTTAGAAGACGCGTCCACTTGTTTGGAATCATCCAAGGATTTAAAGAAACCATCAATTTGTTTTTTGAGGATAGCCAACTTAGTAACCGTGTTCAACACTGACTGAAGTTTAGAACTCTTGAATTGTAAGTCTTGCTGCAACCTTTCTTGCTCTTTTTTCACCCAGTTCAATTGTAAATTCTGAACATTTATTCTCTCCTCAGAGTCCCTGGCTTTTGCTTTCTGTGCGTTGTAGAAGAAAAATCCAACTAAAAAAAGCAAGACAATCAAAAAAACCAATGCGGCAATAAAATAGATTTGAGCCTTTAACCTTTGGGCCTGTATCTCATTCTGCTCCTTTTGCTTTTCCAACGCCATCGCCATATCCTTGCGTTCAGACAATATGGAATAATCCAAAAGCTCTTGGGCATTTCTTTCTTCCTTCAAGCAGTTCCCTTCCTCCTGAAACTGCTTATGATGATCCAATGCTTGGGCAAACTGTCCTTTGCTCTCATAATACACCGACATCAAATGATGAAATTGCTGATTCAATACATGATCCTGTTGACCCAATTTGCCTTTCATTTCAAAAAAGTCATCCGGTAAAGGTTTATCCAAAAAAATCAGCGCTTCGCACAACAAGAGATCATAGTTCATAGACCCTTTGCCATAATCCATCACCAATCGATCTATTTCCCTAGACAACATATTCCTGTTCTTGAATTTCAGAGCAAATTCCAAAAATACCTCATCATACACGCGCTCATAAAAGGTAGAGTTTTCTATTTGATTCTTAGCCAATGCCAGCCAATAACGAAAGGTATTCTCTTGATTTTTTAGCGCAAACAATTTTGCCAAATTGATGTACTTAATGGCTGACATGTTAGCCGAAAGATCCCCAGGAATTTGCACAAAGACCTGTTCGGCCTTTTTTAGATTTCCTGTTTCCATATGTGAAACACCTATATTGAGATGATTGACCCAAAAGTTCTCGTTCTTTTCCCCAAGCGCTTCAAAAATTTCTTTGGCCTCTACAAAATAGGAAATGGCGGACTGAAATAAGCCTTTGCTCATATAGGCAGAACCCAAATTGGAAAGATTGGCGGCAGCATTTTGATTTAATCGATCATTTCCAGTATATCGCTCAGTCTCTCGCCAAAAGTAAATGGCGGAATCAATGATTTGCGACTGATAATACAAAACGCCCAAATGAGCCGATACATATTGATATTCTGAGGAATCAGGATTTAGATCGATATTCCGCTTGATTGAAAATAATATCTCCTTGGCTTTTTCAAACTCCCCTTTACCAATGGCTTTCTGGGCGACCTTAATTTGAGGTTCATATTTTGAATCAACCGTATCAATGGAGGGACTCTGCTTATCTGTGTGATCCTCCTGACAAGAAATGACCATGAAGCAAACCAAACCCATCAAAATGAAAAACCATTTTGAACGCATTGTCATTACTGTATACAGTCGCATGCTACAAAGTTGCGAAAAAAGGTTCATTCTAACGAAAAAAAGGGGAAAACGATGTTTTCCCCTTCTCATTCAAAAGATTTATGGTTACTTACTCACCACCATTCTCATGGTTTTCAATTCTCCGTTTTGCAATAGCTCCACCATGTAGATACCGTTGGCCAAAGTTTGTGCAAATTCCAAAGTAGTATTCATCGCTCCTTCTACCATGAATAGATTGCTATACACTTGACGACCCGTTGCATCAGATACTCGAACATTCAATGCCCCTTCAAATCCGGTGATGCTAAAGTTCACTGTTTGCCCATTGTTGGGGTTAGGATAGATGGTGGCTGTGATGCCGTTCTCTGATCGCTCATACACAGTGATCTCATCCTCGATGGTTGGCATTCCTGCAGCGCCCAATGTTTTAACGCATTGTGTAGAGCCGTATGCTGTAACTGTTAAACCATCTACATGCTTACTGGCAACACGAACATCATAACGTTGACCATTGGCTATTGCAGGCACTGCATTCAACATCAAAACTCTTGATCCTCCGAGGGGACCTTGCACTTCTAAAGGCAAAGAAGCTTGTGGATAAACCATTGTCATTTCCCAAACATATCTTGTTGTTCCACAAACGGAACGATTGGTTGCAATGGATGATGCTGTAGACTTAAATCCAGCAGCACAACGGTCATTGGTTCTGACGTTTAAATCAGCCTCGCTAGCCAATTGAAAACTTGCAGCCGCATTTCCTCTTGCTGTTGCAGGTGTAACTGTTCCAAAGGCATCCGTTAGATTGTACAATACATCAACCGTTACATACACCGTTTGATTGCTTCCACTCAAGTTAGCAGGAGCTACTTTGCCCAATTGACAGATGGTTGAAGCCACGGTGCTGGTAACTGGGATGGCATATGACCATGTCGGCGTTCCGCTTATATCATTGCTTGCCCATCTGTTGATGGTATATCCAGCAGAATTGGCTCTGTACTTTACCTTGAAGTTCTGACAAGTGTTAGTAAAAGTATTAGTGCCGTTTGTGTACAAGGCAATATCCGTTGTAGATGGATTCAAATTAGATACCGTTAAACTGACATTACCCGGTGTATTGTTGTTATTTCTGACACACAAATAATACACATCTCCTACAATTAATTGATCGTAAATCAATGTTTCATTTCCTCCGTCAGCTGCTGCGCCTTGATTCCCAGGGTGGACATCATTCTCTGAAGCAATCGGAATCAATTGAACCGTAGCATCTGTTGGCGTCTCATACAAGCTCAAATCATTGTCATCGCCCATTGTTGCGTTACCTGTCAAGGCAATGCGCATCGCGTTTGAAGTGGCGGTAAAACTAAACCACTTGTCCAATCCCAATCCGGGAGACTGAAC
>JACCDG010425663.1_pt1 | contig 44222 bp, 49 predicted proteins | sample 7442471 | NCBI WGS metagenome assembly JACCDG01 (sample SAMN15323444, study PRJNA562643) | freshwater metagenome | isolation source: river surface water | place: USA:Blue River Watershed | collected 2017-08-17
GTTGAGACACTTGCCATCGATAAGCCACTACACGAAGAAGAATAGGGTATTTTTGTACACCACTCATTTTAGGTGTATTATCGTATAGGGAACCATGGATTGAGGAATGGCCATGCAGTCACTATATGATTTGAAGCTGGAGATTGTATTTCAGGATAGTGTAAAGGCATCTCAAACATCACTTGATCTTTTACAAGACCTCATTGAGGCATGGCTTGTGCTCATGAAAAAGTCCTTTGAGTTAGGACAACGAAACGCAAACGCGGAGCAATTCCTTGTTGAAGGTGAGCATGATCTGCTTGAGGTCTCTGAAGAAGTTATGGGAGCTCAGTCGTTTAAGAGTATTCTTGATGAGTCTTTCGAATGCACAGAGTTACTTATTGAGTCACTCTCAACATTCCTTTCTTCGCAACAAGTCCTCGACGCTGATCGACAGATTCCAGTGTCAGAACATTCTGCGGATATAACGGAAGAACCTAAGGATATCTCTTGGCAGCTTATTGCGTTAACACACTCGCTTGAGTGCGAGAAGGCGTGGAATCAAGAGCTGGAGCGTCGTAACAAAGAGCTTGAGGAAAAGATGCAACTATTACTGAATACAAAGGATCCCTTAAGTAGTGCAATTATCCAGACACTTCAGGGATTTGAGAGAGAGTGAGGTGAGTTCTGTAAAGGGTTGTAAGGGAGTCAGGAGGCCCAGACGCGAAGCGTCTGGGCCTATTCGTACCTATTCTTGTAGAAGTTGCATATTTTGGCCATTTCTTGTACAATCTCGCCACTATGAAAAAGACCGAGAAGACAGCTACAATATCAGCAGAATTCGCAGTTATTGAGACTGGTGGCAAGCAATACCTTGTCTCTGTTGGTGATGTTGTTGAAGTTGAGCTTCTTGCGGGTGAACTCAAGGAGGGTGACACGGTAGAGTTTGATAAGGTGCTTATGGTCGACAATGGCTCAGATACGACTATCGGTGAGCCATACATTAAGGGAGCAAAGGTTAAGGCTACCTACCAAGGTCTTAAGAAGGGTAAGAAGATTACCATCGTTCGCTATCAGCAGAAGTCAAACCGCGATAGACGCGTTGGTCATCGTCAAAAGTACGCGCAGGTGAAGATTGACGCACTCGTCTAAATCACAAAAAAACCCGCCAGAAGCGCGGTTTTTTTGTTATTTACCTTGTTCTACCAATAGGATATACTCCGCGACAGGAGAGGTTAAACCTCTAACGTACCTTACCAACAAGGAGAGAATTTTATGATGCCCTGTAATTTGATTCTGGTTCGCCACGGCGAATCTGAGGGGAATGTAGCGAATCGTCTTTCTCGCCAAGGTAATAACTCCCGTTTCGATCACGAGGATTTTAGCAAGCGTCATAGTTCACGATGGCGTCTCGCACCCAAGGGCGTCGAGCAAGCGAAGTGGGCTGGCGAGACTATCCGCGCACTTGGACTCACGATCGGTCGCAAATATACATCCCCCTATCTCCGTGCCATGGAGACTATGGGATGCATGGCGCTTGGTGGCCCTCATACACTCAGCGCGTATGAACTTCGCGAACGATCTTGGGGCAAGCTCGATCGCTTGCCACATGAAGAACGCATGCGGCAATATGGAAAGGATATGCTTGCCCGTGATGAAGATCCGTTTCTTTGGGAACCGCCAGGTGGTGAAGCACTCGTACAACGTACATCTGGTTTGCGAGACTGGCTAGGTACACTGTATCGAGAATGCGGAGAAATGGATTGTGTGGTTGCTACCTGCCATGCGGAGACCATTGAGGTACTCCGCGTTGTGATTGAGCGCATGCTTATGCAACACTATATCGAAATGCGTCAGGATCCCTCACAGGACATCTGGAATTGCAGTGTGCTCCAGTACACGCGTCAGGATCCCAATGATGTGCGTGCCGAACATGCTCCCTATTTCAAGTGGGTGCGGCTCAGTACTCCGCCCGATGCGCATGAAAAGGGAAGATGCGGATTCCCATGGCGAGAGATCAAGCGGCCAACCTTCAGTGATCAGGAACTCATTGCTTTTGTTGAACAGTACGCACCACAGATTGCATACTAAATTGTTCTTTTGTGTTAGTGAGTGTGAACGTCGCCGAAATCTGGCGACGTTTTCTTTTTATCTTAGGAGCGGTTCTTGAGTGCATTCTTGATAGTCTCAGGGTCGGCGTATTCAAGTTCTGATCCAGTAGAGAGGCCGCGACCAAGGTGGCTCACTTTCAAGGTATATTTTTCTATACTGTCTTTGAGAAGTATCTCTATATAGCGACTCGTGTTTTCACCATCGGGATTTACTGAGAAGCCAAGGATGATCTCGCGAAGTCCCAAAGGTCCACGCATCTCTACGAGCTGTTTTAGGGCACTGCCGCGAAGCTTTTTAGTGTCTTGCGTATCAAGAAGGGGTACGGTGCCGCCGAGAACAAAATAAAATCCATCGTATATGCCACTTCGTTCAATTGCATCAATGTCGCTATCGCGTTCTACGATGACTAGCTTTGTGTTATCACGATTCGTGTTTGAGCAGATACTACATACCTCCATTGTGCCTTCCTTGCTAAAGAACCTCTGGCAGGAAGGACAGAGTGTGACACTCGCACGTATGACACGTATGAGTTCTGATATATCAGCCACTTCTTCTTGCGGCAGGGTAAGAAGGTGAAACGCAAAACGTTTCGCTTGACGTGAGCCAATGCCAGGGAATTTCTCAAAGTGTCTTATAAGTCTATCGAGAGCAGTCATGGATTAAAAGTCGCCGTTAGTTTCACCTGAGGTGTGATGAGTATCAAGATTAATGAAGCGAACGTGCTTATTGTCAAAGTAGAGCTCCGCATGTCCTACGGGACCGTTGCGGTGTTTCTCTACAAGAATCTCAGCGATATTGGTTCTGTCAGAGTCCTTATTAATCTTGTCTTCCCGATGGATGAACATCACTACATCGGCATCTTGTTCGATAGAACCAGAGTCACGAAGGTCTGACAGACGCGGCTTTCCTCCACGTTGTTCAACGGCACGTGAGAGCTGTGAAAGTGCAATGACCGGTACATCAAGCTCACGGGCGAGTATCTTGAGTGAACGTGATATTTCGGTAACTTGTTGCACCATCGAGTCACTCGCTTTGCTTGAGGTAGGGGACATAAGCTGAAGATAGTCGACGATAAGGAGATCGAGTCCTTGCTCGTTCTTGAGACGACGCGCAGACGAGCGCATTTTAAGAATGTTATTACCTGGCTGGTCGTCGATATGTATAGGCGCTTCTGAGAGGCGCGCCATTGCTGCTTGTACAGCTTCAAATTCATGGTCGCTTGTGAGTTTGCCAGTACGAAGCTTCCATGAATCAACACCCGCCTCTGCCGCAAGCATACGGTCAACAAGCTGTTGATCGCTCATCTCAAGAGAGAAGATGCCGACAGAAGCTTTTGAGACAAGCGCGGCATTGCGTGCAATATCGAGTGCAAAGGTTGTCTTACCCATTGAAGGTCGAGCAGCGAGAATAATGAGGTCAGACTTTTGAAGACCTGCGAGAAGATTGTCGAGTGCTGTAAACCCTGTAGGAATACCGCGATGGATTTCTTCGGATGAATTTAGTTTCTCGAATCGATCCCATGCTTCTGTCAGTGAGCTACCGATAGGAGTAAATTTTTGCGTCGTAGGGGCGTTGGTAACTTGATACACTTTCTTCTCGGCAGAATCCATCGCCTCGTCGATGTTTTCAGGGTCAGAGTATCCAATCTCTGCAATATCGTCTGCGGCAGTAATGAGTCCACGAAGGATGGCTTTATTTTGCACCAAAGTCGCATAGTACAGCGCGTTACCTGCAGCGGGCACAAGTTCAACAAGTTCAGTGATATAGCTTGCTCCGCCTACACGATCAAGAAGATCACGCGTCTTAAGCTTTGTGGTAATAGAGAGAATATCGATAGGATCACCTTTAGTGAAGGTGTCGAGTATGGCACGATAGATGTCACGATGTTTCTCAGCGTAGAAAGACTCAGGGTAGACTGTCACCGCAACATCGTGCATCACCTCTGATTTGAGAATGATCGCTCCAAGAAGTGCTTGTTCTGCATCAAGATTATAGGGAGGAACACGATGTGAGCGACTTCGTGTTCCTCCTGCGCGTTCTTCGCGTGCATCCGCCATAGTGGTGGCATTGTAGCACTGTAGGAGAGCACTGTCCTTTGTGGACTACGGGGGGATAATTCAAGGCCCTATCTTAGCCAGCTTTTGAGATACGCTGACCTTCAGGTGTGTCTTCCACAGTGTATCCAAGGAGGTTAATTGCTTCGCGGATACTATCAGCCTTGGTCCAGTCGCGCTCTTCACGCGCGACCTTACGTTCGTTGACAAGTATTTGCACGGTTTCAGGAATCTCCTCATCTTTCATGATGCCAAGTTCACGGCGCACATCGCTTGGTGCATCCGAGAGACCTATATCGAATACCTTGTCGAATTCTCGAAGTGTTGCAACCTTGTCGGCGTCTGACACCTGAGCATCTTTCATGAGTTCCCACATAACTGCGACTGCGCGTGGCGTATCAATATCGTCGTTAATCGCAGTATGAAATTGCTTACGATATGCTTCATTCACTTTCCCTACTTTCTCACTTTGCTCACTAAACATAAATCGCTTGAGTCGAAAGAGTGCTTGCTTACTACTTTCTAAGGCTTCCATGGTGAAGTTGAGTGTTGACCGATAGTGTCCCGTAAGAAGCCAGTATCGATAGGCGACCGCAGGAAAGCCCTGATCGATGAGGCTCTTGAGACGGATACCATTGCCGAGTGACTTTGCAATTTTTGTGTCATCGATTTTAAGATGCGCATTGTGTATCCAGTAGCGCACATATGGTTTGCCAGTCGCTGATTCTGCTTGAGCAATCTCGCCGTTGTGGTGTGTATATTGCAAATCTTCGCCACCTGTGTGAATGTCTATTTGCTTACCTAGGGTTGAGAAGCACATAGCCGTACACTCGATGTGCCAGCCAGGAAAACCTTTACCCCAGACACTTTCCCAACCAAGAAGTCCTTTCTTCCATAGTGCAAAGTCGGCAGGATGTCGTTTCTCGGGATTTATCTCAACACGAGCACCGTCTTTTAATGCATCAAGATTTATATTGCCTAGGATGCCATACCGAGGAAATTTTGATATATCAAAATAGACACCGTCACTTGTTTCATACGCATAGCCTTTCTCATAGAGTGTCTTGATAAGCTGTATCTGTTCAGTAACGTACTCACTTGCAGGGGTGTAGGTAGTGGGTGGAGTATTACGAATGAGCCGATTATCATCTTTGAATGAGTCTATATATACCTGCGCTATATCGCGCATTGCAGAAAGAGTTATTGGTTTTCCCTCGCGCTTTAAAGCTTTCATCATCTTATCTTCGCCGTCGTCACCGTCGTCAGTGAGATGCCCAAAGTCGGTGAAGTTGAGTGTATGCTTTACCTCGTATCCGTTATATTGGCACACGCGCTTTGCAAGGTCCGCTGTCACAAATGATCGAAGATTGCCGATATGGATATGGTCGTACACGGTCGGTCCACATGAGTACATGCTTACGACACCTGGCTTCAGTGACTCGAATTTCTCCTTTTTATGTGTAGCGGAATTATAGAAATAGAGTGGCGGATGTTTTGGGGCCAATCGGAGTTTTGAAAAGATGCTAGTCATGCCAGAATAGTCTACCAGAAGTTGCACAGGCACACGAGATGTGTCCATATATAGATTCTTGTACTTATTTTTTGTATCGATGGGGGAGTTTATGCAATAATCAGTGTATGCGTGATGAGTACCATATAACAGCGACAGAATCGAATACAGAACCTCGTGAGACTGACAACTCTTTGCATACACAACCAGAGCAACGTACGTCACGACTTCTTGGTATTGGACTCGCTGTTTTGCTTGCTACTGCTACATTCTTTTCAGGACTCCATGTAGGAAATGGTATGCCGCTTGAGGCAAATGTACTTTCCATTTTTGCCCAGAAGCCTACTGTCTCTGAAGAATCTGTTGATTTGAGTGAGTTTTGGCATGTGTGGAATCTCCTTGAACAAAAATTCGTTACTTCCACAACAACAGAATCAGTCACTACAGAGGAGCGTGTACAGGCGGCAATCGCAGGACTGGTACGCTCGTACGACGATCCATACACGACATATCTTCCTCCAGCAGAGGCAGAAGCATTTGGTGAGGACATTAGTGGAAACTTTAGTGGCGTTGGTATGGAGGTAGGTATTCGAGAGGATGTTATAACCGTAATAGCACCACTTCCAGAGAGTCCCGCAGAAGCAGCTGGTATTCATGCAGGTGATGCAATTGTACGCATCAACGACCAGTCTACTGAAGGAATGAGTACTGATGAAGCAGTGCGACTCATTCGTGGCGAGAAGGGCACACCTGTCGCACTCACTATTTTCCGAGAAGGTGAAGAAGAGTTTTTGAAGATTACTATTACACGAGACACTATTACGATACCGACAATTAAGACGGAACAGAAAGGCGACGTATTCATCATCGCGCTTTATAGTTTCAACGCACTGGCTGAGACAGAGATGCAGAAAGCGCTTCGTGCATTTGTACAGAGTGGTAGTAAGAAGCTTGTACTTGATCTTCGTGGTAACCCAGGAGGATATTTGCAAAGTGCAGTCTCGATTGGTAGTTACTTCCTTCCGCTCGGAAAGACTATCGTGCGCGAGAGCTTTGGTGACGGGGAAGATGAGGAGGTCTATCGAAGCTTCGGACGCGAACTTGGACGCTCGGCTCCTGAAAAGATCGTTGTGCTTGTTGATGGAGGTTCTGCTTCAGCATCTGAGATTCTTGCGGGAGCTTTGAAAGAGCACGGTGTTGCGACCATTATCGGTACCCAGACATTCGGTAAGGGCTCAGTACAGGAGCTTGTAGAGCTTGATAAAGGGGCTGCACTCAAGGTAACGGTAGCTCGCTGGCTTACGCCAAACGGTACTTCTATCTCTGAGGGTGGTCTTACCCCCGACATTGTTGTTGAGCGCACTCAGGAAGATAGGGTTGGAGAGCGCGACCCACAGTTGGATGCAGCTCTTGAATTTCTCTCGAAGTAGTGTCTCTAGAGACGTCACTTGGACAGTAGACGCTCCTCTGGTATCATGTGGCACACATGAAAGTTATTCTATTACGCGACGTGGCAAAGGTAGGACGGAAAGGAGAAGTCTGCGAGGTTCCGAGTGGGCATGCAATTAACCTTCTCATTCCAAGAAAGTTTGCGGCGCCTGCAACTACGGAGAATATGAGTCGACATAAGGCGGAGACTGCACGGCGCGCGCAAGGTCAGGCACAGACCGCTGACGCGTTCCAAGAGGCAGTCAATGTGCTTAAGGAAAAGGTCATCATGTACGTAACAGGTGCAAATGCACAAGGACATCTCTTTAAAGGTATTCACGCTGATGATATTGCAGCTCGACTTACTGAAGATGGATATCCGATTAGTGAGCAGGCAATTGTACTTGCGCATCCAATCAAGGATCTGGGTACGCATATGATTACCCTCAAACAGGGAGGTATTGAAGGAGTGTGCACATTAGAAGTCGTTAAGCAGTAGTTATGGCGAGTGTTAAACAGATTATCTTTGTATTGGTACTATCAGCTCTTATTTTAGGCGCTATCGGATGGTGGGTTGATAAAAGCGCTGCGCCACCAGAATTACTTCTTGATGTGAATGAAAAACTTGAAGGACCACTTTCACCTGAGGAATTAAAAATCGATAATCCTGACATAACCAACCCTATGAATAGAATCGCTGTCATGAAGACAAACAAAGGCACTATTGAAATAGAGCTCTTTGAAGATCAGATGCCTATTACTACTGGTAATTTTATTAAACTTGCAGAAGAAGGTTTTTACAACGGCATCAAGTTTCATCGCGTGATTGATGGATTCATGATTCAAGCAGGCGATCCGAATACTAAGGGTACTGATACTGCAAGTTATGGTCGTGGTGGTCCAGGTTACACCATTCAGGATGAGTTTGTAGCAGGCGAGCTTCTCACGAACGTACGGGGTACCATCGCTATGGCAAACACGGGTCAACCAAACTCAGGTGGTAGTCAGTTCTTCATTAATACCGTTGATAACACTGGGCTTGATTTTGACAAAGAACCATTCAGTTCACGACATCCTGTCTTTGGTAGGGTAATCAATGGTCTCGATGTGGTTGATACAATAAGTGACGTTGCGGTCACTCCAGGTAACAATATGCCTATTGAGCCAGTCATAATTGAGTCGGTGGCAATCGTTGATGCACAATAAATAAAGGCACGGAGCAACAAAAAATCCGAGACATAGGTGTCTCGGATTTTTTGTTGGAGCGTAATTATTCAACTATCGATACTTTTGTCTTTACCTTTGTTTCTCCCGTGAAGCTTGTCTTGCGCATATTACCAAAAGTAACCTTTCCAGCCTTACCAGCGTAGAGTGTGTGATCCTTACCGACGCGAACATTCTTACCTGCTTCAATCTTAGTACCGCGCTGTCGTACGATTATTTCACCAACCTTCACTTTCTGACCATCGCCGCGCTTAACGCCGAGGTATTGTGGGTTTGAATCGGTTAGGTTTTTTGCGCTACCTGCAGCTTTTTTGGTTGCCATGGTCCCTTAATTGACTAAAAATCGCGCGAGCAAGGTGCTCACATGGATGTATAATAACTGGGTGAGTATACAAGACTTGAGGCTAAAATTCAAGGGATTCGTCACTAACCCAGAGTACCTTCTGGCACTCTTGATTATCACGGTCTCCCTCACCTCATTTTGGCTTGGAAGAATCTCAATAGAAGGAAGTGGGACAGCTTTCCTAGGTACTAGTCTTTCTGAACTTCATACGACCACAGGCTCTGGTCTGTTATCAGGAGCTGCAGATGTCTCTACTAGCGCGGGTAAGGCCCTAGAGGTCGCCTCAACGACTGATGGAGGCTATGTAGCTTCAAAGAACGGTACAAAGTATCACCTGCCATGGTGCGGAAGTGCAAAGCAGATTAGTGAGCAAAACAAGATCTTTTTTGCAACAAAAGCAGAAGCTGAAGCTGCGGGATACACGCCAGCAGCTAATTGCAAGGGAATCTGAACCAGTGTAGTGTTTTCTATGGACAAAGTCGTCCTTTCTCACGAGAGATGAGGAGTATCCTCATGAAACATGGCATCGAGTTTTTTGTTGATGAAATGACCAACGCGGAAAGAATTCTCCGTATTGCCAAGCAAATCGTCGAAAGATTCCCGAATGAGCCAGAGGTCTCCGATTTCATCAAAGTTGCAGCAAGTATTGAGCCTGTAAGTGCGGGCGACTTGGCTCGCCTTGGTAGCATCCTTTTCGGTTTTGATAGTGACGATGTGCGAACCACGGCTATGGAAATGGCTAATGATGCCTGCGAAGTCTGCCGTACAACTGACAAGTGGCTCATTTGCCCGACGCGTGGTTGACGCACAGAGTGGTGCATCACAAGAAAAGCCCGAGACAAGGATTGTCTCGGGCTTAACTCTTTTCTCTTTTTAATTCTCTACAAACGTGAGCGCCTTACCACGGAGGGTGCCGCGACCAGTTCGCCCAATTCGATGCACATAATCCTCAAAAGTATTTGGCAGGTCATAGTTGATGACATGCGAGACACCATCTACATGGATGCCACGTGCCGCGACGTCTGTCGCAACAAGTACACGAGCATTTCCGCTCTTGAACCTTTTGAGTGCTCGCTGACGTTGGCTATGGCTCTTATTGCCATGAATAGAATCAGCTTCGATGCCATGTGCAGTGAGCTGCTGTGCAAGCTTTTCAACACTGTGCTTCATTGAACCGAAGATGATAACGCGACGGAAGCTCGAGTCAGCAAGAAGTGAGCAGAGTTTTTCAAATTTTTCATGATGTTGATAGCGCACCACGTTCTGCTCGATGCTGTCGGTCACGTCCTTCTTTTTCACTGAGATAGTGATCGGATTTTTCATACAGTCATGTACGAGGGAAGTAACTTCTGTTGGCATTGTTGCTGAAAAACAGAGGGTTGTACGTTCCTTTGGTGTAGCAGCAAGGATTTCACGGATATCACGAATGAATCCCATGTCAAACATACGATCAGCTTCATCAAGTACCACGGATGTGATACCACTTGTCTTAAGTACCTTGCGTCCAAGAAGATCGAGTATGCGTCCTGGAGTGCCAATAATGAAGTGATTGTGATGACGAAGTGCGCGAATTTGCGGACTGATATTCATACCGCCGACAACAATGACAGAGCTGATGTGCATACCTGGTGTAAGGGTACGAAGCTCTTCCTGTATCTGAAGTGCAAGCTCGCGTGTTGGTGCGATTATCAAAGTCTGACTACCACGCACATGTAGTGTCTTGTGAATCAGGGGAAGTAGAAATGCTGCAGTCTTTCCCGTACCAGTCTCTGCAAGACCGATGACATCGTGTCCTCTAAGTATCTCAGGAATTACCTGATCTTGGATTGGAGTAGGGATAGTTCGCCCAATACCGCTGAGAGTATTTGCGAGACGGTCGTGCAGACCGAAAGTAGCAAAGGTATGCTTTGGTGTATAGACTTCTTGTACCACCTCAACAGGATTGGTGTTAATGAATTGTGATGGATTGAACGTTGGCATCTTTCGGCCGCCGCGTCCGTTTCCACCACGTCCACTCTGTGGACGGCCACCTCCACCAAATGGTCGGTGTACGGAATGACCACCTCTGCGTGGTGAGAAGTGTGATGATCGAGTGCCCTCGCTTGATCGTCTGGGGTATGAGTGCTGTTCAGATCCGCGAGAAAAGGAGTGACGCTCCGATCCATGCGTCGATGAACGCTGTTCTGATTCTCGGCTTGATCCTCGTTCAGGACTTCGAGAAAAAGAGCGTGACCCAGTTCCTCGTTTCTGGAAACGTCGCGGTCCACTACGCGAAGCGCCATGGCGCGAACGCGAAGAGAAGCCGTCCCCGTGGGGGCGGTGTGTATTGTTCATGTATGTAAGTTTTATGTGTTAGGCAAGACGCAGTGCATCTTGAAGCCGTGCAGGTATTTAATTCAAACGTTTTTTGGAGTCGTCTGCAGCTTCAGAGCCCTACACAAGTATCGAAAGCTTGTGTTAACTATAACACATATTCAATCAAATAGGAAGTTTTGCATTTGTCGTTATCTCTTTGCGACGATGATTAAGCGTTTTGATTCAACAGGAATATACTCTCCACCTTTAAAGTCTCCATAGATACCATTGATAGCACAGCCGTACTCGCGCAACATCGCGAAGTATTCTTCAGGTTGATACACATTTAGTTTCGCTATTTTAGTCAATGCGCCACGAGAATAAGTAAGTGTTTGAACTGATGTTATATGATCAAATTCTTCAATTTCTGTACTCGTGTCTGTTGTACGTTCGGTACGCCAGCCATGTTCAGACATCTCTTTACAAAATCGTACGGGATTACGTACATCAATGACTATGATACCGTCATCTTGCTTTACACTATGTACAAGGTTTTGCATCACGAGCGTGTCCTCCTTGCGCGAAAAGTATCCGAATGAACTGAACATGTGAATCGTTGCATCAAACCCTGTATATGCAATATTTCGCAGGTCAGCTTGAGTAAAGGACACGTTCTCAATATTCCGTGCATTCTCTTTCGCTACACGCAACTGAGATTCATACGCATCTACACCAACGACTTCATATCCTCGTTTTGCAAGTTCGATTGAATGCCTTCCAAATCCGCAGGGTATGTCCAATATCTTTTTTGTATCGGTGTTAAAGAGAGATATCAGAAAATCTACCTCAAGTGCAGTGCGTGTAGGGGTAATGATTCCTTGATAGAACTCTATGTACTTCTCATCAAAATATTCGTCATGCCAACTCATATACCTATGGTGTGATATTTAATAGGGTAGCACGAAATAGTGTATTAGGGAGAGAATTAATTCGGCTATCACAATAGCTCTTGCGATGATTATTTTTACGTACTATGATCGGAGTGGCTATGACGATAGCCAAGTTCTTTCCAGAAACCATTTCATTGGAGCGCTCCTATGAATATTCAGAACGGGTTGGCGGCTTTACAAGCCGAAGATTTGAGCAACATCATTCGTATCACCCGCCGCAAGCTTGAACAGGAGGGTCGGCAAGTCATCCTGAAGGACGACGAAGCCGTAATTGCTCTGAAGCAATACTATGCGTTGCCTTTGCTCGCATATCCGCGTCAGCAGTTTGCGATTTCGTCCGTAGTGGACAGCTATTGGCATTTCCATGTCCTTGATACTCGCGGTTATCGCGACTTCTGCCACCGGGTTTATGGTTGCTTCATGCATCACGTGCCGATGGACCCTGATGATCGTATCGATTTTGTGCGGGTACGCAATTTGTACAAACAGACTCGTGCCTTGCTTGTTCAGAATTTCGTTGGCGCCGTTTCAGAACGGGCATACCCCATTCTGCGAGGCAATGATAAGGACGTTGTCATCTGTCGATTCGACTACTGTGTCACAGGAGACCTGTTCGACAATCTTCTGCAGGCAGATGGTGATCACTATACGATGGATCTGTTTGACGACTTTTTGCAGACAGATAGTGAACACCAATCACCAGAAGCACGTACTGCTTGATGTAAATAGTGGTAGCGCGCGGTCCTTTGGACCGCGCGCATTTCTGTATATGTATCCCAGCTATACTTAATAATAGGAGGCATACTTTTTGTTGTATGTTAGAATCTGAAACAAGGACACGAGAACCATAGGATTCATTACATTACTGATATACAACGTATAGCACCTCTTTATGCCACGGAAGATGAATGAGGATAATCAATCGGATGCGTCGGCTCTTCTTACTCCGCTCGCTGATGCCTTAGCGGAGATAGAAAGACGTCGTAATGACGCGATACTCATAGAGAAGGTAGAGGAGTATCTCAATAAAGATATACCTGAGTATTTCAAGCGCTCGCAACCAATTCTGTATCTTGCTCGTCACGTTGCTTCGCCAAATTTTGAAACGCTTCGTTTCATTGAGCTTGCAAAGCCATTTGCCTTACCTATGGTCATTGGTCAGGATGTGAACGATAAGTTTGTTTCAGGGAACTCACTCAAGCGATCTCTTGGAAAGATGCCGATTGTTCGATGCATCTCAGCAGATCATCGTGAAATGCTTGAGAATTTCACTATCATTAATTTTGAAACAGCAAACGCTAAGAAATTGAAAGATATTGATACCATCTTCAAGATTCCATTGGTCAAGTTTCATAATGAACTCCTTTCAGAGATATATCCTCATGCGATAGAGGTAGTGGATGACTCAACATGGATAGATCGAAATAATCGTGGAAATCTCCTTGAGCATTACAAAAAGTTCCTTGCACTCTTTATAGTCCACGGTGTGATGTTTGAATACTACCCCGAAGAAGACGCTTTCCTTATTGAAAATGTGTTAAAACCTGCGTTCGCGTTCATTCAGAAAGAATTTGGTGTTGTACCGCTTATCGTTAGTCTTGTTGATGATGATATTGTACATGTACGTAATTGGACTGCCTATCCAAGCGTGTTGTATTCACAAGTAAAGAATGCATGTAAGGGCATGTGTTTTGACAAGCTCATCGTTCCACCCACACAAGTCGGACAGCTCTCTTCATTGGAGCAGGCACCTTCATGTAGGACGATAGAGTAGTTTTTCAAACTCTCGAGCAAAATAAAACAGGGAACCGACGTAAGTCGATTCCCTGTTAGGGACACACACATGTCGCTTGTGTCAGAAGTTGAAGACGAGTGTCGCGAGAACGCTCGTATCTCCACGATCAGCAAGCGGTACCGCAACACGGAACGCAAGATAATCGTTAAGTCTCCACGTTGCCACTGGTCCGATGCCAAAGTCTTTTTCAGCATAGAGACCAACGAGATGCTTTCCGACATACCGTTGGAGATATGCCTGGTAGAACCATGGGTCGTCTACTCCTTGGTATCGTTCGCCTGAAAGGAAGAATTCCCACTCTTCCGACGAGTAACCAATCCACGGAGCGATCACGTTCTGTGTGACGCCGTCAAAACGAGCTTTGCCTGCACCGAGTGCGATGGTCCAGCCACTGTCCCAGGTCTTCGAGAGACCTGCGTAGAGTATGTTGCTGAACTCATCGTGATAGCCATTAGTCCAGACCGCAAGAGTGTCCGTGAAAGCGTACTCGAGATACGCTTCCTGAGACAGGAAGCTATCGCCACCGCGATACTCGTTGAGATAGACCTCACCGTAGAAGGGGAAGTCGTCCGAAGCGAATGCGGTAGGCGAGACGATCAGGGCGCAGACCAACAGGATGGTCTTGATGCTCATGTGTGTACTCCTTGTTGTGGATGAACTGTATTTTTACCATTGAACCATAATGGATACATAGTGTCAAGTATAGGGTATTGTAATATTTATAGTATGTGGTATAATAAAGGCTGTCCATAGCACATTGAAAAGGGGTATGAAATGGCCGAATTCACCTGGTTTTTCCTGGCTGTGATTGGGCCGTTTCTGTATGCCCTCACAAACCATATCGACAAGCATCTTCTGAGTACGTACTTCCGAGAGGGGGGCGTACCAGTGCTCATTATTTACTCTGCTTTGCTCTCGATCTGCGTACTACCAGTAGCCCTTTGGGTCGACCCCAGCGTACTTTCGGTCGATACCGAGAATGCTGTGGTACTTGGAGGCGTGGCAGTCATTGATGTCATTCTTCTGTGGGCCTATCTCACTGCACTCTCCGAAGACGAGCCAACTGTCGTGATCATCTACTACCAACTGATACCCGTCCTGGGTCTTGGTTTGGGATACTTTATCCTAGGGGAGACGATCACTGAAATACAGCTCGTCGCGATGGCGATCATCATTGGAGGTGCTCTGTTCATCTCGTTTGAAATGAACGAGAAGGGCATAGTCTTCAAGAAAAGAACAGCAGGTTTAATGCTCATTGCATGCACCTGCTGGGCTCTCGAGATGACAATCTTTAAGAAGGTCGCGCTTGAGGAAAATGTCTGGCGCTCGCTCTTTTGGGAGTGCTTGGTACTCAGCTGCATCGGAATTGGCCTAATTACGTTGGTTCCAAAGTATCGGAACTACTTCTTTACTCAATTCAAGAAGAACTCTGCTGCCGTGGTATCACTCAACGTGGTCAACGAAGGGTTGTACATTGTCGGTAATCTGACCGGAGCTTTCGCTGCAATGCTTGCGCCGGTCGCGCTCGTTCTACTTATCAACTGTTTCCAACCGATGTTTGTGTTGGTTATAGGTATCCTGATTGCGGTCTTCTTCCCGAAGCTCGCAACAGAGAAGCATACGCGACGAGGCCTGGCACAAAAGGTCATCGCTATTGCAATCACAGGAGCTGGTACCTACTTGCTTCTGTAGGACAAGATCAGTAGCATCACTTGAACACGCAGTCTCCGGACTGCGTGTTTTTCTATCTCCAATATCTGGAAAGATAAGGAATCTTCCGTCTTTTTGCATTGTTTACTTTCATGCTAGGCTATTTAGATTATGATTCCCGATACTTATATTTCACTGGATGAGGCACGCGAGGAATTAAGACGTCGACAGGTGGATACTGCCCTTCGTTCCGCGATTGAACATGAACTAGGTAACGGGATGATGCCTGGCTTTAAAGATACGCCGCGTGGGGGTGTATTTAAGAACATATGTTCTCCTGATAATGCTTTTACTTTCTTTCTGCAATGCTCGAATTATGTTGGCACAACACCGCTCTTCTTTGAATATCTAGGTGATACTTTCTCAAAAAACAATGAAGAGAAGCTGGGTCTAGCAAAACTGAGAATCACGAACGGTGATTCACATTCAATAATCACTCTCTTTAGTCCACACCGCTGGAATGGGCATCAGCTGTCTGAAATAACTCTGCAAAATGGCACAACTCTTGTAGATTTCCACCACGATTTAGTGAAATGTTCGGGATATATGACCGAATATCGTGATAATACCGTTTGGTTCAAAGACCTTGGGAAACCATCAGATTATTATTACTATTTCTTCCTGCACTTCATTGCACACGGTGTACTTTTTGAAGTGTATACCTCAGATGAGGAAAAGAGTTTCTATGATGTAGCCATTTTTCCAAATCTAGAAAAGATACGACAGAAGTTTGGCGTCATCCCACTTATAGTTAGTGCGTTGCCAGATCCGAACACACAAACAGTAGCAGAAGATTTCTATTGGTGGAGCTATCCGCCACATATAAATGATTATCTTCTGAAGTATGCACAGGATAATGGCTTGCACATAGATTCTGTAGATATCTAGTTGTGTATGCACGTAAATAGCGAAGCCTTTATACACCCAGTAGGGGTATGTATATTGGTGTTTTTTGTTACACTTGGGACAGTAGTTGAGTTATGCTTTGGTTTCATAAACACTTCTTCTCGTGCACATTGATCGTGGTATTGCTTTTTGTAGTGATTGTCTCCTATGTGCGCTTCATGGTCCTCAATGACTATGTTGTTGCTTACGAAGGTGATTGTGATCCCTATACTGAGAGTTGCTTTGTCGGCTGTGAAGACGAGGAGTGTACGGAAGAATATTATTATTCTCGTATACAGAAATATGCACCACATGTTGAGGCTCAGTGTGGTGTTGATATCACCGATTGTGATGCAGCATACGAATGTCTTCCTGAAGACGGGAGTCGGTGTAGCATATCCTATTGTGATCCATCGATAGATGGGGAAGATTCTTGTGATCTTCTCACCGAGGCGGATATGGAGACCGTGATTCCTGACGCCGGAGACTATACAGCCGATGAATCAGAGCTTGATGTGTCTGAGGAAGGAATGGATGAAGCTGATAGCGAGATGGGTGCGAGTTTAGAGGAAGTAATTAGCGAAGAATTATGATCTGCAACTATTTCTCAGAGCCGTCATGGTTCATTTTTGCCTCGGATCTACCAGCGCTCGTATATTACTCGCATATACCTACCATCCTTGTAGCATTCCTCATCGGGTTGTTTGTATACCTTAACGGAAGAAAGCTGCTGATTAACCAGCTACTTTTTGCCATCACTGCCTGCTTCTCGTTATGGGTATTCTTTGACCTTATCGCCTGGACCAATATACACAGTGACGAAATTCTATTTGTTTGGTCGTTCTTCAATGTTTTACAAGGACTGATTGCGGTACTCTCGGTTTATTTTATATACGTCTTTGTTACAAAAAAAGATGCATCGGTCGCACTGAAATCAATATTCCTTCTACTCTTATTGCCAATACTAGTTTTTGCACCAACGTACTTCAATCTTGGCGGTTTTAATATCACGAATTGTGATGGCTTTGAGTTTCTGGGACTAACCTATGAAGCGTATCTTAATCTGGTCGGCGTTATAAGTCTCCTTGGGATATTGGTAGTCTGCGTAAAAGGTGCAATTAACTCTAGTGGAGACCGACGAAAGGAGATCTTATTGCTAGGTTCAGGCATTGGCGCCTTCATTGTCTTGTTCTTTGGTATTGTGAACTCCGCATCGTATCTCGCAAATATCAGTGCGCTCTCAGACCCTAATCTTGAGATGTACGGTCTCTTCGGCATGGATATTTTTGCTATCGTTCTGGCTTACCTTGTTGTCCGATTCAAGGCATTCAATGCAAAGCTTCTTGCCGCGCAAGCACTCGTCCTAGGACTTATCGTGCTCGTTGGTTCGTTAGTGTTCTTTGAAACGTCTTATGCTGGAGACGTTATTGTAGGCATTACTTTTATCCTTGCGTGTATCGGCGGATACTTCCTTGTACGGAGTGTGAAGAAGGAGGTGGAGCAACGAGAGCAGATCGAGAAGCTTGCAACAGATCTTCAGAGAGCAAACGAGCGACTCAAGGAGCTCGACAAGATGAAGTCGGAATTCGTCTCTATTGCATCGCATCAGCTTCGCAGTCCGATTACCGCTATCCGCGGATATATATCAATGCTTGTTGAAGGTTCGTATGGAAAGTTCCCTGATAAAGCGCAGGAGGTACTTGAGCGTATCGGCGAGTCAAGTAAGTTTATGGCGACTTCGATAGAGGACTATCTCAATGTATCTCGCATTGAAGCAGGAAATATGAAGTATGAATTGAGCGACTTCAATCTCAAGGAGCAAACTGAGAAGGTTTCAGACGAGTTGCGTCAGGTCGCCATGAAGAAAGGACTTGTGCTTGTATTCCGTTCAGATGTGTCTGGTAGCGGTGTCGTGCGTGCAGACATCGGCAAGACGCGCCAGGTCATAATGAACTTCATTGATAATTCGATAAAGTACACTCCAAAGGGAACAATCACGGTTGTGGCACACGATAATCCAAAGCAGAAGAAGATGTGGGTCACCATAAGTGATACAGGTATCGGTATGAGTAAGGAGACTCTGAGTGAAGTATTTGATAAGTTTGTTCGTGCAAAGAATGCTAATCAGGTTAACGTGACAGGCACTGGCCTAGGACTATTCGTAGCAAAGAAGATGGCAGATGGTATGGGAGGCAGGGTTTGGGCAGAATCAGAAGGTGACGGCAAAGGCTCTTCGTTTCATATTGAATTTCCAGAACTCCCTGGCAAAGCAAATCCCGCGTAGCTAAAACTTTATGTTGTGTGGTTTATACCGTTCAACAATTTCTCTTATAGACGGGTGGGTAAAAAGTGTTTTGATATCTGTCTGGTTCTCGCACAGAATCATTCCTTTGCTCAATACTGTGAAATCTTTAGGTGTGAGGTTGTGTTTAGACCATTGTTCAAGTGCTACCGAGGTGCTCTCTGTTAATAGTGTATGAGCATAGTACATGGCAAGTATTTCGCCAGCTGCTTCATTAAATACAGTACTAGATTCAATGTATGAGATGAAATTGTTTAGGTTTATGTGAGCGAATTCATGTAGAAGTAAGTAAGTACGGAATTCGTATTTCTGTATATCAGGTGGTCGAATCCCAAGTACAATAGTTTCATTATGAGCAAATGCATAATTTATCGCATGTACGGCTATGTCGATACGATGAGTGTGCCATGGTATAAACGTTAAGTTGGGTAACATGCTCAAGTAATTCTCAAGTCGAGACGCATTTTGCCGTAACCATAGTTCAGTATCTTCTATATCTTTCTGAAAAAAGTAATCATTAGTTTTAATGAATCGTCTCGCTAAATTTTGTATACGAATTCGTTTAAATGTACCAACAATCGATCTAGATTGAAGGTATTGATAGTTTTGAATAAGTTGAACTGGTCGGTCAAATCCTCGAAACGCATTCCAAGTGCTTGGATCACTTAAAATAGGCAAAAGTGTGCTAAAACGTTCAAGGGCACTCGCCTTTGTATACGTAAGAATATTTACTTTTGGAGCTACTCTTGACATATCCTAATTTCAATTTACTGTAACATACAGAGAGCTTCTTTGAAAAATCTCACTTGTCTAAAGGGGTGGTGAAATGCTCACTATCAGATCACGCCACATTCATCTCAGAGAGGTTGACCAGGGTCATTTCCTACAACTTTATGAATGGCGAATCCAGTCTGATTTTATCGGAAGGTGTACTCTTAGGGGTATGGTTACTTTTGATGAATTTTGTCGAGAGATAGCAACAGATCTCATGACTGACCGTCACGAGCAGTTGATAATTGAAACGCCTCGCAGCGGACGGAGTATTGGAACTATCTATGCGTATGGAGGTAGTCCAGCGACGCAAGATGTTCTGATCTCTGCTTATGTGGACCCTCGATTTCAAGGAAGAGGGTACGGTGTTTACGCAGCTGTGGCATATGCTCAACATCTTTTCATGTTGCGAGGTGTGAAGAGATTACACATGGATGTGTATAGCTGCAATACCGAAGTACTGAACATTCTGTACCAGATCGGGGCAACAGCTGAATCGTTTGCAGATCGTGTGAGTGTAGCAGAACACTATTCACGCGAAGTTCGCCGCTTTGTTTTTGCCGACGAACAAGCGGTCAAACTCAGTCGGTTTCTATAGCCCGTAAGGAGAGTTGTGATGGGTAAGTACACTGAAAAAGGAAACGCAACCCAGAAGATTCACATTCGTGGTGACAAGCCAAGTGTCACGAAGCAGGAGATACGCCACAGCAAGAGCGACTCAGGTCGAAGCTCGTGGTTCTCAGGTGGTTCGGGCAACACACCACATGTCACCAAGCATTCTGACGGTTCCATCTGGAAGACTGATGGAAACGGAAAGGCATCGAGTGGTGGCGGGTCAGGCAAGTAGAGTGCGCTGTTCACAGCACGATCTTGGAGGCGTATGTGCAACATATACATACGCCTCTTTTTATTTCGCATTCAAGAAGGAGTAATGAAACACATCGGTATAATGAACTGAGTGTCTTCCAGCAAATATGAATCGTCAGATAAATCACTATCACAAGGAGATGAAAGAATCCTATCTCGAATGTTTGTCAGAACTAGATATTGTGTACCTTCTTAAAGACTAGCTCCTCTCCAAACTTTTGAGTACGCGGGTATATAGGTCTTCGACGATTTTTTCTTGCACTTTGCCTGAGCGTGCATAGTGATCAAGACCTGGTGCAGCATTGATTTCAAGTACCCAGAACGTATCAGACTTCTCAGAAATATCACCATCAATCAAAATATCCACGCCACAGAGACGTAGTCCCATGTCTTTGGTAAGTTTCACTACAAGTCTTTTGAATGCAGGATGTACTTGATTCGCCACATCTATTGATGTGCCACCGGTTGAAAGGTTTGCATTGTTGAGGAGTTGCACCTTTTCATTTTTCTTAGGTATGTAGCGCAATGATAGTCCGAGACTCTTAAGTTTCTCTGCAATGCGAGGGTCAGTATGTGGAATACGAGTATCACGTTTCTCTTTTTGAAACTGTGCCTCCATGCGGGTCATAAGTGATGCAATGGTGCTTCGCCCATCTCCGATGATAGTGAGCGGTATACGTGCGTATGCTGATATAACCTCATTATCAAGTACTACGAGTCGGTAGTCCTGACCAGAAACTTGACGTTCAACAATCATGATCTTGTCACCTTTGAATACGGTACGTGCAGCACGATAGAACTCACGCTTGTTGGAAGGGAAGGCCACATCCTTTCCTTGACTTCCACTATTTGGCTTCACTACCACAGGGAAGCCAATTTTTTGTGCATGTTTGTATGCAGCATCAATATTCCGTCTTGGCGCACCGATAGCTTCTGCCCAGTCTTTTCGAAAGAATGTCTTACTGTCAGGGATGACGGGGTAGCCAAGTGTTCGCATGAAGAAATTTGCATAGTCTTTATCCTTCGCGATATCGGCAGAACCTACAGGGTTTAGGTCGAGTGTGTTGTATCTGAAATAGGATCGCTTGCCGTTCTTAAAGGTAATTTGTCCAGCAATGCCCCATTCAGGCTCAAGTATAACCACTGCTCCTATGGAAGGAGCAACTTTAGTAAGGAGTCTGCCGAGCAGTAAGGATTCTTTCTTTTGCCGTCGTTTTTTATTCATAGGATTCGTCAACGCTACCATAGAAACTATATATATGAACAGTCTGAGCTAAGATACAGTCTCTGCTATACTCAGCCGTATGAAATTACTTGCTGAAATCAGTGAAGGATCATTGGGACTGACCAATGAGTATGTAGTACTGGGGGAATACTACCGATTACGCAAGAGTGCTCGCGCAATCTTGCTTAATGCTGAAGGGAAGATGGCAACTCAGTATCTTAATACCTACTCATTTCACAAATTACCAGGTGGTGGCGTTGATGCAGGTGAGACTACAGAAGAAGCTCTAAGGCGAGAGATACAAGAAGAAGTCGGATGCGACTGCCGTATCGTTCGTTCTGTAGGTATGGTGATTGAATATCGGAACGAATATAAACTGCTTCATATTTCATTTTGTTATGTTGCTGAAATAATTGGTGTTGTAGGAGAGACACATCTTGAACCAGGTGAAATAGAAGAAGGACAGGAGACACTATGGCTTCCACCAGAAGAAGTGCTTGTGAGAATGCGTAAGGATACACCAGGGAAATTTGAAGGACATTTCATCTTGAAACGAGAGACAAGTTTCCTAGAGGAATATCTCAGCGGGAAAGAGCGGTAGAGGGTATATACGTGGTTTTGTGTGTAGAAAGCTTGGACGCTCTTTTGATATAATTTAGTTAATGAAACGCAAGAAAGAGCTCAAAAATGAGATTGTAGTGTATCAAGCAAAATCAGGAGCGCTTGAACTACGCGGTGATTCCACAAAGGAAACCATATGGGCAACACTTGATCAAATTGCCGTGGTTTTTAGTCGTGATAAGTCTGTCGTCTCACGACACCTTAAGAATATATTTGCTGATGGAGAACTTGAGCGTAAGTCAGTTGTTGCAAAAAATGCAACAACTGCAAAGGATGGGAAAGTGTACCAAGTTGAGTATTACAATCTTGATGTAATAATCTCAGTAGGCTACCGAGTTAATTCAAAAACAGCAACACAATTCAGACAATGGGCGACAAAGACTCTTCGCGAGCACATTACCCAAGGATTTACGATTAATCGCGCGCAAATAGGAAAGAACTACAATGCTTTTATGCAGACAGTGAATAAGCTCCAGTCACTTCTTCCTTCGCACATAACACTTGATCCGAAAGCAGTACTTGAACTCATTAAAGAATTTGCGACCACGTGGGTATCACTTGATGCCTATGACTCAGGTGCGCTCAAGGTCACTGGTATAAGTAAGAAACGTGTCACGCTCACTGGGCAAGAACTCATGCGTGCAATCAAAGATCTAAGGACTACCCTGATGGAATCAGAAGAAGCGACAGAACTCTTTGCTGTTGAGCGACGGAAGGGTGCGGTCGAGGGTATTATTGGAAACGTCATGCAATCATTCGGCGGAAAGGCAGTATATCCAACCGTTGAAGAGAAGGCTGCACACTTACTCTATTTCATGGTCAAGAATCATCCTTTCACAGATGGAAATAAGCGCTCGGGCGCATTTGCGTTTGTTTGGCTCCTGAGAAAGACTGGTGTACGCGGAGGGGTAAATATTAACCCTGCAGCCCTCACAGCACTCACTCTTCTCATCGCTGAAAGTGATCCTAAACAGAAGGAGCAGATGGTCGCTCTCGTGACTCAAATGCTTCGTTAAGTCCGCTTTCTAAAAATGTGGCTGTCTGCTAGTATTTCCCCATGAGCAAGAAACGACTACTTACAGGCCTTCAGCCCTCAGGAGCACTTCACATAGGGAATTATTTTGGTGCACTCAAGCCATTCGTAGATGTGTATACAGACTACGACAGTATGCTGATGATTGCTGATCTTCACGCACTTACTTCGCTACGTGATCCTCAAGCACTTCGACAGAGCACCACAGATATCGTGAAGGACTATATTACGTCTGGAGTTGACCCTAAGAAGGCGATCCTTTTTCGCCAGTCGGATGTGCTTGAGCACACGGAGCTTGCATGGATTTTTGAATGTCTGGTCACGATGCCCTTTCTCATGCAGGCGCATGCATACAAAGATAAGGTAGCAAAAGGTATGGAAGCGAACGCGGGACTCTTTAACTATCCGATGCTTATGGCGGCAGACATTCTTATGTATGACACGGAGGTGGTTCCTGTAGGGGAAGACCAACGACAGCACGTGGAGTATGCGCGTGAGGCAGTGACGAAGTTTAATAATGCATATGGCGAGACCTTTATTGCTCCACAAGAGAGAGTACTCGCAGGAGTTGGTATAGTGCCTGGCACTGATGGACAGAAGATGTCGAAGAGCTACAAGAATACCATTCCACTCTTTGGTACTACAGAAGAGATTAAGAAGGCGGTCATGGGTATTGTCACTGATTCTTCGGGTAATCGTCCAGAGAACGTGTATGCAATTCACAAACTTTTCCGTGCTGAGGCTGAGCTTGAGGCCCTTTATGAGGAACATAAAGGAAAGTATAAGGATTTGAAGGAAGCACTCGCTGCTGATATTGATGCTTTTATTGCACCAATGCGCGAACGACGTGCATCAATCACGAATGCTGATGTTGAAACGGTGCTCAAAGATGGTGCAGTACGCGCACGCGAACGTGCGTCAAAGAAGATGGCGGAAGTGCGAAAAGCTGTGGGACTTGCATAATCTTGACTCAAGCCTGTCGGGGCGCTACGCTGTAGATAACCGAGGACGCAGCTGACACCTGCTGAGGTGAGAGAGTTCAATGAGAGCCTTGAACGGCATACCGTTCGGGAAGTAGGGTGGCACCGCGATTCCACGATCGCCCCTACAGGCTTATTTATTATCAAATAATGCCTGTAGGGGCTTTTCTGTCCCACAGGAAATATATCACTATGGAAAGAACACTCATACGCGAGCTCCATGCTCACATCGAAGAAACAGTTACTATTAAGGGTTGGGTTGATATTGCACGTAATCAGGGTAAGGTTGCCTTTTTTGACTTTCGTGATCGCAGTGGAAAGGTACAAGGCGTTGTCTTTGGAAAACCTGATGTGCTTGAGATCGCACAAACACTTAAGCAAGAGTGGGTTGTTGCAGTGACAGGGGTTGTGCACAAACGACCTGAAAAAATGGTTAACGAGAAAGTGCAGAATGGCGACATTGAAATTGAGATTACTGCAATTGAGGTACTTGCTGCTGCAGCGTCGCTGCCATTTGATATGTCTGCAGATGGATATAATCTTGACCTTGCTACAGAACTCGATCACCGAGCACTTACGCTTCGTCATCCACGCCTCCAAGCAATTTTCAAGGTGCAAGCAGTTATCATTGACTCGTTTCGTGAATTCCTTAAGAGTCAGGAGTTCTTTGAGTTTCAAGCGCCAGCGATAACTCCTGCAACAGCCGAAGGAGGTGCAGAGGTATTTCAAGTTAACTACTTTGACAAGAAAGCATATCTTACGCAGTCACCGCAACTTTACAAACAGATTGTCATGACTGCATTTGAGCGTGTGTTCTCAGTCAACAAAGTGTTCCGTGCTGAACCAAGCGCAACGACGAGGCACATTACGGAGATCGTCTCGCTTGATGCGGAAATGGCATTTATTAAATCATGGACTGATGTACGTGACATGTCTGAGGAGACTGTCCGCTATATTCTCAAGGTTGTTGGAGAAAAGTGTGCCGCTGAACTTACGTTACTCGGCGCAACACTTCCTGTGATGTTGGAGAAGACACCGACTATGTCACTTCGTGAAGCACAAGAGAAGATATTTACTGATACTGGTCGTGATGTACGTGGAGAGAAGGATCTCAATCCAGAGGATGAGCGTACACTCTGTGAACTGATAAAGAAGGAGACTGGTTCTGACTTTGTCTATGTATATGGATACCCGACACGTCAGAAGCCGTTCTACGTGTATCCAAACCCAGAAGAACCAGAATACAACGAAGGTGTAGACCTTCTGTGTCGGGGTATTGAATGGCTCTCGGGCGGTCGCCGTATCAATGACTACAACCAGCTTATGAATCATGTTGAGAAGTGGAACATGGACCCGAACGCAATCACGATGTTTCTTGAAGCATTCAAATACGGTGTGCCACCGGAGGGAGGTTTTGCATTTGGTGCAGAGCGTATGACTATGCAAATACTTGGCCTTAAGAATATTCGCGAAGCAACGATGTTCCCGCGTGATATGAATCGTATTGATATGTTACTCGCTCAACCAGAAAATAATGTACCTCAGGATAAAAGCAATTAAAGAAAAGTTACCAAAGCAGTGCGTGCAGGTAGCCTTCATTGAAAAGGGAGTTGAGAGTCTGACACAGATCAATGATCGTTCTGTGCTCAATATTCCATCAGGGAAACTTGAAAAGATCACGCCACGTACACTTCGTACGCTTGTACGCTGTATCGTGCAGACTGCAAAGAAACACAAGCTCGCGCATATTGCGGTATCACTTTCATACAAGGATTTTGTGAAGTGCAAGCAGTACGATGAGGTATGGTTTTGGAGCACTATCGCTGAGAATCTTATTCTTGCAAATTACGAATACACTGCATATAAGAGTAAGCAGTCAAAGTACGCACTTGAAGAAGTAGTACTTGTAACTGATGCAGGGAAGAGTGCAAAGGACGGAGTTGCGCGGGGTACCATTGTTGGTACCTTTACAAATCACTGTCGCGATCTTGCAAACACCTCAGGTAGCGACATGACTCCACAAATTCTTGCTGAGCGCGCACGCACACTCCTTAAGAGTCCAAAAACAAAAGTGACTGTCTTTGACGAGAAGGCAATTGCAAAGATGCACATGGGAGGTCTGCTTGGTGTTGGTAAGGGTGCAAAAGATAAACCACGATTCATCGTTATTGAATACAAAGGTGGAAAGTCAGGTGCAGCACCGATTGTGTTTGTAGGGAAAGGAATCACGTTTGATACGGGAGGTCTTCAGGTAAAGCCAGGTATGGCGATGTACGAGATGCATATGGACATGTCAGGTGGCGCATCAGTTATTGGGGCTATTGGTGCAATTCAAAGGATGAGACTTAAGCAGAATGTTGTCGGTCTCATTCCTGCTGCGGAGAATGCAATCGGAGATACGGCAATGCGTCCAGGAGACGTACTTAAGATGATGTCAGGCCTCACTGTCGATGTGCTTCATACTGACGCAGAAGGACGACTGATACTTGCTGATGCACTTCATTACGCGCGTAAGTACAAGCCAAAGCTTGTCGTGGATGTTGCAACGCTCACGGGTGCAGCGCTTGTTGCTTTGGGTACGCATGCAAACGTCATTATGACAAAGAAACGCTCTCTTGAAGACCTTTTTCGTGAGCTCGGAGAGGAGAGTGGCGACTATACGTTCCCGCTTCCACTGTGGGACGAGTACAGGCAATACACGAAAGGTGTGCATGCTGACATTTCGAACATTACTCAAGGAGATTCACGTTATGGAGGTTCTATAAATGGCGGTATGTTCCTATCACACTTTACAAAAGGTATGCCGTGGGTCCATATCGATATGGCGCCACGTATGACCAGTGTTGCAAGCGACAAGCTTGCAAAAGGCGCAGCAGGTGAACCTGTTCGTCTTCTTGTGAAGATTGCTGAGAGTTTTTAGTAGGGATTGTTAGACTGCGAGTAGTCAAATGTCACCATAAGAGACTAAGACATTCGCATTTGCTATAATTCGGGTATATGAGCAATAAAAAAATACTTACCGTAGTTATCGCAGTACTCGTCTTGGGAGTTGCGTATGTATATATAAACAATACTAAACAACACGCAGTTTCGCCTGAGACAAATTCCATAGCAACGTTTACTAACCCCGATTCAAAAGAAAGTGTATCAGTGGTTTTTAAAGAAGAAACAGCAGTACTTACAGGTCTTGGTTACACGAATCTGATTCTTGATATACAGCGTGCTGCTTCAGGCGCTCGTTATGTACATGAGCTACAGAACTTAGAATTATGGAATCGTGGAGATGAAGTGACTATTTCAAAGGATGGACAACAGATATTCTTTGGAAATGTCGGTGGTCAGACCGATGTAGACAGACTAACATCGAGTACCTGGGTATGGCAGGCAACAACTATTGGTGATGTAGTCACTGAGCCAAAGGATGCAACTGCTTTTAATCTTACCTTTGATGCTACTCAAGGAACGATAAGTGCTACTACCGACTGCAATACTATCTTTGGGCCATATACAGTCGGTGCTGATAATGCATTCACATTTGGTGCACTTGCCATGACAAAGAAATTCTGTGAAGGGTCACAAGAAAATGATTTTGCAGAAGGATTGTCTAAAGTAACATCCTTCACGTTCAATGGTTCTGGCGCACTTGTTTTTGAGTTTGCGTCAGGTACGGGTTCAATGCTCTTTGGAAAGAAATAGTTTGTACTGACGAGTGTCCGTTGAGAGAGTAATATCAAAACAGAAAACTGCCCATAGAGGCAGTTTTCTGTTGGAGAGATGTCAATCTTCTCATGTGCATTCTTAAAGATGCGGTATACTTCTTAAAAGACTTATATATTTATTACATGCAGAGAATACACTTTTCGATTCACATAGATGCACCAAAAGAGAAGGTTTGGCATACTATGCTTGATGATGCTACGTATTGCGAATGGACGTTACCATTTAATGAGGAAGGATCTCACTATAAAGGGAATTGGGAGGAGGGAAGTGAGATGCAATTTCTTGCCGACAATGCACAAGGAGGCATGTTTGCTCGGATTAAAGAGAGTCGTCCGTACGAATATATCTCCATTGAGCATTTGGGTATGATAGACAGTAATGGCGTCGTTGATACTACAAGTGACGAGGTGAAGAAATGGACACCCGCATTTGAGAATTACACATTTATTGCTACCAATACGGGTACTGAGATTTCTGTAGACATGGATATCAATGATGAGTACAAAGAAGCTTTCTCAGAAATGTGGCCTAAGGCGCTTCGAATCTTGAAGACTCTTACAGAGAAATAAACAACTAACAAATATCGCTAAGTGCGTAGGTCTCGTGTGCTACCATTAGGGCGTGGAACCAGAAGCTCAATCAACCTTAGAAAGAGGGATATTTACTATTAAAACGGATGTATATTCGGGTCCTTTAGACCTTCTCATTGATCTCATCGAGCGACGGAAGCTTCTTGTCAACGATATTTCTATCGCGTCGGTTACTGATGACTATCTAAAGTACGTTGCTTCCTTTGAATCAAATCCTATCCGTGAGATGGCTGATTTCATTGTGCTTGCCTCAACACTTCTTCTCCTTAAATCAAAATCACTTCTTCCTGTACTCGAACTTACAGAAGCGGAAGAGGAATCGCTGGATTCACTTGAGCATCGCCTCAAGTACTATCAAGTATTTCGTCGTGCAGCGAAGGTTATTGAAACCATCTTTGGAAAGCGGCGAGCGTATGAACGTAGGTTTATAGAACAAAGTGATCCACTCTTCTTACCTGATGTACGGACGACCGTAAGCACACTTAATGTTGCAATGCGCGAAGCGCTTGATAATCTGCCGAAGAAGCAAGAGAAGCCAAAAGTTCAGGTGAAGACTGTCGTTACCCTTGAGACTATGATTAGTAACCTCAGAGATCGTATTGAACGACAAATGCGTCTTACCTTTAAGGACTTTACTTCAGGCTCAACAGAGCGCTCTACCGTCATTGTAGGATTTCTTGCGGTACTTGAGATGGTAAAGCAGGGAAGTGTCCTTGTAAGTCAGGTTGGACGGTTTCATGAAATTGAGATTGAGCGTGATATGAGCACGAGGCCTCAATATCATTAGAAAGGCTCGAAAAAGCTCGCTATTAACGCCTGAAATCGGCAAAAAAGAGGGATTCACGGTATACTGTCTTCATGAATCTCGAGGCACGAATTGAAGCCGTTTTATTCTACAGGTCTGAGCCTGTAAAGAAGAAATGGCTCGCAGAATTCTTTGAAGTCTCCATCGAAGAGATTGAGGGTGCTATAAGTATTCTTGGTGTAGCGCTCAAAGATCGTGGTGTACGGCTTGTGGTCACTGATGTTGCGGTACAACTTGTGACCGCATCTGAAGTAAGTGAGACAATTGAGCGGGTACGTAAAGACGAGCTCACTGGCGATATTGGTAAGGCAGGAGCAGAGACACTTGCAATTGTCTTGTATCGTGGACCACTTTCTCGTGCAGAGATTGATCGTATTCGTGGTGTTAATTCTACATTTATCTTACGTAATCTTCTCATACGAGGACTCGTTGAACGTCGGCCACATCCAACCGATTCTCGTTCATGGACGTACGCCGTAACTCCAGAACTCATGAATCATCTCGGTATCGACAGTCGTGAAGCGATGCCTGAGTTTGGAAGCATCATGGATGCCCTTGATGCCTTTGATAAGCAACAGGCGGCTGACGCAGCAGAGCCTTCAAATCCACTTGTTTCAGAATAATCATGGCTGATCAAAATGAGCAAAATCTTATAATTCCCGAAGAACGCTCGGATGACTTGGGAGACGGAACGTTGTCAGTGCAGACATCACCTATTCCCGTATTGCCGCAGTTCTTCGTTGCGGTTGGTGTACTGCTTCTCGTATTTGGCATCACTTACTTTGGAGAAGAGACCGTGCCAGATTCTCAGGATGCGAATGCAAGCGTACGCGTTGAGAAGATGCTTCCTGAAGACATGCGTATAGATGCCAAGCCCGCTACGGCGTTCGATGAGATTTCAATTGAGGCACAGAGTGCTATTGTGTGGGATGTGCGGGAACAACGTGTACTTTTTAATAAGTATGCGGACACCGTTCATCCTTTGGCTTCTATCACCAAGCTTATGACGGCGCTCGTTGCCTATGAGCTTCTTGATCCTGACCAGGTTGTCACCATTACACACAACGCCATAATGACCGAAGGAGATAGCGGTTTCACTGAGGGGGAGCAATTTTTCATGCGTGATCTTGCAGACCTTACTCTTATTGAATCATCCAACGATGGTGCTGCCGCACTTAGTGAACAGGCGGGAGGTGTTGTACTTCCTGGAGCAGATACTAGTGCTGTATTCGTCTCTGCAATGAACGAAAAAGCTGACGAGCTTGGTCTCTCAAAGACAATGTTTAAAAACAGCACAGGTCTCGATATATCAGAGGAAGAAGCTGGTGCGTATGGAAGTGCACGTGATGTCGCACATCTTATGGAGTACCTCATTACCAAGTATCCTGACGCTGCGGCACTTACCACCTTGGATATGACCACCATTCCCGATATTGATGGTAGGTATCACGTGGTTAAGAATACTAATCAAGATGTTGCAGGCATACATGGACTCATTGCCTCAAAGACTGGCTACACCCTACTTTCGGGAGGTAATCTCGTCATTGCGGTAAATATTGGGCTCAATCGTCCATTCATTATCGCGATACTTGGCTCATCAACGTCGGGACGCTTTACTGATGCACTTACACTCCTTAAAGAGGCACGTATCGCTGCTGCACAGGAATCATTGTAATATTTTTAATATGGAAATAACGATTATTAAAGTACTCATACCAACAGCCATCGCCTTTACCATTGGTATTTTTATAACACCACTCATCTCGCACTATCTCTATCACTATAAGATGTGGAAGAAGAAGGCGGGTAAGGGAGCGGGCTATGGAGGTGGAGAGACGCCAATCTTTGATGCCTTGCATAAGGAACGCGATACCAATACGCCACGTATGGGAGGCGTAGTCATATGGCTTAGTGTACTCCTTACCATAGCACTGCTTTGGGCGTTTCAATTCATACTTCCAAACATGACAATCGGTACGCTCGATTACCTCAGTCGTTCCCAGACATGGCTACCACTTTTTGCACTTCTTGTTGGTGCGCTTGTTGGTTTTCTCGATGACCTCTTGGTGATTCGCGGTACAGGCAAGCATTTCGCAGGTGGATTACCGCTCTCGCAACGTCTCCTTGTTGTAGGAATGACGGCGCTTGTTTCCGCATGGTGGTTTTATGAGAAGCTTGATGTCAGCAGTGTTGCGTTTCTTGGAGGACCTATTGAACTCGGCGTGCTCTTCATTCCTTTCTTTGTACTTGTGGCGCTCTTTATCTACGCTTCAAGTGTTATTGATGGCATTGATGGTCTTTCAGGAGGTACCTTCATGTTTATCTTTTCTGCGTATGCGGGTATTGCAGTCTTTCAGAATCAGATAGACCTTGCTGCATACTGTGCAACGGTTGTGGGAGGTATCCTTGCGTTCCTTTGGTTCAATGTTCCCCCCGCTCGCTTCTACATGACCGAGACGGGCATCATGGCATTAACCATGTCACTTACCATTGTTGTCTTCATGACTGATGTTATTGGAGGTGGAGAAGGTGTCCTTGTATTTCCCGTGATTGGCATTCTCCTTGTACTTACGGTACTCTCAGATATTTTGCAGTTGTTTTCGAAGAAGATTCGCAAGAAGAAATTGTTCCTTATTGCACCTCTCCATCATCACTTTGAGGCGCTTGGTTGGCCTGGCTCAAAGGTGACTATGCGGTACTGGATTCTAGGCTTTGTGTTTGCAGTTATTGGCGTGGTACTAGCAATTGCTCTTTAGGCTATGCGACATGCGCCTGATCGAACACTCCTGATTCTCACGGCCGTTCTGGTTGTCTTAGGTTTCCTTATATTCTCATCAGCGTCTCTTGGTCTTTTGGCACGTGAAGGTGCACGCTTTTCATCAGTAGCACTCAATCAGGTACTGTTTGGTATTGTCGGAGGTAGTATTGCATTTTTTATCACAAGTACTGTTCACTATCGCGTTTGGCGTCAATTTGCTTTCTACATATGTCTTGCTGCTCTCATTCTTACTCTTGCAATTTTTATTCCTGGACTTGGTTTTGAACATGGAGGTGCAACCCGCTGGATAAGAATCGGCTCGTTCACAGTACAACCTGCAGAGTTCCTTAAGATTGCTTTTATCATATATATGGCGACGTGGCTTTCTGGTATGAAGAAAAACATAACTTCATTCACGCGCGGTACACTTGTATTTGTTGGACTTCTTGCGTTGCCTGGCATACTCCTACTTCTTCAGCCAGACACGGATACCTACCTCATCATCGGTGTTGCTTCAGTGGCTATGTTTATAACCGCTGGTGGACGTATTCGTGATGTGGCACTCATGGCACTCTGCGGTATTGTGCTCGTGACAGTGCTTGCCCTTACGCGTGACTATGTAAAAGAACGCATCCTCACTTTTATTGATCCTTCACGCGATCCGCAAGGTGCTGGCTATCAGATAAACCAATCTTTGATTGCAGTGGGTTCAGGAGGATATCTTGGACGTGGATTCGGTCAGAGTATTCAGAAGTTTGAATACTTACCAGAACCGATTGGAGATTCAGTGTTTGCAGTTTATGCTGAAGAATTCGGCTTCATTGGGTCGCTCGTACTTCTAGGAATCTATGTAGCTTTCACACTTCGCGGTTTTCGTGTTGCGAGTCACGCACCTGATCTTTTTGGCATGCTACTTGTTGTTGGCATCGTATCGCTTATTGCAACACAGGTTTGTCTCAATATTGCCGCCATGCTTGGCATCGCGCCGTTATCTGGCTTGCCGCTTCCATTCATCAGTCATGGAGGTACTGCACTCCTTGCACTCCTTGCATCAGTGGGCATAGTCATTAATGTCTCAAAATATCAAAAGGCGACACCTATTTAACAAGGTGACCATGGTACACTTAACGCACATGAAGCCAGAGAGTCCTTTCACGATACTCCTTGTCGGCGGCGGTTCAGGCGGCCACTTTTATCCGCTTATAGCAATTGCGGAAGTGCTTAATCGTCTTCCTGAAAGCCCAAAGCTCTACTACGCAGGACCTGATCCCTATAATGCAGATTCATTAAAGCGTACCGATGTAACATTTATGCGTATTGGAGCAGGGAAGCGACGTCGGTATGCATCAATCCTTAATATCTTTGATCCTATCCGTACTTTTTTTGGAATATTTAGTGCAATCATTAAATTATTTTGGATATATCCCGATGTGGTCATGAGTAAGGGTGGCTATACGAGTGTACCTGTCATACTTGCGGCGGCCTTTCTTCGTATACCTGTAGTTGTGCATGAATCTGATTCGGTTATGGGACGCGCGAATCGTCTTGGTAGCAAGTTTGCTCGTTATGTTGTTACCTCGTACGAGGGTATTTCATTTTCTATTAAGGCCGAACAATTGATGTTTGGTATTCCAGTACGTACTGAGCTCTCCTTACCACCACGACAGGATGCCATCGAACGTCTCGGTATTGATCCCGAACGCCCTGTACTTTTTGTAATTGGTGGCTCACAAGGAGCAGAACGTATCAATAATCTCATACTCGACTCTCTTGACGAGCTCCTACGCGACTTCACTGTGCTCCATCAGACAGGGGAGGCGCACCACACTCTATGCGCGCAGACAGCAGACAAATTGATATCTGACGCAGGAATACGTGGACATTACCACCCAGTGCCAACTCTCGATGCGGCATCACTCAATGATGCGTACCATCTCGCAGGAGTCATTGTTGCGCGTGCAGGAAGCGGCTCAATCTACGAAATAGCGCTTCACGGCAAGCCCGCAATTCTTATACCTATTCCTGAAGAGATTAGTCATGATCAGCGTACTAACGCATACACGTATGCGCGTACAGGCGCTGCCGTTGTTATTGAAGAAAAAAACCTTTCTGACGGCTTGCTTCGCTCAGAAATTGACCGTATCATGCTCGACCAGAGCGTGTATGCATCAATGAGCATGGCTGCAAGCGGTTTTGGACGTACTGATGCTGCAGAAAAGGTGGCAACACTTCTCATAAACATCGCACGTGAACACGTGAAATAGACAAGCACACGAAATAAGAAAATGTCAATTTTTGGAAATAAGAAAAAGGTGGTTACTCGTATGGCGCCAAGTCCAACAGGACACCTTCATATAGGAACTGCACGTACCGCGCTTTTTAACTATCTCTTTGCAAAGCATGCAAAAGGTACTTTCATAATGCGTACTGAGGATACTGATCGAGAGCGAAGTAGACCAGAATACGAGACTGAGATCCTTGAAGGTCTTACTCGTCTAGGACTCTCATGGGATGCGTTCTATCGTCAGTCAGAACGTACAGCAATATATCGCCAGTATCTTGAGCGTGCAATAAAGAATGGTAAAGCGTACCTTAGCAAAGAGGAGAGTAAGATGCGACCAGGTGAAGAGATTGAGGTCGTGCGTTTAAAGAATCCAAATGTAAAGATTACCTTTCACGACGAAGTGCGTGGAGAGATTACTTTTGATACTACTGAGCTTGGTGACTTTGTTATTGCACGCACACTTGATGATGCGTTGTATCACTTCACCGTTGTTGTTGATGACTATGAGATGCAGGTGACCCATGTGATCCGTGGCGAAGATCATATTTCAAATACACCACGACAGATTCTCATTCAAGAAGCTATCGGTGCAGAACGACCTATTTACGCTCATCTGCCACTTATTCTTGCGCCTGACCGTTCAAAACTCTCAAAGCGTCATGGTGCGGTTATGCTTGAAGAATATGAGCGACAGGGATTTATACAACCTGCTATCGTGAATTATCTAGCACTTCTTGGATGGAATCCTGGAACCGATCAGGAGCTCTATAGTATGGAGGATTTGATTCACGCGTTTGATCTCTCGGGTATTCAAAAGAGCGGTGCAATATTTAATATTGAGAAACTTGAATGGTTTAATCGTGAATACTTAAAGTCCTATTCTCATAAAGAATTCACTGCGTATGTTGAGTCGGTGACACAGTCTCGATTTACTGCATTGTCGCAATATAGTGATACACGTTTTGCTCGACTCTTACCAATTCTCCGTGAACGTACGACATCAAGCGCACAACTCAACAGGGAAGTAGAAGCAGGGGAGTACGACTTTGTCTTTGAGGCGCCACATCCGAGTGCTGACATGATTAAGTGGAAGAAGGATACCGATATTCGACAGACACTCTCACGGCTTCAAAAGGTAGCAGAACTTGTTGCCCGTATACCTGAAGATGCAGACGTTGAAGAGGTAAAATCATATATTTGGGATTATGCAACAGAAGTAGGTAAGGGGGAAGTCTTATGGCCATTTCGGGTTGCGCTTACTGGACGTGAACGTTCACCAGACCCATTTATGGTGGCACATATCATTGGCTCTGCAGAGGCATACAATCGTGTTAAAACGGCCTGTGATACAATTCTAAAAGCATCCTCATAATCGGATGCTTACCGTATTTTGATGCATTCTCTGCGACATATAGTCACAGTTATTTTATTCATGAGCACGCTTATGCTTGTGATGCTGTGTGTTGCTATACCTACCGCATACGGAGCAACCGAGATTGAGATACTTAAAGAACAGATTGCAAACCATGGTGATCGATTGAAAGAAATCGAGGCTGAAATTGCTGAATATCAGAACGATTTAAAGAAGGTTGGTGCCGAAAAGAACACTTTACAGAAAGCAATAAATCAACTTGAACTAGAACGTAAGAAGGTACAGGCTGACATTAACTACACGCAGAATCGTATTAGTGCCACAGACCTTGAAATTGATAAATTATCTTTGGAAATTGGAGAGACTGAATCAATGATTAGTGAAAATCAGGAAGCTATAGGCAAGACACTTCTGACACTCAATGAGATGGATGACCACTCACTTGTTGAGCTTCTTTTGACCTATGACAACCTTGCAACTTTCTGGAATTCAATTGACATGCTTTCTGAAGCACGTGATGCTATTCGAAATAAGGTGCATAGTCTTGTCTCGTACAAGACACTCTTAAACGATCAACATGTTACGAGTGAAAAAAAACGCGATGAGCTTGTTAACTTGCGTGAACAATACAGCGACCAGAATAAAGTCCTGACTGGAAATACTGCTGAGAAAACAAAACTTCTAAGTGCTACAAAGAACGAGGAGGCAGAGTATCAACGATTATTGAAGGAAAGAGAGACAGCACGTGCACAGGTACTCAAGGAGCTCCGCGACTTTGAGTCAGCACTTCAGTTCATTCTTGATCCAGATACCATCCCGCCAAGTGGTACTGCAGTGTTTAGTTGGCCACTTCAAAGCGTGGTCATAACGCAACTTTTTGGAGGTACTGAATTTGCAAAGCAGAATGCATCAGTATATGGAGGGCGATCATATCATCCAGGCGTCGATTTTGGTGCACCAATTGGCACAAAGATTTACGCACCCCTTGGTGGTACTGTGCGTGCAACAGGTAACACTGATGCTGTTTCTGGATGTTACTCATGGGGTAAGTGGACGCTTATTGACCACTCAAATGGACTTTCGACCTTGTATGCCCACCAGAGCGTGCAGAGTGTCAGTGCAGGACAGCAAGTTAACACGGGAGACGTCATTGGCTATGTTGGTAATACAGGATATTCAACGGGACCACATTTGCACTTTACAGTGTACGCAAAAGCGGGTGTCAGCGTGCGTAAGTTCAATGAAATCAAGGCAGTTACAAGCTGCGGTGCAGCAACGACTCCAGTAGCAGCAACGGATGCGTACATAGACCCGATGCTGTACTTACCAAAGCAGTAATTAACTTACTCTTTGCTGGTTAGTTAATTGATTGGTCGAGAAGCTGCTGTAATCCCAGTATAGTATATGTCGCAAAAGGTATATTGTGCGACACTTATACTATAGCACGATATCATTATTCCCTCACGCGTACAGTACCCCATAAAGAATTCAGCCAAAGCTACAAACTGAATTGCCATTCGTCCGCATTCTCAAATTGAATGTTCATCTAAACCTTCTTTATCTTTATTTCTCAATCTACTCAAACTGATGCATGTAATGCTGTACCGCGTTAGATTCTTATTCTGTTCTGGTTTGGTAGTACTTGATTTAGAGTCATTTTCCCTACCCTCGACCGTACCTAGACCCTGTAGGTCTTGAGAATGTGCTTGAATTGGGATCGTGTAACTGGTTGTACTGAGAGTCTGCTGCTTTTTTGTGTAAGGACCATGTCAGCAAGTGCTGGGTCATTCTTTAATACTGTGAGTGTGACTGGTGTGGTGAATTTCTCGTTGAATTGTAGGTCAATTGCGAACCAACGTGGTTTTTTCTTCGTGGCTTTGGAGTCATAATACTTTCCTGTTTTCTTGAATTGTGAGGGATCTGCATAGGCTTCACGTACGACTTCAGCGATACCAACAATACCAATGACTTTGGTACTTGAATGGTAGAAGAACACAAAATCTCCTTCTCTCATTGTGCGTAGATTATTGCGAGCGGTGTAATTGCGTACGCCATCCCAAATACCAACCCCTTGCTTCTCTAGGTCATCGATCGAGTACGCATCTGGTTCGCTTTTAAGTAGCCAATATTGCATATAGTAAGACTACGGGAAAATTCACTTTTGGTAAAATGAAGTAAGACATGTTATGCACAGAGAAACCCATTGCTACGTCGTATTTGATATACTTAAGAGAGCACTCGTTCAAACATTGTTAAGAATAATTCATATCTATTTCATACATGAAGAATTTACTTTCGTGTGATTGTGGTGGCGTGTGGCGTGATCATGCATACGCAGCCCTACGTGTAGTGACTGGTCTTGCCTTCTTTTATCACGGCTACGACAAGGTGTTCAATATGGGTGTGGCGAAGGTGGCCCCATTCTTTGGAGGTGTCGGTATTCCCCTTCCAGAGCTCATGGCGTATCTTGTATCGTATGGTGAACTCGCTGCAGGTATTGGCCTTATACTTGGACTGTTTACTCATTGGGCAGCAAAGATTAGTACTGTCATAATAATCGGTGCTATTGGCTTTGTTCATTGGGGCGCTTCGGGAGGCTGGTTCTTCGGTTACGGAGCTGATGGTGGTTATGAATACCAGCTTCTGCTTCTTGCCGCGAGCATATTCTTCCTTGTTTCTGGACCAGGTCGGTTCTCACTTGATACACGCCGCGCGCAGAAGATGAATACTGGCGGCATGAGGTAGTCAGAAGTTCTCTATCTCTAACAGAGGTTTCAAAACAAAAACCTCCCACTACGGGAGGTTTTTGTTTTGAGTGAACGCATGTCACCGATTGTCAAATTATTGATCCCTTAACGGCATGCCACGAGTTGCTAACTAGATTCCATCGCTGCGCTCGAAATCTAGATAAGCACTCGTGACCACGCCTCGCGGATTCTCTGTCTTTGTGACAGAGAATCATCGCTGCGGCTCAATGCGTAGCAAAAAGGACTCCGCAGGGAGTCCTTTTTGTCTAACGCATTGCAATGGTTGGTGACCAGCATGGAGCTGATGCAGACCATGGTCGCGTTCCCTGTCGTTCGTAGAGATCACGCGCGTATGCCATATTGTCGTGAAGATCGAGAAGATCTAGGTTGAGCTTCTCTGCTGTCTCACCATGGTAACGCATGTTGATTTGCATTACACCAGTGTCAGCGGAATCGACTTCTCCCTTTAGGACTGAACCGTCAGCAAGTGTGTGACGGAATGTCGATTCACATCGTGCAATCTGAATCATGACAGGTATGTCACTGAAGTAAGAACGAACTGCCGCCTCTGTATCGTTCATTACAACTTTTTCAGCAACAGATGCTTCATTTGTTGCAATGTTTCCATACGCTGTATCCGTTACCGGAACAGCCATAACATTCGCTACTGCTATAATTGCAGTGACTAAGCTAGGTAAAATAAGCCAATGGTCTTATCCAACAAACGAGCGCAAAAGGTAGACCACCGCGATCTTCTACGATCACGTGTATATGTTCTACATGAAGAGCGCTCTGTATGGCAATTCCGCCATACAAAAAACGGTCTAAACCGTTAATGCATCTAGTATACCATCTCTTCTCTATTTGTCAAATTATCCAATAGGATTTGATAGTAGTCAAATAGGTTATGGCTCCTTATTTTAAGCCATATTATGGTTAAAAATCTTTGACAATATCAATAAAAATGTGGTCTTATATCTATTGTGTATAGTGTCCAGCTATAAGAGCCATTGCACCATAGAGTCCCCCTTCATCCTTGAGAGCTGCTCCAACAATAGATGGACATGGGATGAATCCCTCAAGAAGCTTCTTAGTATGAAATATGATACGTTCAATAGGTATATTTGGATCCCCCACTATCATGGAGCCTCCTAGGATTATACGGTCAGGCGACCAGTATACGATGGTATTTTTAAGTCCATAGGCTAGGTAGCGAGCCAGTTCATCCCAAACGTGGTCTGTCTGAGGAATCTCATATGGTTTTACCCCTCGACGCTTCTCGAGCGCTGCTCCAGAGACTAGAGCTTCAAGGGTTGGTTCTTCAGTTCTCCCAAGAATCGTGCGATCTATATCAAGAATTTGATGTCCTGGTTCAAATCCAGTACTTACAACATCCAGATGTCCGTGCACGAAGCGGGCGCCTCCTACTCCCGTTGAGACGGTATGGTATGCCACTATTTCGCATCCCTGCCCTGCCCCAAAGGTGACTTCACCGAGTCCTACAAGTGACGCATCATTCTCGAGTCGTACAGGACAACCAAGTTTCTCGCTAAGATCAGAAACGATATTCCTACCAACCCAGTCGGTAAGCGTGTTCTCACTTACGATGCCCGTCTTCTCGTGATTTAAAGGTCCTCGAATACCGCCAGCAATACTGATGAATCGATGTCCTTCAGCAAGCTTCTCGGCAGCTTCAAGAATCGCTTGCAGACCTTCTTTGTACGCGTGCGGCGTATTGATACGTTTTACCGCACGAAGCGTCTTAAGGTCGTCGGTGATGGCGATACGGGTTTTTGTACCACCAATGTCAAAGAGAAGATACATGAGGCTATTTGAGCGCAGTGCGCATATACTTCTTATACAACTCAACATTCGGTTGGTCAAAAGCATTTACAGCAAGAACAGAGGCAAGGATCATCGTTTCAGACATAAGTGATGCAAGGAGATTTCCTACCTCATGTGCGTTAAGGCTTGGAAGTTCAGTGTATTGATACGGCAAGCCTCTTTCATTGTATGCCTGAAGTACTCCATCTTTGATGGCAGTACGCACATCATGTAACGTATGCTTTTCAAGAAAAGGTAGTGGAGCAAGTAATGGGTGTGCGGTAATGCGTCGCGATTGACCTTGAGGCGCATACACAAAGCGTGTGTATGTGTGTTTATATCCTGAGAGATATAACTGAGTCATTGAGTGAAGGTCTGCTGAAGTAGAGACTACGGGAAGAAGCGATTGTGAGAATAAGTCACCCTTTGTGGTAATTTCCTTTCCGATACTTTCTGCAAGAAGTTGACGATACCAGTATCCGAGTTTCTCGAGACGGTCATTAAAGGTAAAGAAATTCACGATACGTGTCCCTGTTGTGGCGTAGGTTGCGAGTACAGCAGCTCTTGCTGCTGCGGCAGTGAGCCCTTCCGCAGTAAGAGCTGCACGTGCACCAGCGCGAAGTGCGGCTGTGTCAATACCGAGAAGTGCGAGCGGCACCATACTAGATGCAGAGAATACGGAGTAGCGACCCCCTACCATAGCGGGTATTGCAATAAACGTATACTTTGCCGCTTTTGCATATGCATGAAATGGCGTGTCAGCATCTCCTACACATAGCACTTGCTTTGTAACACTACTTCCAAAGCGTCTTTCAAGTATCTTCAAAGCTTCGCTTGCATTAACTAGTGTCTCTGTGGTTGTTCCTGATTTAGTGACAATGACGATTGCTATATCTTTAGCGGAGCGTACTTTCTTGAGATCAGATGCAAGTATTGATTGAGCCTCGTCATCAATACTATCGAGTACCGTAAGAGTTGGTGCATTATGTGGAGCAAGTGCTGCATAGACCGCCTCAGTACCGAGACTAGAACCGCCAATGCCAATGAGGACAACATGCGAAACTTTCTTGAATGGTGCGATAGCTTTTATAAGAGCATTTTGATAGCGTGTGTCGTAAGCAAGCGCAAGAGAAGATTCGGGGGTTGTGTATCCTGTGCTTTTTACAGCACGAGAGAGTTTTTTTGTATATGCGCGTACTTTTGTACGCATGGTTGCATACGTTTTTTTCTCAATGCCGTGCTCGGAAAATATTGTATACATAGCATTTAAATCTGACGTGGTTGCGTCTTATCTACGTTTGCAAGTATGTATTCGTACGCGTCATCCACTGAATCTACAACATGGAGAAGACTAAGGTCGTCGCGGTCGATAGTACGGTATTTTGTTGCCAGTGTTTTCTCAGCAAACTGCAAAAATGGATTCCAAAAATCACTACCAAAGAGCACAATAGGAAGTCGACTGATCTTTTTAGTCTGAATAAGTGTCACTATTTCAAAGAGCTCATCAAGCGTACCGAAACCTCCAGGAAAATAAACATACACTTCGGATGCAAATGCGAGCATCACCTTGCGTGAGAAGAAGAAATGGAAGCTCTCTGATTCAGTTACGTATGGATTGAGCTTCTGCTCCATAGGAAGTTGAATATTGAGTCCAACAGACTTTCCTCCCACCTTAAAGGCGCCAACATTTGCTGCCTCCATGATGCCTGGTCCACCACCAGTGATTATTGAGAAGCCCTGTTTAGCGAGTTTGGCAGCAAGTTGCTCAGCTGCTTTGTAGTAGGGATCCTGTTGCGTAAGACGAGCGCTGCCGAAGAAAGTCGCAGCGGTACTGTATTTACGGAGGATATCAAATCCGCTGACAAACTCAGCCATGATGCGAAATGTGCGCCATGACTGCACTGCATCGTCTTCTTCAAAAAGATCAGTAAGCACACGACAATGCATATTGCGTGCATCTGTCTTAAGATCAAACTTTCCTCCTTTCTTTTTGGGCTTGATTGCCATATAGGCACTATTTTAGCATGACTAGAGTAACCGCTTGGTGTTAGCGCGGGGATTAACTGCTCTATATTAAAGCCATGGAATAGGATATTGCATGAATTCAGGTAAAAGTTTCTTATCGTAGAGAAGACGCGATACTACTTCAGCGTGACACATTGCACCAGTGAGTGCGTTGTGTGGATCTGGTTCATCAGGAATACCACAATAGTTTAGGATAGCGTCTAGATTAAGTGCCGAACGTCTATGCTGTAGATCAATTGGTGGTGTTAGTCCTCGCTTGAGTATATGCATATAACAGAGTGAGTGCGTATCAAGAGTCCGATAAGCAAGGTCATACGGCAGTCCTGCACGATTGCATGCTGCATGTACAAAGTCGCGATCAAACGACACGTTTTGTCCAACAAGCGTTCGATTGCCGATGTGTTGTGACCATTCCATGAATCGCTGTATGAGCTCAGCCTCAGTCTGTTTTTTAGGATCGGTAATCTCTGCTTCGGTATATCCATTCACTGCAAGTGCACCATCCATGATATGAGCACCATCCCATATGCGACATTCTTCGTAGAATCTACGTTCAGGGTTATCTAGGTCAATCGCACCAAGAGAGACGATTGAATGTGTCTGGTACTCTGTTCCTGAAGCTTCAATATCTAAAACAAGCATAATCATAGAATACCATATTCTGTACCCCTTTCTTCTCTATTGAGTAGGCGCTTTTTGAAACAGGTGCAGGGTAATAAGGCTTGGCTACACTCAAAAGATGTCGTACTCTGTTTATAATGGATAGCTCAGTACGTATTGAAGATTCTTGGAAGACACGTCTTTCTGATGAGTTTCAGAAACCATACTTTTCCGACCTTCGTAACAAGGTTCATGACGCATATAAGCATGAGACGGCTGTCTTCCCTTCCCCAATCAATATATTTCGTGCCTTTGATTTGTGCCCCTTTGATGCGGTACGGGTGGTGATACTAGGACAAGATCCGTACCACGGAAAAGATCAAGCTCATGGACTTTGCTTTTCAGTATCTGATGGCATTGCTATACCGCCTTCCCTTCGGAATATCTATAAAGAACTTCATGACGATGTAGGAGGAGTGATGCCGACTTCAGGAGACTTAACGCATTGGGCTGTACAAGGGGTACTCCTCCTCAATGCAACGCTTACGGTACTTGAAGGTAAGGCAGGGTCACATCAAGGACTTGGTTGGGAGACATTCACGGATGCAGTCATTAGGAAAATTTCAGATCAGAGAGAGCATATTGTTTTCATACTCTGGGGTCGTTACGCACAGAGCAAGAGTACACTCATTGACGAAGGTAAGCATTGTGTATTGAAGGCACCGCACCCCTCCCCACTGTCAGCATATGCAGGATTCTTTGGTTCAAAACCGTTCAGTAAGACAAATGAATATCTAAAGGCGCACGGAAAGACTCACATTGCATGGTAATAAAAAACGCCACACAAAGTGTGGCGTTAAAGACGGAATGCTCTTTGCGCGAGTGATGCAGCTAGCCTTGCAGTCCGTCGTCTCGATATTGGTAGACGCACTCGTAGTTACGGTTGATGTACTCCTGTACAGTAACCATAACGACGACACCGATGGCGAAACCAATAACGATACCGCCAACGAGCGTATAGAAGAAGGACTTCTTGTTGGTGTTCATGGAGTACTCCAATATGTCGAGGGAATCTCGACTTTCTGCGGTATGTCATACCACGTATGTATGCTGTATGTCAATTAGTAGAAAGATAAAGATATACGCGTCAAAATATTGAGAGAAAGTGTGCACGCATAGGTAGGCTTTATAGAAAGAATAAAGCGAGAAGCGGAAGCACAAGCCACCAGAAGAAGTATTCAGGAGGTGCAAAGAGGGCCTGAATTGGCGTGCCAGGGTGTACAATCTCAGCTCCTGGAAAGGCATGGAAGCTGAATGTCATGACGAGAATAGTTGCAAGTGTGGCTAAAATGAATTTCTTCCCGAAGCTCTGGAATGCAGGTTCATAATCGTCGCCAGGAATGTGTCGTCGCA